>Ga0172380_10003174_pt1 | contig 23297 bp, 17 predicted proteins | sample Leawe162metaG_FD_119747 | JGI IMG/M metagenome (GOLD analysis project Ga0172380, IMG submission 119747) | Leachate microbial communities from a municipal landfill in Southern Ontario, Canada - Leachate well 162 metaG | ecosystem: Engineered > Solid waste > Landfill > Unclassified | place...
CATCGAACCGGCGAACCCGCAATTCGTCTACGTGCCGTCCTATGATCCAACGACGATTTACGGCGACTGGCCCTACCCCGAGCTTCCGCCCTACGCCTTTTCGCCCTATCCGGGCTATGGCTGGGCGCTGGGCGGCGGCATGAGCTTCGGTGTCGCCGTCGGCGTCGTCGTGCCGCTGTGGGGCTGGGGGCACTTCGATTGGCGCCAGCATCGAATACGCATCGACGATCGGCGTCACAAGGCCATCAATCGCGATGCCATCGTCCGCGACGGGCGCCCGCCGGTCAAAGCCGCGACCTGGGAACACGATCCCTTCCACCGCCGCGGCGTCGCCTATCGCGACGAGCGCTCGCGGCAACGATTCCTCGCCAGCCCGGGCGGGTCGGCGGAGCGCCCCAAGCGAAGCCTCGACAGTGCCCCCGCCGCTGTTCTCCCGCCGCCGCGCGTCGACCCCTCCGCGCCGCGAACTCCCACGGCCAGGCCGCCGGGAACCGATCCTGGCAGGGAGCGTCGCCCGCCGCCACATACCGCGTCGCCGCCGCCCCCAGCGGCACCGGCCAGCGCTGTCCGGCCACCCGAGCCAGTCAGGCATCAGCAGCCGACGGCGCCGACTCCGCATCGCGCTTCACCCGCCGGCGACGGCGAGCGCGGGCGTGACGTCTCCCGTGACGGACAACGCGGACATGCTGGCCACGAGTCCCGAGCGCCGCAGTCATCACCTGCACCAATGGCGCCGGCCGTCGCGCCGAGGCAGGGCGATGCGTCGCGCGCCGCCCCGGCGGGCGGTGAAGGCCGCCGCGAGCACTGAATGACTCGGATGGCAGGAGAAACCCTGCTTGGGATGAACTTCTGGCCCTCCGCAAAGCGGCGACCAACCCGGTGTCAGCGAGGGGCGCGGCCGCGTGCCCGCGGCGGCTTGCTTTAGCAGCGCCCGTGGCCTAGACATAGAGGAGACAAGGCAACCGAGAAAGACGCAGGCCGTTATCCTTCCGTCGAGTCCGGCCCAAGCGCATATTCATCATGACGACCGTCGCGAGCTTTGAGATTCGCTGTTCTCAATTCCTCGATAGCGAGGGCAAACCCAGTCAGCCTCTGCCGGAATTTGCGCTCCAGGCTGAGGCCCTGCTCGCCATGTACCGCGCCATGGTGCTCGCCCGCAGCTTCGACGGCAAGGCGATCGCACTGCAGCGCACCGGCAAGATCGGCACCTTTGCTTCTGCGCTCGGCCAGGAGGCGGTCGGCGTCGGCAGTGCCAGCGCCATGCGCGACGAAGATGTGCTCTTGCCTTCCTATCGCGATCACGCGGCGCAGTTCTGGCGTGGCGTATCCATGGTCGAGAGCCTGCTCTACTGGGGTGGCGACGAGCGCGGCAGCGATTACGCGCTGCCGCGCCAGGATTTTCCCAACTGCGTGACCATCGCGGCGCAGGTGGCGCACGCTGCCGGCGTCGCTTACGCCTTCAAACTCAGACGCGAGCAGCGGGTCGCCCTGTGCATCTTCGGCGATGGCGGCACGTCGAAGGGCGATTTTTACGAGGGTATGAATCTCGCCGGGGTGTTCGCCCTGCCCATGGTGATGGTGGTCAATAACAATCAGTGGGCGATCTCGCTGCCGCGCAGCCGCCAAAGCGCCGCCCAAACCCTGGCGCAAAAGGCGATTGCGGCGGGCATAGCGGGTCTGCAGGTCGACGGCAACGACGTCATCGCCGTGCACCACGCCGTGCTGGCGGCGCTCGCCAGGGCGCGCAATGGTGATGGTCCCACGCTCATTGAAGCGCTCACCTACCGGCTCGGCGATCACACCACGGCAGACGATGCGACACGCTATCGCGACGCCGATGCGGTGAGTCGCCAGTGGCGGCTGGAGCCCATCGCGCGGCTGCGCAGCTACTTGGCGAGCATTGGCGCTTGGGACAAGGACAAGGAAGAAGCCCTGCAGCGTCAATGCAGCGAGCGCGTCAACCGCGCCGTGGAGGACTATTCCGCCGTAGCGGCGCAGGCTCCCTCGGCCATGTTCGATCATCTCTATGCCAAGTTGCCGGCAGCACTCGCGGGGCAGCGCGCCGAGGCGCTGCACTTCGCAGCGCGCGGCGGAGAATCGCATGGCTGATTTCACCGTGGCTGAAGTCAACCTGGTCGAAGCGGTCAACCTGGCCCTGGCCCGGGAGATGGCGCTCGATCCCAGCGTGGTGTTGCTGGGCGAGGACATCGGTGCCAACGGGGGCGTATTTCGGGCGACCGCAGGGCTGCTGCAGCACTTCGGCGCCGAGCGGGTGATCGATACGCCGCTGGCGGAGGCCGCGATCGCCGGCATGGCGGTGGGGATGGCGGCAGCCGGATTGCGACCGGTGGCGGAAATCCAGTTCACCGGCTTCATCTACCCGACGCTCGATAACATCATCAATCACGCCTCACGGCTGCGCCACCGCACTCGGGGCCGCCTGTCCTGCCCCATGGTCCTGCGCTCCCCTTGCGGCGCCGGCATCCATGCGCCCGAGCACCACTCGGAGAGTCCCGAGGCACTGTTCGCCCACATTCCCGGCCTGCGCCTGGTCATCCCCTCCTCGCCGGTCCGCGCCTACGGCCTTCTGCTGGCAGCGATCCGCGATCCGGATCCGGTGATCTTCTTCGAGCCGACCCGCCTCTACCGGCTGTTCAAGCAGGAGGTCGTCGATGACGGCGAAGCGCTTCCGCTCGACACCTGCTTCGTCCTGCGCGAAGGCAGCGATATCACCCTGTTGAGCTGGGGCGCGATGCTGCAAGAGACGCTGGCCGCAGCCAACGCGCTGGCTTCAGACGGGGTCTCGGCCGAGGTGATCGACGTGGCCACGCTCAAGCCCATCGACATGGCAACCCTGCTCGACTCGGTGGCCAAGACCGGACGCTGCCTCATCGTGCATGAAGCGGCGAAGAGCGGCGGCGTCGGCGCCGAGATCGCGGCGGGCTTGGCCGAGCAGGGACTGACCTCCTTGCTCGCGCCGGTGCGGCGGGTTACCGGTTACGACGCCGTCGTGCCCTTGTCCAGACTCGAGGCGCAATACATGCCCAGCGTTGCGCGCATCCTCGATGCCGCGCGCCGCGCGCTGGAGTTCGCATGAGACTGTTCAAACTTCCCGATCTGGGCGAGGGCCTGCAAGAAGCCGAAATCGTCGAATGGCGCGTCAAGGAGGGCGACGAGGTGGCGCTCGACCAGTTGCTGCTCTCGGTGGAGACGGCCAAGGCCATCGTCGACATTCCTTCCCCTTACGCCGGGCGCATCGCCAAGCGTTTCGGCAATGTCGGCGATACCGTGCATGTCGGCGCGCCGCTGCTGGGATTCGTCGGCGCGGAGGTCGACAGCGGTACGGTGGTAGGGGAAATGCAGGTCGGCGGCGGCGTGGCGGAGGAGCCATCGCAGGCTGTCGGCCGCGCCGCGCCCGCTGCCAGGTTAGGCGTCAAGGCCACCCCGGCGGTGCGGGCGCTGGCGCACAAGCTGGGCGTGGACCTGGACCTCGTCACACCCTCCGGCGCGGACGGCCTGATCACCAGCCAGGACGTGCAGCGTCTGGCCAGGCTGCTCGAGGAACTCGGGCCGCCCGAGCCTCTGCGCGGCGTGCGCCGTGCGATGGCGCAGAACATGACGCTGGCGCAACGCGAGGTCGCCGGCGCGACCATCATCGACGACGCCGACATCGACGCGTGGACGCCGGATGCCGACATCACCATGCGCCTGGTGCGGGCGCTGGTTGCCGGTTGCGGCGCGGCGCCGGCGCTCAACGCCTGGTACGACGGCCAGGTCTACGCCCGTCGCCTGCTGAAGAAGATCGACTTGGGCATCGCGGTCGATACTGCCGACGGGCTGTTCGTCCCGGTTCTGCGCGACGTGGCCAATCGCGATCCGGCCGATCTGCGCCGCGGACTGGAGCGCATGCGGGCGGATGTGCTGGCGCGCACGATTCCTGCCGAGGAGATGCGCGGTGCCAGCATCGCCCTGTCCAACTTCGGCATGATAGGCGCCAAGTACGCCGCACCCGTCGTCGTGCCGCCCACCGTGGCAATCCTCGGCGCCGGTCGCATCGCCGAACAGGTGGTGGCGGTCGCCGGTGCGCCGGCGGTGCATCGCCTGCTGCCACTCTCCCTCACCTTCGATCACCGCGTGGTCAATGGTGGCGAGGCGGCGCGCTTTCTCAACGCGGTGATCGCCGACTTGATGCTGGCTGCCTGAGTGCAGTTGCAGCGAACATGGCGCAGAGGGATGAAGAATTCGCGGCCCTGGTCAGAGCCACCGGCCTGCAACTCCACGCGCTGGCCACGCCGCGTCCGCCGCGGAACCGGCGTGCAGGCCGGCGGACCGGATTACCTCAAGCAGTTCATGTGGAGCCGCATGGTGAGCGCCAACACCATGCGACACGGCTACGTGCCGTAGGGGAAAGCCGACTCAGGCTGCCCGCGGAAATTCCCTTTCGAGTTCGGCAAAGGTCTCGGCGATGGCGTCGATGGCGCGGTCCAGTTCGTAGCGGGCCACGATTAGGGGCGGCGCGATGCGGACAACGGTGCTGTGGGTTTCCTTGGACAGGAAGCCATGCTCCAGCAGCTTCAGGCAAACCATGCGGGCGTCGCTGTAACGAGCGTCGACTTCGATGCCGACGAACAGGCCGCGGCCGCGCACTTCGTGGATCAAGGGGCTGTCGATGGCACGCAGCCGCTGGAGCAGATGGGCGCCCAATTCGGCCGCGCGCTCAGACAACGCCTCTTCGACCAGGATATCGAGTGCCTCCAGCGCCACTGCCGCAGCTAGCGGATTGCCGCCGAATGTGCTGCCGTGATCGCCGGGCGTGAATACCTGCATCAGAGTCCGGTCGGCGAGGAAGGCCGATACCGGCAGCAGTCCTCCGCCGAGCGCCTTGCCGATGATGACCCCGTCGGGCCGCACATCCTCGTGCCAGCAGGCGAGCAGCTTGCCGGTACGCCCCAGGCCGCTCTGCACTTCGTCGCAGATCAGCAGCACCTTGTGCCTGCGGCAGATTTCCTGGCAGGCCGCCAGATAGCCGGCGGGCGGCACGACGATCCCGTTCTCGCCCTGTATGGGTTCGACCAGGAAGGCCGCCGTTTGCGGCGTAATCGCCGCTTCCAGCGCCTGCGCATCGCCGTAGGGAATGCACTTCAAGCCTGGCGGGAAGGGCCCGAAGCCATCGCGGTATTGCGCCTCCGAAGAGAAGGCGACGGCGGCGATGGTGCGGCCGTGGAAATTGCCCGCGCAGGCGATGATCTCGGCTCGATCTGCGGCCACTCCCTTGACCTTGTACGCCCACTTGCGCGCCGCCTTGAGGGCGGTCTCCACCGCCTCGACGCCGGTATTGACCGGCAGCGCCGCGTCGTAACCGAACACCTGGTGCAGGCGCCGCAGCAGCAGCGGCAGACGGTCGTTGTGGAAGGCGCGCGAGGTGAGCGTCAGCTGCTGCGCCTGGCGCGTCAGCACTTCCAGCAGGCGAGGATGGCCGTGGCCGAAACTCGTCGCCGAATAGGCGGACATCAAGTCGAGATAGCGACGTCCGCGCGTATCCCAGACGTAGGCCCCCCTGCCTCGGCTGAGCACCACGGGCAAGGGGGCATAGTTGTTGGCGCCGTAGGCCGCTTCCCAGTCGCGCAGTTCATCGTCTTGGCGCGCCGTCATCGACTCCAGGAGGGATACGGCGAGGCGCGCCGTGCGCCCGTCCGGATCGTGGTCGGGATTGAACTCGGCGATTTCGATGGCGGCGAGTCGCGGATCGCTGCCTATGCCGTGCAGCGCGGCGCGCAATTCTTCTCCGTCCAGGCCACCTGCGCTGGGCGTACTGACGCCCGGCGCATCGCTCGGATCGATCGCGTCGAGGTCGATCGACAGGCCGAAGGCAGCGTTGTTGTTGCGCACGTGGCTCAGGGCTTCGCCGAGCACGGCAGGGAGGCCGCGGCGCTGGATCTCCTTCATGCCGAATATCAGCACCCCCAGCTCGCGCAGCCAGCGGGCCTCTGCTTCCTCGTAGCTGCGTGCGCCGACGATGCAAAGGTGGCGGGGATTCAGGCTGGAGCCGTCGACCGCGCCCAGTTCGGGAATCCTGGCGCCGAGTAGCGCCGCCAGGGGCATGCCGTGGAGGTTGCCACTGCGGCTCGTGGCTGGCGTGTTCGCGTCGAGATGGGCATCGATCCAGAGCAGGCCCAAGGCATCGCCGGCGACCCGCGCTACCCCGCGCCAGGTGCCGGCAGCGATGGCGTGGTCGCCGCCGATGACCACCGGCAGGTCCCCCTCTTCCAGGCAGGTGGCGACCTTGTCGGCGACATCGCGACAGAGCGTAGGCAACACCATGTAACGCGGACCCGCGGCCGGAGCGAGCGTCGCTTCCCAGCGGCACGGACCGCCGTTGCGCCGCACGGCGGCGGCGATTCCGGCCTGGCGTAGCGCCTCGGGACCGCGGGCGCAACCCGCGAACGCCCAGGCGGGCGCGCCCAAGCCGCTGGCGACGCCGATCAGGCGCAGCGCGCGGTCCTTGCCATGGGTGGTAGCTTGCATGGTCTTCCCCTCTGCATCGAATCGACAACCATGACTATTCGACAAGCAATGTCGGCATCTTGTTCGGCGCGTCGCGGTGGGGAGGCCACCTATAAAGCAGGTGGTCAGTTATCCAAAGGACGGTTGGTGGACTCCCGCTGCCGCATCTGTCGCCTGAAAGCGGCAACGGGGCAAAGGGAGTATATTTGTAAAGAAATGCAATCATCCAGGCGTAATCGGGGTAATGGCTTCTCGAGTGATGAAGATGTTTCGGAAGTCAGACACCACGTTGGCGCAAAGCGACAGTTTCCCCCTGCTGCGCTATTTCACGACCGCCAGCCTGGCGGCATTTGTGATCGTCGCGGTGCTGCTCGGCTATGTCTTCCGCGGAATGGCGATCGAGGGTCTGATCGATGGCTATGAGAACGATCACGTCAACCTCGCCCGGCTGATCTCCAACCAGATGTGGGCGAGCGACTTCGCCCCCTTCGTCGAGGCGATGGACGGCAAATCGGCGTTGGAGTTGCAGGCGGCGCCACAGATACCCGTGCTGCGCGCGAAGGTGCTGGCCCTGCTCAATGGGACCGGCATCTTCAAGGTCAAGGTATACAGCCTCAAGGGAATGACGGTCTACTCGACCGAGCACAGGCAGATCGGCGAGGACAAGAGCAACAATGTGGGAGTCATCGCCGGCCTGCAGGGACGGAGCAGTTCCAAGCTGGCCCACCGCGATCAATTCAGTGCCTTCGAAGGCGAGGTGCAGAACCGCGATCTGGTCGAGAGCTATGTACCGTTACTGAATCCGGCGACCGGATCGGTGGAAGGGGTCTTCGAGATCTACGGTGATGCCACGGACATTCTCGCCGAGGTCGATAGAAAACAGTGGATCATCGTCGGCGCCGTCACCGGCATGCTGGCCTTGCTCTACCTGGCGCTGTTCGTCATCGTCAACCGAGCCCAGCAACTCATACTGCGCCAGGCCCGGGAGCGCGAGGCGGCGCAGGAGGCGCTGCGCGCCAGCGAGGAACGCTGGAAGTTTGCGCTGGAAGGGGCCGGGGCAGGTGTCTGGGACCGCAACCTGCAGACTGGGGAAGTGGTCTACTCCAAGCGCTACAAGGAAATCTACGGTTTTGCCGAGGCAGAACTGGAGAATCGCCACGAGGCATGGGATGCACGCGTGCATCCCGAGGATCTGGCCCAGGCGGTGAAGGCGCGCGAAGACTATTTCGCCGGCAAGACCGCCGACTACGCCAACGAACGGCGTATGCAGTGCAAGGACGGTAGCTGGAAATGGGTACTCTCGCGCGGCATCGTCGTCGCCGCCGACGGCGAGGGCAAGCCATCGCGGATGATAGGTACGCACACCGACATCACCGAGTGGCATCAGCGTGAGCAGGCCCTGCGGCTGGCCGCCACGGTCTTCGAGACCGTCGATGAAGCCGTGCTGGTGTGCGACTTGAACAACGTCATCGTCTCTGTCAATCCGGCTTTTACCGAGATCACCGGCTACCGACCGGAAGAGGTGATAGGCAAGAATCCGAAGCTGCTCGGCTCAGGTAGTCATCCACCGGAGTTCTACCAGGAAATGTGGCGCACCTTGGTGCAGACCGGAAGTTGGCGTGGCGAAATATGGAATCGTAGCAAGAGCGGCAGAGTTTATGTCGAGTGGCTGGCCATCAAACAGGTGCGCGACGACGAAGGCAAGGCCACCGGATACGTGGCGGTTTTCTCGGACATCAGCGAGCGCAAGGCCGCCGAGCAGCGCATGCAGCACCTGGCGCATTACGATGCGCTGACCGAACTGCCCAATCGCACCTTGTTCTCCGACCGCCTGCAGCAATCCCTGGCCAAGGCCAAGCGCGACAAGACCCGCATGGCGCTAATGTTCATTGATCTCGACGAGTTCAAGCCGATCAACGACCGGCTTGGCCATTACGTTGGCGATTTGCTGCTAAAGGAAGTTGCCAAGCGTCTGCTTGGCTGCCTGCGCCGCGAGTCGGACACTGTGGTGCGCATGGGGGGCGACGAGTTCGTGGTGATATTGCCGGAGATGGATACGCTTGCGGACGCCACCCGGGTTGCCGACCAGATCCTGGTCACGCTCAGCCAGCCGTTTGAACTGGCCGGTCACAGCGTGCGCATTTCGGCGAGCATAGGCATCGCCGCTTTTCCCGAGAACGGTAGCGACGACAAGCAGTTATTGAAGAGTGCCGACAGCGCCATGTACCAGGCCAAGCAGGCCGGCCGCAACCGCTGCGCACTCGCTGTCTAGTCCTTGTAGGGCAGGTGCTGGATCATCTCCGCCTGGTAGTCCTGCATGGCGCTGTCTTCACGCTGCAGAAATTCGGTCACCGCCTCGCGCATGCGCGGGTCGGCGATCCAGAACGCCGACCAGGTGGGCATGGGTTCGAAGCCGCGCGCCAGCTTGTGCTCGCCCTGCGCGCCAGGCTCGAAACGTTGCAGGCCGTGGCTGATCGCGTATTCGATGCCGCGGTAGTAGCACAGCTCGAAATGCAGGCCGGGACAGCTGATGTCGGTGCCCCAGTGGCGCCCGTAGAGCGCCTCCTGATCGCGGTAGCAGATCGAGGATGCGACCGGTCTATCGCCTTCGAAGGCGATGAAGACCACCATGCGTGGCCCCAGGTCGCGGCCTACGCGCATGAAGAACTCGCGCGTGAAGGCCGGGTGATTGCCGTAGCGCCGAAAGGTGTCGCGGTAATGCCGGTGTATCGCCTGCCACAGTGGCGGCGTGATCTCGTCGCCGTGCAGTGTCTCCAGGCGCAGTCCGGCGTCGGCCACGGCGCGGCGTTCGCGCTTCAACTTCTTGCGCTTGTCGGCGGTGAAGCCGCAGAGAAAATCGGCGAAGTCGCGATAGCCGCGGTTCATCCAGTGGAATTGCACACCGCGGCGCAACGCCAAGCCAGCGGCGGCGAGCACGGGGCGCTCGACTTCGCGCAGGAACAGGCACTGCCAGGAGGAGGCGCCGACTTCTCCGACCAAGCCGATGGCGGCATCTACCAGCGCGGCGGCGATGCCGGCGTCGGCATCCGCCGCGGCGATCAGGCGCGGCCCCGGCGAAGGCGTGAACGGCACGCCGCTGACCAGCTTCGGATAGTAGGCGAGTCCGGCCTGCTGCCAGGCGGAAGGCCAGTTCCAGTCGCGCGAGAAGTCGCCGAAGGAATGCTGCCGCAGATAGAGCGGCAGCAGCCCGGCCAGGTGGCTGTCGTCGTCGTGCAGGACGAGATGCATGGGTCGCCAGCCGAGGGCTTCGGCGGCCGCGCCGCAGTGTTCGGCGGCAGCGAGGAATTCGCGGCTGATGAAGGGATCATTGCCGGTCGCCAGGCGCTGCCAGTCGCTCGCCGCGAGTTCCCCGGCACTGCCGAGCAGGGTTCGACGCACGGCGCTCAGTCCGCTCCGGCCGACACGAAGCTACGCCGCGAGGCGGACGGCGACGTACATGAGGGCGGCGCCGAGGCAGGTCAGCGCGATGAGCCCGAGCGCAGTGCCGGGGCGCGCGCGTGAATGTGCCTCGGGCAGGATGTCGGCGGCGGCGATGTAGAGCAGGAATCCGGCGAAGAATCCCAGGTAGAGCATCAGGCTGGCGGGAGAAAGCTGGAACGCCAGGGTCGAGGCGGCGCCCAGCACCGGTGCCGCGGCGTCAGCCGCGAGCAGCAGCAGCGCGTGGCGTCGCGAGTTGCCGTGCATCAGCATCAGGCTCACGGTATTCAGGCCATCGCAAAAATCGTGGGCGATGACGGCGAGGGCTACCGTCAGGCCGACGGCAGGCGAGATCTGGAAGGACAGGCCGATGCCGATGCCGTCCATGAAGCTGTGCCCGACCATGGCCACGGCCGACATCAGCCCCAAGCGCGGGTGTTGGTGCGCAGCGTAGTCCTCCTCGTGCGTCGGGTGCACCAGGGCGAACTTTTCCAAGCCGTGAAAGAGCAGGAAGCCGATCAGGAGCGTCACCATCCCGGCAGAGGCGTCGAGACCCTGCTCGGTGCCGAGGTGGAAGATCTCCGGCAGCAGGTCGAAGCTGACGACGCCGAGCAGCACGCCGGCGGTGAAGGCGAGGATCAGGTGCAGCCGGTCGTGGTAGCGCAGCGCAAACAGGCCACCAATGCTGGTGGATAGCAGGCTGACGAGGGAAAGCAATACCGCGCTCATGCGGCGATTGTAACAAGGTGCGCGGGGATGCGGCCCGGCCAGGGAAACAGGCCCGCCTGTCATGCACCGCAGCAGGGGGCTGCGCCCGGTGTCCCGGGCGTAGTATCCTGTCGCCATGCGCTGGCTCAATCGGGGAGAAGAACATGGTTACGGCAACAGCGTCATTGAAGACGCGCGTCACAGAACAGTTGGGCATCCGCTATCCCATCGTCCAGGGCGGCATGCAATGGGTGGGCACGGCAGACATGGCAGCGGCCGTCTCCAATGCCGGCGGTCTGGGCATCATCACGGCGCTGAGCCAGCCGACGCCGCAGGCCTTGGCCCGTGAAATAGAACGTTGCCGCGGCATGACCAAGCTGCCCTTCGGTGTCAATCTCACCATCCTGCCGACGATCAAGCCGCCGCCCTATGACGAGTACCTGGCGGCGGCGATCGACAGCGGCGTCAAGATCGTCGAGACGGCAGGCAATAGTCCGAAAGCCTTCATCGACAAGTTCAAGGCCAACGGCATCGTCAATGTGCACAAATGCACCACGGTGCGCCATGCCATATCGGCGGAGCGTTACGGCGTGGACATGGTGAGCATAGACGGCTTCGAATGCGCCGGTCATCCGGGCGAGGACGACGTGCCCGGGCTGGTGCTGATTCCCATCGCCGCCAAGGCGCTGCAGATTCCCGTCATCGCCTCGGGCGGCATAGGCGACGGACGCGGCATGGCGGCGGCGCTGGCACTCGGCGCCGAGGGGGTCAACATGGGCACGCGCTTCATGTGCACCCGCGAAGCGCCGATACACGACAACATCAAGCGGGCGCTGATCGCCGGCAGCGAACGCGATACCAACCTGATATTCCGCACCATGAAGAATACCTCGCGGGTGTTCAAGAACGCCATCTCCGACGAGGTGATACGGATGGAGCGGCGCGAGGGCGGCTGCGAGTTCGCCGAGGTGCGTCCGCTCGTCGCGGGAGAGAGGGGCAAACAGGCGCTGGCCGCGGGTGAGATCGACGGCGGCATCGTCAGCGCCGGGATGGTCATCGGCTTGTTCGATGACATCCCCAGTTGCGCCGAATTGCTGGAGCGCATGGTGAACGAGTGCCGAGAGCGCTTGAGAATCGCTTCCGGCTATTTTGCCGCCTGAGACGGATGCGGCCGCGCCCGCAGGCGCAGGCCGCTTGTCGCGAGCGCTACGGCTATCGCGACGGCGCAAGCTTACGAGATGGTGATCTGCTGCGTCTTGCTGCCGGCCTTCTTGGGTAGCGTCAGCTCGAGCATGCCGTCCGTGTATTTGGCCTGTGCGCCTCCGGCGTCGACGTCCTGGTCGAGCATGAAGCTGCGGAAGACCTTGCCAAAGTAGCGTTCGCTGCTGATCAGCTTGCGCCCTTCCTTCTCTTCTTTTTCTTTCTTGATCTCGGCGCTGATGGAGACGCGGTTGCCTTCGACCTGCACGTGAATGTCTTCCTTCTTCACGCCGGGTATTTCCGCCTTGACGACATAGGCCTTGTCTTCTTCCGACACATCCAGCTTGATCTGCGGCTCGAGCTCAAAACTGCGCAGGACGGGGCGCAAGCTGAATTCCGGAAACCAGTCTTCCATGCTCGTGAAGGGGTCCATGCGGCTGATCTTGCCGAAGGGATTGAAACGGGTGATGTTGGCCATGATTTTCTCCAATTTGTTTGCATCAAGACATTCCGCAAGCGGCGGGTAAGCCGCTCCGGGGTTCCAATAGCTTCCTTGTCGGCGCCTATTTGAAGCGGGCGGCGATGCGTTCCACGGCAGTACGCATTTCCTGCCAGGTCTTCTCGGCGCCTTCCTTCATGTCTTCCCAGGCATCGCCGGATTGCGCGCGCAGTTCGGCCAATTTCTCCTCGGCCGCCGCCCGCTGCGACGCGAAGGCATCGACCTGCTTTTGCAGCTCCGTCCGCGTCTTCGCTTTGGCTTTGGCTGTCTTGGCCATCCAGTCGTCGAGCTTGGCGTCCCAATCCTTGAGCTGGGCGCTCAACTGACGCTGGAACTTCTGCCTGGCCTTGGCGGTGGTTTCGCTGGCACGACTCCTGGATGCGAGCAGGCGATCTATTTCCGCCTCCGCTGCCAGCCAGTCGGCCTTGCTATCGCCCGGCGCGAAGCCGCGTCGCTCGGCGCGGAAGTAGGCCGCCACGGCAATCATTTCGTCGCGATTGGCTGGCCCCGAAGTCGCCGCGGCAGCGGCGTCGTAGTCTGCGATCCGTTTGTCCATTGCACTCTCCCCCGACAGAGACTTCTCATGACAAGGGTATGCCGCCTGCTGTCCTCCGGCAATACTCCATGTGCCGTATTTCCCGCTACCGGCGATTGGGTATGGCCGTGACTTCGCGCAGCAGCTGCGGCTTGATGCTGCCGACCACGTGCATTTCGCAGGCCTGGCAGTCGAACTTCAGCGTCAGCCGCTCATCGCCGTTGATCAGTGTCATCGGCTCCGCCCGCACCTCGCCCTGAACTCCGATCACGCCCTTGGCCTGCCTGGGGCAGAGGCTGAAGGCGTAGCGCAGGCAGTGGCGGGTGATCATCAGCGACACCGGGCCGGCCTCCTCGTGCGCCTCGTAGGCGGAGGCGATGAGTTGCACGCCGTGCCGGGCGTAGAAGGCGCGCGCCGCCCCGTTGAACACGTTGGCCAGGTAGGACAGCGCCTGCTGCGGATAGGCGGGTGCGACCTGGCTCGCCGCCAGGCGCCTCGGCCGCACATGGGCGGCCAGGCGGGCGACTGCCAGTCGCGCCAGCGCCTCCCGGCGCAATTCCTTGGCCAGCGAATCGGGCAGGAAGCCGGTCCGGCTGCAGCGGACATGCAAGTCCTGCAACAGGAAATCGGAGTTGCCGAAGCGTGCAAGCGCGCTGCGCAATCTGGCCGCAGCAGCGTCAGGGTCCTGCGCCTCCTGATAGGCGAAGACCACGCTCGCCGTGGCACTGATGCCGTCGCTGTCGCACAGCGTCAGCTGGTAACCGTCGGCGCTGTCGCTGAACTCCGCCCGCACCGCGACGCGACGCTCGGCTGACCTCTTGGCCAGCGCCTGCTCCCACGAGGGGTCGCGGTTGCGGCTGATCCGGGTGCCGGGGCTCAGACCCGGCAGCGTGGCGAGCGGCTGGGCGAGCCAGATCCGCCACAGGGAATTGTCACCTGCTTGCCCGATCTCCTCCACGCGATTGGCCTGGGTGCCGACCACCTCGCGCCGGTTGAGCCAGGTGAGACCGTCGCCGTTGGCCAGCGGCGCCGCCGCCTCCAGTTCGAAGCAATCGCTAGCGACGCGCGTCACCGTGCCCAGCGGCAGGCCGACGAAGGCCGGGGTGGCGAACTCGGCGATGTCGTCCTGGCGGCCGTGGGCGAAATAATCCGTGGCGCCGCGATGGAAGGTCTTGCCCGGATCGGGCGTGAACAATAGCTGCGTGCGACCGCTGGAGGCGGCGATGCAGTCCGGCCGGCGCTCGAGGATCCGGTCGAGCAGCTGGCGATAGTGGCCGGTGACGTTCTTGACGTAGGCGGCGTCCTTGTAGCGCCCCTCGATCTTGAAGCTATCGATGCCGGCGTCGATCAGAGCCTCCAGGTTGGCGCTCTGGTTGTTGTCCTTCAGCGACAGCAGGTGCTGCTGGTGAGCGACGATGCGGCCCTGTGCATCCTGCAGGGTGTAGGGCAGGCGGCAGGCCTGCGAACAGTCGCCGCGGTTGGCGCTGCGGCCGGTATGCGCGTGGCTGATGTAGCACTGGCCCGAGTAGGCGACGCAGAGCGCGCCATGGATGAAATACTCGAGGGACGTGGTCGGCGGCACGGCGGCGCGCACAGCGGCGACTTCCTCTAGCGTCAATTCGCGCGCCAGGATCAGCTGCGAGAATCCGACCTGGGCGAGAAAGCGCGCGATCTCCGGCTGGCGGATGTTGCACTGGGTCGATGCGTGCAGCGCCAGCGGTGGCAGGTCGACTTCGAGCAGGCCCATGTCCTGGATGATCAGGGCGTCGACCCCGGCGTCCCAGCACTGGTAGGCTAGGCGCCGCGCATCTTCCAGTTCGTCGTCGCGCAGTATGGTGTTCACGGCGACGTAGATGCGGGCGTGGAAACGATGGGCGAAGTCCGCCAGTCCGGCGATGTCGGCCAGGCTGTTGCCGGCGGCGGCCCGGGCGCCAAAGGCCGGGCCGCCGATGTACACCGCGTCGGCGCCGTGCGATATGGCCTCGCGGCCGATCTCGGCGGTCCTTGCCGGAGCGAGCAATTCAAGGCGGCGGCGGGGCGCTGCGCTCACTGTGGCGGTGCCTAAGCGCCGGCGATGGACAGTCGCGGCAAGTCCTGCAGGCAGTGCGCCAGCCACGCCGCGGTGAGCTTCTCCTGCAGGGAGTTCTGCTGCAGCCTGCTGTTCAACATGCCGAAGTCGACGCAGTCCAGGTCCTGGTCCTGGTTGAAGCAGGAGAAGACGTAGCGCACCTCGCCCGTCTGCGGATCGTGCTGCGCCTGCAGGCATTGGGCGCAGATCTCTTTCATCATGCATTGCATCGGCGAGTTGATCGAACCGATGGCGGAGTGGCGCGGATCGAGCCAGGGCTTGAGAACGCCGTGACGGGCCCGCGTGACGCCGGCCATCATGCGGTCCGAGCCGATGACGATCATGCGCTGCGCCGCGCGCGTGTCTATGGCGCAGGGGCCCAGCGCGCCGCTGGCGTAAGCGGTCATGGCCTCGACGATGTTGCCGACGAAGGTTCGGTCCTGAGGCCGGCCGGGGACGAAGCCGGGCGCTTCGTCGCAGCACCAGACGACGACGTCGGCGGCGGCTTCGATCTCCTGCACCTTGTAGCGGTCGATGATCTTCTTGTAGCCGGCGAAGTAGAGCACGCGCGATCCTTGGGCGCGGCAGGCCTGGCCGATGGAAAAAAGCACGGCATTGCCCAGGCCGCCGCCGGCGAGGATCACCGTCTCCTTGGCGGCGATGTGGGTCGGCTCCCCGGTCGGTCCCATCAGCACCACCGGCTGGCCCGGCGGCAGGCTGTCGCAGAGGTCGGCCGAACCGCCCATCTCGAGGACGATGGTGGACACCAGTCCGGCCTCGCGGTCCACCCAGGCCCCGGTCACGGCGACCCCTTCCATCTGCAGGCGGGTGCCGCCGACGTGCAGCGCCAGGGTCTCGAAATTCTGCAGGCGATAGAACTGGCCGGGCTGGAAATTGCGCGCCGCCTGCGGCGCCTTGACCAGCACCTCGACGATGTTCGGCGTCAGCCTTTGCACCGAGTGCACCCGGGGGATGAGATCGTGCGCCAGTTGCTCCAGGAAGAGGGCGCTGGCGACGGAAGAAACGGGCTGACGGGCGGCGAGGACGCGCGAGACGAGCGGATAGCCTTGCTTCGCCGAGCCCATGGCCTTGACCACGTTGCCGTGGTAGGACGGATGCAGGTCGCCGAAGAAACTGATGAAGCGTCCATCAGCGAGACGGGAGAGCAGGACGTTCGGCTGCTCCGGCTTGGAAATCGCCAGCTGTGGCCTGATCTTCTTGCCGTTCTCGTCGCAGGCCTGGAAGTATTTTCCGTCGAGCGAGAAGTGCGCCTCGTCCTCGCGCGCCAGCACGGTGTTGGGTTGCGTGCCGGCGGCGACGAAGACGCTGCGCGCCGGCAGGACGTGCTCGCCGGCGCTCGCCCACTGGCCATCGTCGCTGCGGCTCTGTCGGCTGAAACGCACGGCGCGGGCGGCGCCCGTGGCGTCGACCTCGACCGCCAGCGGTGTCAGGCACTCGTCGATGACGATGCCTTCTTCCAGCGCCTTCTGCACCTCCTCGTGGTTGAGCGTGTAGGCCGGGCTGTCCTTCAGGCGGCGGCGGTAGGCGATGGTGGCGCCACCCCAGCCCTGCAGCGCTTCGATGATGCGCGCCGGCCGCTGCTCTTTCTCCGCCGCCGCGCGCTCGGCGCGCAGGGCGCGGGCGTGGGCGAGAAATTCGTCGCCGACCTCGGCCTCCGGCTCGCTCCAGCGTGCGCGCAGCGCCGCCTCGCCGCTCTCTGCGGCGAGGGTCTCGTAACGGCGCAGGAATTTCTCCACTTGCACCGGGTAGTAGGCGAGCGACTCGGTGGCGGTGTCGATGGCGGTGAGTCCGCCGCCGATGATCACCACCGGCAGGCGCAACTGCATGTTGGCCAGCGAGTCCTGCTTGGCGGCGCCGGTCAGTTGCAGCGCCATGAGAAAGTCGGAGGCGGCTCGCACGCCGCGTGCCAGGGCGTTGGGCACCTCGAGCATCGTCGGCCGGCCGGCGCCCATGCACAGGGCGATGTGGTCGAAGCCGCGTGCCAGTGCGTCGTCCACCGTCAAGGTGCCACCGAAGCGCACGCCGCCGAACAGCGCGAACTCGGCGCGGCGCACCAGCAACAGGCGGATGATCTTGAGGAAGTTCTTGTCCCAGCGCACGGTGATGCCGTACTCGGCTACCCCGCCGAAGCCGGCGAGGACCCGGCTCTCCAGTGGCTCGCGCAGATCGGCGACATTGCGCACCGGCGCGAAGGGCAGCCGTTCGCCGTGGGCACCGACGCCGGCGAGCGCCGCGGGCAGCGGTTCTATTTTCAATCCGTCGATGCCGACCACCGTGTGGCCATCGTTCAGCAGATGGTGGGCGAGGTTGAATCCCGCCGGTCCCATGCCCGCCACCAGCACCTTGCGCCCGCTCGCCGGGCGCGGCAGCGGGCGCGCCAGGTTGAGCGGATTCCAGCGCGTCAGCAGGCTGTAGATCTCGAAACCCCAGGGCAGTTCCAGCACGTCCTTCAGGGTGCGCGTCTCGACCTCGGGGATGTTCACCGGTTCCTGCTTCTGGTAGATGCAGGACTTCATGCAGTCGTTGCAGATGCGGTGGCCGGTCGCCGCCGCCAGCGGATTGTCGATGGCGATGACGGCCAGCGCGGCGAGCGCCAGACCCTGGTTCTTCAAGCTATGGAATTCGGAGATCTTCTCTTCCAGGGGACAACCGGCCAGGGTCGCACCGAATATGTTCTTCTGGAACGCGACCCGCTCCACCCCCGCTGCGGGCTTCTCGCGCAGACCGTGCGAGCAGGAGTCCTTGCCGGTGCTGTGGCAATGCACGCAGTAGTGCGACTGGTCGAGGGCGCCGGCGAGGTCGGTGCCGGGGTCGGTAAGGGCGAAGCCCTGGCGCCGGCGGATGTGCTCGGGGCGGATGCTGAACGAGACGATGCCCGCAGTCTCGCGCTTCTGCGCCGCAGGCAGGAGATGATCGGGATCGAGTTTCGCAGGAAGCTTGAACAGGATGCCGTCTCCGTGCTTGCGCTGTCCCGCCGGCGTGTGCACGGCCCAGGCGGCATAGCGACGCGCGACCTCGAGCATGTCCGCGTTCGCCGCACGGTCATCCTGCCAGGCGAGCACCTGGCGGGCGAAGCGCAGTTCGTCCCAGTCGCTGCCCAGGCGCTCGCTCAGTTGGCGCGCCAGCGCCACGCCATCGATTGCTGCCGCTGCCTCGGCGCCGATCAACTTCGCCGCCTGACGCTGCACGAACAGACGCTTGACCTCGTAGAGGGGGGACAGGTCGAGGTGACGTTGCGCGAGGGCAGCGGCCTCGGCCTCGACGCCGAACAGTCCGGCGACGAAGGTCTCGAGCACCGGGCCCAGCGCCAGCAGCAGCGCCGAGTGGGCGGTGGCAGCGAGTCCGTGGGGATCGGCGCGTGCGCCGAGCAAGCGGGCGTGCAGTTCGGTGGACTGCTCGGCCAGGCGGCCGAGAAAAATGGTGTCGAGTCTGACCAGGCCGTCGCGCTGATACAGATCGGCGATGGTCAGACCGTGAGCGAGTTTGAGCATTGCATCACCATAGCACAGGCGCTCTGAACTGGCGCCGGACGGGACAGAACGAATGGCTATTTGCTTATGCGCTGCAAGCGCCGCGAGCACCGGCACTCGGCCCGCTCAGGCGCGAGTGGCCCGGCGCGGCGAAAAATAGCCACGGCGCCATGGCGTTTACCTGTACAATCCGCCCTCGCTTCGCATACCGCGAGGCAAGCGCAAGTAGCAACCATCAAGCCCTCCTGCCCCATGGCGCCGAAATTCCGGACGCCGCACCGGCACTAAGCTTTGTGCCGAAATTTCTTTGAATTGTTCACGGCTATTTCGTTGGGTTGGCCTTGCACTGAAACCTTGGCTGGTGACTCGTCACCAGCCTGCCAGCCATTACGAAAGAGAGCATATGAATTTCAACGAATTGGGCTTGGACCCGGCCCTGGTGCAGATCCTCGCCGCAGGCGGTTATGCCGCCGCCACGCCGGTACAGGCGCAAACCATACCCGCGGCGCTGGCCGGCCGCGACCTCCTGGTCTCCTCGCAGACCGGTTCGGGGAAGACCGCCGCCTTTCTGCTGCCGGCGCTGCAGCAGCTCAGCGCGAACCCCGCCGCCCGCGGCCGTGGCGCCAAGAGCCGCTTCGCGCCGGCGCAGCCCAAGCTGCTGGTGTTGACGCCGACGCGCGAACTGGCGCTGCAGGTGATGAACGCCGCCGAGAAATACGGTACGCGTGCGCGGGGCCTGAAGGCCGTCGCCATCCTGGGCGGCATGCCTTACCCGAAGCAGATGCAATTGCTGGCGCAGAACCCCGAGATCCTGGTCGCGACCCCGGGCCGGCTGATCGATCACATGGGTTCCGGCAAGATCGACTTCTCGCGGCTGGAGATGCTCGTTCTCGACGAAGCCGACCGCATGCTCGACATGGGATTCATCGAGGACATCGAAAAGATCGTCGCGGCGACGCCGACGGCGCGGCAAACCCTGCTCTTCTCGGCGACGCTCGACGGTCTGGTCGGGCGGGTGGCGCAGCGCATCACGCGCCAGGCAACCGTGATCAAGGTGGCGTCGACCGCCGCCGCCAAGGCCAAGATAGAGCAGCGCCTGCACCGGGTCGACGATCCTGCGCACAAGAGCCGCCTGCTCGATTATCTGCTGCGCGACGCGGCGATCGCCCAGGCCCTGGTATTCACCGCGACCAAGCGCGACGCCGACCGCATCGCCGGTGAACTCTCCCTGGCCGGCTTCGCCGCCGCCGCCTTGCACGGCGACATGCAGCAAGGCGCGCGCAACCGCACCCTCAATGCGCTGCGCAGCGGACAATTGCGCGTGCTCGTCGCCACCGATGTCGCGGCGCGCGGCATCGATGTACCGACCATCTCGCACGTCTTCAACTACGATCTGCCGCACTCGCCCGAGGACTACGTGCACCGCATCGGTCGCACCGGGCGCGCCGGCCGCGCCGGGCTGGCCGTCTCGCTGGTGGGCCACGCGGAGGGCTTCACCCTGAAGAACATCGAACGCTACACCCAGCAGCGCATCGTGGTCGATGTCGTCCCGGGCTACGAGCCGAAGCAGCGGGCTGCCCCCAGCCGCAGCAAGCCCTACGCCGCCCGTCCGGCGCCGCGCGGGGCGCCACGCGGCGACGGCCGCTACGGCAAGCCGGCAGCGGGCAAGCGCGAGCGCTTCGCCAGCCGCTAGCGGCTGGGCCTGAGGTCGCCTTATTTCTGCTTGCTGTCGAAATCCCAGTAGGGCTCGGGGCCAAAGCGCTCGGCGAGGAAATCGATAAAGCTGCGCACCTTGGCCGGGAGGAACTTCCGGTGCGGATAGACCGCAAAGACCGAGAGTTCGTCGACCTCCCAGTCTGCGAGTATGCGCACCAGCGTCTTTTGCCGCAGCGCCTCGTACACGAGGAAGGTCGGCTGCAGGATCACGCCCAGGCCCTCGACGGCGGCGGTGCCCAGGATGTCGCCGTTGTTGCCGCGCAGATTGCCGGAGACCTTGACCTTGCGCTGCACGCCTTTGCGCCTGAAGTGCCACTCGTTTTGCAGGCTCCAATAGGCGTAGGAAAGGCAATTGTGGCCGGCGAGATCCTCGGGAGATTTTGGCCGCCCGTGCTTCTTCAGGTAGCCGGGTGAGGCGCAGGCGACGATGCGCGCGCGCGTGAGCCGGCGCGCGACCAGCCCCGGGTCTATGGTCTTGGCGACGCGTATCGCCAAATCGAATCCCTCCTCGACCAGATCGACCACGCGGTCGTTCAGCGCGATGTCGACCTGAACCTGGGGATGGCGCTGCAGGTATTCGCTGATCGCCCAACCCAGATGACGATCGCCGAAGGCCTGCGAGGCGGTCACGCGCAGCGTTCCGCGCGGGACCGACGCCTCCTGAACGAGCGCGGTCTGGGCGTCCTCGACCATCGCCAGCACCTGGCTGGCGCGCTGGTAGTAATCGCCACCCGCTTCGGTGAGCGACAGCCTGCGTGTGGTCCGGTTGAGCAGCCGCACCCCCAGATGCGCTTCGAGCATGGCCACGTAGCGCGTGGCCATGCCTCGGGACAGATCGAGTTTCTCGGCGGCGCCGGCAAAGCTGCCGGCGTCCACTACGGCGGTAAACACCCGCATGCTCGCCACGATGTCGATCGCCATGATTGTTTAATTTAAGTAAATAGTAAATTGACATTCTGCAGGTTTATTCCTACGCACGCAACTGATCAAATGCGCATGTCGGCTGCCGGAATGGTTCCGGCGCCACTCAAATCTGCTCAAGGAGACTGCACATGAAGGCGACCCTGATCGGCTCGAACAACGCGGCGTTGGCCAGCCAAATCCCCTATGTCAAGGAGAAACACATGCAAACAAACACCACCACGGCGAGCGAAGTTTCGGATTGGGCTTCGCTCATCGGTCGCATAGGACTTGCAGCGCTCTTTCTCTGGTCCGGCTACGCGAAGCTTGCCTACATGGACGGCAATGTCGGCTACATGAAAGCCTACGGGATACCGGCCGCCGAACTGCTGATCTGGCCAGCGCTCCTGGTCGAACTCGTTGGCGGCGCGATGCTCCTGGCGGGTTGGAAAGCACGCTGGGCGGCCCTCGCGCTGGCCCTCTTCACGCTTCCCGCGACCTTGGTGTTCCACGCCTACTGGGGCGTTCCGGCGGACCAGGTGCTGAATCAACAGATTCACTTCATGAAGAATCTGGCGATCGTCGGTGGCCTGCTATCCGTATTCGCCCACGGTTCCGGACTCTACGCGCTTGATCGGCGCTGATCGGCAGAGCACATTTCGAAGGAGCGACACCATGAGTTTGCCCGCCCTATTCATCTCCCACGGCTCGCCGCTGCTGGCGATAGAGGACAGCCCGGCACGTCGCTTTCTGCTCGATCTGGGCAAGGCCTTGCCGCGGCCGAAGGCGATCATCATGGCGTCGGCCCACTGGGAGGCCATGGGGGGAATCGCCGTCAGCCTTGCCTCACGGCCTGAAACCATCCATGACTTCGGCGGCTTTCCGGAAGCGCTGTTCGATATTCAGTATCCGGCGCGCGGCGCCCCGGACACGGCGGCCCGTGCTGCGGAATCGCTGCAGCAGGCGGGCTTTGTGGTCAAGCGCAGCGACACCCGTGGCCTCGATCACGGTGCCTGGGTGCCGCTCTCGCTGATGTATCCCGACGCCGACATTCCCGTCGCTCAGGTTTCACTGCGCCGTGGTGCCACGCCGGCTGAACACGAGCGCATGGGCGAAGCGCTGCGCAAGCTGCGCGAGGATGACTTGCTGATCATCGGGTCGGGCTCGCTCACCCATAACCTGTATGCCTATCGCGGTGCATCCATCGACGCGGAGGTCCCGTCCTGGGTCAGCGACTTCGCCGACTGGGTGCATGTGCAGCTGCAAACCAATCAACGTGAATCGCTGCTCGACTACCGCGTGCAGGCGCCCTTTGCGGTACGCAACCATCCCACCGAGGAACACCTGCTGCCGCTGTTTGTCGCCATGGGTGCCGCCGGCGACGCCCCGCAAGCGGAGCGAGTCCACGCCAGCTATGAATATGGCGTGCTGGCCATGGACATGTACGCCTTTACATAGCCGAGTCGCGCCAGCCAAATTCATCGACGGCGGTTGCGGGCGAACCGGCAGCGGAAGCCTGGTACCTCTATTTCTTCCAGGTCTTGATCGGCTCGTACTGCACGCGCGATACGATTTCAAATCCCCCGTCCGGCCAGCTTTCCTTCATTTCTTCCAGCGCCTCGGCCAGTTCAGGGCTCTTGCCGTAGGCTTCAAACGCACTCGGACTCTCGAACAGATAGACGGCCACGTAGATGGGTCCCTTGTCGCCAGGGGTCTGCAGGGGCTTGTAGCGGGTAACCTCTTTCATCCCCTTGAACTTGAATAGCATGGGAATGTGTATATCGTTGTACCACTTGTTGAATTTCTCCTCGACCTCCGGCCGGCATTGGGTTGCTACCAAATTCATCAGTGGCTTGCTTGTCATTTGGACTGTCCTCCGTGGGCTGATTCTGATTATGCGTCGACACGTAAGCTACCATAGCCTCGGCTCTCCGTCAGCTGCAGGCAAGGCCGGCCGGCCGCTAGCGCTTGCTCGCCAGCGCTCGCGCAGCGACGGCCAGGAGCAGCGCCAGACCAGTTGCTGCCAGCCACAGGCCTCCGCCATAGCCCAGGGCCACGGCCAATCCGCCCACCACCAGCAGCGCCGCGTGCACGCCGCTGAAGCGCCCCAGGGCGGTGCGCAGCGCTTCGTGCCAGGCGTCCTGACGGCCGGGACGCAACCACACCGGCAGCAGCTGCATGGCGGCGCCGCTGACCAGGGGCAGCAGAAAGGCCAGGACGAAGCCCGGTAACGCGTCG
>Ga0172380_10003176_pt1 | contig 23288 bp, 12 predicted proteins | sample Leawe162metaG_FD_119747 | JGI IMG/M metagenome (GOLD analysis project Ga0172380, IMG submission 119747) | Leachate microbial communities from a municipal landfill in Southern Ontario, Canada - Leachate well 162 metaG | ecosystem: Engineered > Solid waste > Landfill > Unclassified | place...
AAGCATTTCTACACCATACCCACCAGCCACTTCTGTAACAGGAACTTCAACTATTACAACATCTAGTTTGACAGATGTTTTAATGACGGGAATGTCTATAACCCCAGTTGCTGGAAATTATATGGTTTTCTTTAGTGGTGATATTAGAAATTCCAATTTAGGTCGAACAATGGTTATGAGCATCTATTCTGGTGGAAGTATACAAACAGCATCAGAAAGTATAAATTATAATCCAAGTGCTAGTAGTATATATACGTTTAAAAGTCAGGCTTTAATAACTGTTAATGGAGCCCAAGCAATAGAAGGCCGTTGGAGAACGTCAGCAAATACAGCTACAAATACTCGGAGAACTTTAAGTATAATTCGCGTTGCTTAATTATGTTGAATTGTTAATTAATTTTGTATAAATTCTTTGAGCAACTCCATAAAAATTATTCACTCTAGTTTCAAGTTCAGTATATGCTGATTCTAATGATTCCCTAATTCCATTTATTCTATTTACTACTGCCGGCGATGTTAATTTTGCATTGTTTTGCATTCTTAAAAATGAAGCATCATCTAAAAATGCTATTAAATATTTATCATCCATTGACCATAAAGCATAATAAACAGCAAAAACATCAATTAATCCAAGACCAGATACTTCACCCATAATTAATTCTAAAATTCCCATTGCATTTAATGCATTATTTCCAATTGCTTCTTTTTTCTTTTTTAATTCTGACAATCTATCATTATATTTGTTTAAATCATCTGGTTGAATTTCAAATGGAGAGGCGAAATTCCCCAATGAAAGAATATCTTGGGCAGTATATTTAGCAGAAAATATTTTAATATTTAACATTGCTATTTCAATATCTAATTCATTCCCGATGCTTCCTGGAACAGATGTTGAACTAGCTCCAATTGCTCCCATTTCAGGGCCATTTTGATTTGGAACTGGCATCCAACCAATTTCTTTAAATGCAAAATCAATTTGAAGTTGATTTTCTATTAATTTAGTTATTAATAATTCTAATATTTGTGTAATTTTTATGAGAGTTTTTAATTGGAAATCTACATAGCCACTAATTTCTTGTTCTACTTTATCTGTAAGTTTATTATTTTCAGAAATATTACTTATAAATAATAAATCATCTGAAAGACTCAAAATAGTATCTGGATCAAGTTTATCATTATTAAGATAACTTTTCATTTTTGATATATAATCTGCTTTTATTGTATTACCAGAAGTTAACCTGGCTCTAATTATCGCCTCTATACCTGGCCGATAAAGATAGGTTGTAGGCTCTTTGCTAATTAAAGTATCATCTTTTGTTTTCAAAAATGGAACACAAATGATTTTACTATCTGGCATTACTGTTGCGGCAATATCTGGATCTATGCAAAAAGGAGTTATTATATGCTGCCCGCTTCCTATTCCTCCTAATATTTTAGTTATTGCCTCTGCAGCATTTATAATAATTTCTTTCTTATCTTCTTCTTGTGGAATTTGTAGCATTATTTGACAGAATTTATTTCTATATTCTACATCATATTTTTGTTTATCAATAATAGTAAAATTAATGAAATCAAATGGACGTGAAAATCTTAAAAGAAAGGCATATAATGACCCAGAAAAATTCTTATTAAAGAATAAACTGGAAACATTTTCTTGCCATTTTTCTCTTTCATCAAATATTTCACCAAATTTATCCAAAACTTCTTGATTGATATTTATTTTTTTATCTTCACCCCCTAAAGATGTTGGGTATCCTGAATTATAATAATTATCTGAAACCCCAACTGGAAAACCAATCATTCTATAAAAAGCATGTGCCCGGCTTTCTGTAAATGATTTATCTTGTTCTTTTGGAGGTAATTTTTCATTACTTACATTTGTAGAAAATCCCCTAACTGGTTTTACAATACTTCTAAAATCATCTATTGGTAATAAATATGTCTTAGCAAGCTCCATTATATCAGGTAAATCCTGAATAGATTCATTACCAGTATCATTTGCAACTTTATAATCAGCCATCTAGTGCTCCATCAGAATTATCACGACGAACTGCAGGCAATGAAGTAGATGCAATAAATGAATATGGAAGTTCAATCTCTTCAATAGTACTAGCTGCCCCTAATACTGTCCCAGCTATTAATTCACTAAAAGGTTTGTCTTCAAAGTAAATTTTTAATATCCCAGTTCCAGATTCTTTACTTGTTATTTCAGCTGTAAAATATGCTGAACCATCATATTCAAATGAACTAATTTCACCAAAAGTTAACTCGCCTTTTAATAATTCTTCTAAAGAATCCGCGCAATCTGCTGGAATATTATTTGATATCACAGCTCCAGAAGCATCTTTTAATGTTACTGATACTATGATTGGCCTTGTTGTAAATTCTTCTATGGGAGACACTGTTGCTGTAGATTTTAATGTACTAATTCCTGCTTTTAATGCAGCGCAATAAGATGTTTCAGTTTGAGTTTTTAAATCAGTAAGACAAATTGAAACGGTTGCGTGAAATACAGCGGCGGATTCAGCACTAATATTTTTCCTAAAAGTATCAATTGCACTTTGAACACATTGCTGGGCTCCCAGAACATTGGGGAATACACCAGTTGATGGAACTAATTCTCCATTAGGAATAGATCCTTGAGGTAACCTTGCTTTCATCTTATCAAAAGCAGATTGAATTCCCTCTGCAATTATCGTTGCATTTTGAACAGCCTTTTCCATCCCAACTTCTGGAATACAGCCAATTGTTATTAAATTATAAGAAGCTAAACAAGCATGTACTGGCTTCCATGTAAATTCAGTATTTAAATATGTTGAATCATCTATTAATGGATAGTCAGTTAATGTTGATGGTTGATGAATAAATGTATTAAGAGTTGCTTGGGTTGAACCAATCATATATGGGGTTACGCCATCATCTTCATATACTAATCCGCCCTCAATTCTCATTGTCCCAGTATCTGGTGTTAAAATTGGAATGTTATTATATGAATAATATCCAACATATGGTTTAATAGTTACAATACAATCTTTAACTTGGAAATATCTTAATCCAAAAATATCTATAAAACCCCATGTTTGAGGATCAGTTTGGAATCTTAAATCAACAGTATATGGAGCTTGTTTTGGAGCAGTATCTTTTGTAAATGATGCTTCTGGATAGAAAATTGGGCCAGAGAAAAATGGCGAGCCTGTTGCTGGAGTTATAATTTCTTTTATTTCATATGTATTAGTTGCTAAAGTACTAAAAATTTGCCATCTTTCAGGTCTAATAGATGATATGTTAAGCATCTCAGCAGTAATACCAGGAACACCTAATGCAGCAACAACGGCCGCTCCAGTATTTATTTCAGTTTGATATACCATAGTTCCAGTAGTAGTAATACCACTCGTACTAGTCTTTATAAATTGAGGACAAATAGAATCATTGCAACAGCCTTCTTCATCAGAATCATCACAAATTGCAGATCCAGCAAATGCAGCTAATGATTGAATTACAGCAAAAATTGCAGCAATGGCTATGAAAACTGCCATTAAATTTTGAATCATACATAATAATCCAGTAATTTTTTGTGCCGCTGCTAATGTTGAATCAGCATCTTTTAATCCCGATGCTTCTGCGAATATATTAATGTTTTCAATTATATCTTCTATAATTGCTAATATTTTTTCCATTAAATATGTAATTAAAAACAAAACTAATAACAATAATGAAATAATCATGGCTAATAAAGCCATCCAAGGGAACATTGCAATAAATGGGGGAATACATTCCATGAATAGTTTCTTTAGTTTACTAATCATGGCGAATGGATTGGGAATGGCACAAAGAACTTCAATTACACAAGTAATCATTTTCAAAGCTGCCATTGCAAAATTATAAAATGAAAGGAATGGTGCAATTTGGCTTAAAATATTAGCCACAACATCCATTACATCTTTCATTGCTAAATCAGGCAATGCTTTAAACAATCCACTAGGGAATAATGCCCCCAATTGTTCCATAAGAGCAAGAAGGTCTTCAATCATATCAGTTGGTAAATCAAAGGAAGGAAGATCTACTGATATTGGAGCAAATGGAACACCAAGATCTGGAGTTGATATTGCAGGCTCGGCAGGAATATTTAATGTCAGATCATTGGGATTACAAGGCATTTTATTTCTCTTAAATCGTTGTATTTATTGGATGTCTTCTGACAATTCTCTTAGTAGTTTCAGCGTACATCACTATATTCTCACCCTCAAGCTTTATCGATGATTTAGATTTTAAAATCATATCTTTTTCACAGGAAAGGGTTATTGTTCCTGGACTAGCAATATCTATACCACCACTTCCATCTGGACGTGGGCCAATCCTAAATATAGCAAGTTGCCCATTCATTATCACCCTAATTTCTACAGTGCCATCTCTATAAGCATCATTTTGGTCTTCAAATCTTTCATCATATTGGGTACCTATTCCCGGCCCGCCAACTTGCATTAATAAATCACCATCAAGAGTAGTTGCTATACTAATTCCTTGCTTGTCTCTACCAATACAAGCAACAATTCCTCCGGCCGTATCTAACCACATTGATTGCCGATCAACTGTATTTGCACCAATATTCATAGATAAGAAACCATCTAAATTAATACAACCAGATCTGCCCCCACCATTAGCATTTTCTCCTGATAAAATAATTTCATTTGTTACCATGTGCTTAAATGGAACTAAAACTTTATTCAAAGCATTTGTTTGATCCCACCTAACTAATGGAACTCCAACTGTAACATATCCAGCAGATGATTGAAATTGTTTACAAACATCTGTTATTGTATGATATGCCGTTCCTAATTGAATTGGCTGTTCTGTAAATCTATCTATTGGTGATACATATCCATCTTTACCAGAAATTGTTATTGATCCTTTGCTTGTAAAGGAATCTAAATATATTTCTTTGCCAGAATCTTCCTTGATAAAATCACTTGGATTTATAGAAGGATCTTGTTTAGCCATTATGTTAGAAAAATTTTCACTTCTAACCAAAAGAGGAATATTCCCAGACTCACTAGAAGCTGGGGCATTTAATTTAAACTGGCCTTCTTTGTCTATTGAAAAAGAAAATCTACTTCTATCTCTTCCATAATTCTTTTGAGAATCTACATCTGGAATAATAGAGGCATCTTCATCATTAGTTCCTTTTTTTGTATTGATTTCAAAATTATATGCAATAGATTTTCTTAATTGTGCTTTAATTCTATTAAAAGCATCTTGTGGATCTGAATTTTTCTTGATAGATAATTCATCAATTTTACCAACTGGCAATATATTTTTATTTATATCTAATACATTTCCAAAAGCATCTACTGCAGTTCCTTTAATAATTTCAATAAGATGATTTGGATATTCTTGTGATAAACTTAGTGCATCAGCTCTATTGTTTCTTCTATTTACTCTTGGTTTTGGTACTGGTGTTGTTGGATCTTTATATAAGCTTGATTCTATTCCATCATTTAAAACATCATAACTATTTGCAAATTCATATATTAATTCTCGCTGCTCTGTAAATGGCGCATTTCTAATAGAAAACCCATTAGATAATATTGCAGCAGAACTTGATGGATCCATTGGAATAGAATTTAAGGATTTATTATATTGATGAGATAAAAGATTTGATTCCCCTATGCTTCTTTTTGCACTTTCATATATATCTCGTTTAATTATTCCATCAATTTTTCTAGATGCTTCTGAAAAATACATTTGAGAAGAATAATTACAAGTAAATATATTTAATCTGGGATCAAATTGTGCATAATTTAATTCATTTCCTACATTAATGCCCGAATTTGGATCAAGAAAAATTCGTTGATTATTTGCAACTTGTATAACATATCTACCAGGGATGAAATTATTAAGTTGATTTGTTGAAACAGCGGCATTAGATACGGAATAATTAGAAATAAACCATTGGCCGGAGGAACCTTGAGCAGCAACAACAGTAGAGCCTTTGGGAGGATAGCCACCAGCAAATTCTCCCTTTGAGCCGGCCCATTGAACTGGAATTGGAACACTTATTTTTTTAGGAGTGCCGGCAAAACTAGCCTCATTCAGACCTATTAATATAGTATGATCTTCTTGATTATAATCTAGAATGGTTGCTAAACGTTCTAGTCCGATTTGCGCAACAGCTCTTAATGACATTTTAAACCTTTGTGAATTTTAACCAAATATCCACAATACATTCAACCAAACGTTCTTGTTCTTGTAGACCTAATGTATCTTCATTTCCAGTATCAGATTGTTGCTCTGAAACTGCTCCTCCACCTAATTTAACAAGACTTCTGGAAAATGATATAGCTCTTCCAGATGGGCCCCGAGATTCTTCATCACTTGAATAATCAATTTCTTGCCTGGAAATTCTCTTTAAAAACTCATCATAATCAACGGGGGTATCTTGAGCATCTGGGATTACTGCTCCTGTAATATCAGTTGATGTTGGATTCATAAGCCATCTCATTATTGCATCTGCTATCTGTAATAATTTCCCAGATGGATTAAATCCTTTCTTTGAATTTTTATATGTTCTTATTTCTAAATCAGTTCTTTCATTTGATGAGCCGGAATTTAAAAGGCCACCTAATAATGCAAGTAAATTGGTTAATGTTTGCTTATTTTGCTCTCCGAATGAGCCTCCAACCAATCCTTGTATAATTTCCTCATCTGTTGAACCAGATTCTTTAGTCTTATCATAAACAATAATTCCAGCTGATTGGTATCCATCAACTCTATCCGTTCTAATTTGTCTATATAAATTTGCCTGATATCTATTTTGATATAGTCCCTGTCCTATAATATCAAGTTGAGTTGGAATATATTCACCAGGAGATCTTCCATATGTTAAATTAATTGTTGTTGTAAAATCCCCCCCATAACTAAATGAATGGTTTACTGATGTGCCATAAAATAATAAATTACGATCTTCAATATAATATACTTCACCAGGTTGAATAAATTCATTGCCATTTACAGTTACTGTTCCTCTAAGAATATTTTTTCTAGCAAGATTTAAAAGATAAACAGCAAATGGGGCACATTGAGTTTGTGGATTTGATAAAAACTTTGCATCATAGGCATTTGTTGTTTTAAATCCATACATTCGCCACATATCATAATCAACAGCAAATGCTGAGGTCATTGCATTTCCACCTTGCCCAGCAGCACTTGCAATATTTAAACTATCAGGATCTTTAACTAATCCTAAAGAAAGAGATCCATTAACTAAAACAGATGTAAAATCAGGAGATTTTTCAGTTATAGTTAAATTTCTAATTTTCCCATCAGTTAAAATATATCTTCTGCCTGCCCCATATCCATAATCATCATTACTCTCATCTTCAATCATATGTTGCATAATTTCAGGAGCAGCTTCATTCACATTATTTTGATATAAATTTGGAAACATTAAGCTGTCTGCCGCACTTGATTCAGAATTATTTACATTTAAACCTTGATTAAGATTTCGTAAATTATTAGCAAGAGTTCTCATTAAAATTTGGCGATTTGAAACAAATGTTGATATTTCTTCAAAAATATTTAAAACATCTGTCTGAGATCTTATTCCAGTTGCCTCTTTTAGTTTAATTAAATCTGTTAATTCAGGAGCATCTTCTTGTGTCTTTTGCTTTAAACGTTGCCTAATCTTTTGTAATTCATAATCAATATAACCAAGCTCTTTTTCATTTGGTTTAACTGTTATTTTCGATAGAAGATATAATCGTTTGGTTATTGAAAAATTAACAGTATTGTTTAAATAAGAATTTATTTTACTAGAAAGAGCTGTTAATGATTTGGTATATTTCTCTTCTATTTCATCTGGGTTAATAGAATCAAACAAAACATTTAAATCATCTTCAACATAGCCCGTATATTCACTAGATAGGAACTTAAATGGTTGGCCAGCATTTCCACCTAAAAAGTTTTCTCTTTGTTCATCATCTACAAATCCCAATGCTGTTAATCTTAATCTGAGATGTTCTTCTAAAATTTCCAGCTGTCGAACTTGTCCCTTGACGGAGTTTAAAAATAAAGTTTCAAGATATTTAGGGAATATTTGAATGCCTTTTTCAGCTCTTTTTTGCAACATATTATAGAAAACAGAACTTGGCATTCTATTATATTGCGGGGGGCGAGCTTCTATATGTCCTTGGCTATTAGCAAAAACTTCTAAGCCTAATAATTGAGCTATTCCATTAATTTGGTCATAAACATTTGTATATGCACTATCAAATAGTTTAATATCTACAATAGATTGTTCAAATGCTTGTATATTATAATTTTTGTCATAAGTATCATCTACAATGAACAAATTAATATCATCATTAGCTTTTACTTTCCACAATCTTCTTTGAGTAAAATCACTAATTCTCTTTCTTAATTCATTTCTAGCTTTAGTTCTATTCTCTTCTATATCAGATCCATTTGATTTGCAAACATCTGGGTCAAATGAAATATCATTACCAAATATTGTTATAGTTCCAGATGAAGAAGAATCATCATTTGCTGTTGGCTGATATTTATTATTATCTAGTAATTTATTAAATTGATCAGATTCCATTTGAATTTGTTCATCTAATGTAGTAAGTCTAGATGCGAGATTGGTAAAAGCAGAATCATCTCTAACTAAAGCATCAGATTGTGTTAAATTCGCAAATGTTTTATAACCTGTTGTGTTTTTATACATAACTGAAATTTTATCAAAAATCTCAGCGCGTTCATTTAATTGTTGTAAAATACGTGCATTGGAGTCAACTAAAGAAAAGCTTTGATTAATAATGAAATTATACCCACGTTCATTAATAATTAATTTCTTATATGGAACAAATCCACCCCAGGTTGCATTTTGTTTTGCAATTCCTGTTAAATATCCTTTAAGATATGAAACTGTCCCATCTATATTAAAAGCCGCTTCTTTACTAAGTTGATTGTTTTTAAGAGAGGCTCTCATGAAAGTATTAAAATTGTATGGCTGCCCAGTTATTAATAAAGACAAACCATTCATTACATCTTGGCCAACAAAAGGATCACTATAAATAGTGGGACTAATTTCAGATTCAAAGCCAAATTTTCCACCATCAAAATATCTTTCCCCCATCATAACCAAGGTTCCAATTCCCTCTTTCCATCTATAAATAAATCCTTCTGGGTTTATATATTTTTTCCTTAAACCAGAAGATAAATGGGAGCCAGATAATTTAGAAGCTATTTGCTCAATTTCAGTCAATTCAAAATATTTCTTATTTGATATCTTTTGCCCACGATTTCTACCACTATGTGCTGAGATCATTCCAGAATTTAAAAGCCTTTGATTTTCGGGCAACAATCTAGGATCATTACCAATAATCATTCCACTTGAAACATCATAATCAATATCAAATGGCGTTAATGGATCCATGATTGCGCCATTATAAACATCGGAAGAGGGGGATTTATTAATTTGCCCCATACTTAAATATTTTGAATTATCTTTTGCACTTACTGTTAATGTATATTTTCCGCCGCTATTACTATATCCATGAGAAACATCATCAACAAGACCATAAAACACACAAGTTCCAGCTGCTTGTCTTGTAAATTCATTGCGCAACATCATCCAAAGCCAATTTGGAAATTCAGGTCCAACAATTGAGTTTTTTTCAACCTCTGCTATGGTTAATTCATTACTTCCGCCCGTTTCCCCACTAAACATTGTCTTAATATCATCTACAGTAGATTCTAAACTTCCAATTAAATTATTTATTTTACTAACAAATGTATCAGATGAAAAATTATAATTAAAACCTTGCGATTGTTTTGAATCAAGCATTGTTTTACTTGAAACAAAAATGGCAATTACATCCATTGGCTGAATTATTGCCCTATTAGCATAATGTAGTAACATTTTAGAACGAACATAATTTGTTTGCTTATTATATTCTTTTATATCAGATGTTGATGTTGTTTTAAACCCAAGCATTAAATACATATTATTCAATATTTGTTTGAATAATTTAATCTCATCACCTTGTAAACCATTAACCCCCTCTGTAGCTGATGGCGCAATTGTTATAGAATCTTCCGCATCAAATCCAAGTGATAAATTATCAAATTCAAATACAATCTCTAGCCCAGTTAAATCAAATGATGCTCTTATTTTTTTACATAATAATGAATGTTCTTGAACTTTAAAAAGTATTTTACTTGCTTTCCTTGATAATCTAATCTCATTTAACCTATCAGTTAAATCTTTAATTGATTGATCTAATTGAAATGAAGTTACTTTAAAAAAATTAGATTCAGCCCAACTTGATGCTTGTTTTATAGCAGTTTCTATATCATCTTCAGTAACCACCATTAATTTATAAGGATCTTCTGCTGTAAAATTTGCACTTCCCGCACCAAATTCTACGGAAGAAGTTGAACCCATTTGAGATACCGTTGTTAATTCAAATGTACCAGTGCCATTCCCAACGTCAGAACTATAAGGAATTGTTTTATCATCTATCCAGGTAGTTACGTAATTTGGATCAGAAAGAACTTTAACTTTTCTAATAGTTTCAAGGGCCGCTCGAGTACTAGATTTTGCAAAAGAAGATGTCGAATTAACAGCAACTAAAGAATCCATTGCAGCAAAGGCAAGTGGAAGTAACATATTATTTAATATGCCTTCATCTTTGCTTCCAATTTTTTCTATTTTAGTTAATTTTTCATATTCAGCAATTGCTCTACATTTATTTTGAAATAATTGTTTAGTTGCACGGAAGAATAATTTATCATTATCATCCATTAATTCAACTTTATAATTTTCAATTAGGGATGAAAATAAACGTTTTTTAATAACTATTGTTATATCTGGGGTTTGCATATATACATCCAAAACTCGCGGGCGTATATTAGTCATTCCAGATTCTATATATTGGCGTTGAGCGGAGCGATCTATTCTATTAGCAAATTCACCCAGGGAACCGAATTGAAAATTACTCGGTGTATTTTCTCCAATTCCAACATCATTTAAAAATTTGGAGGCTATTTTCTCCCAAAAGTTCATTTTTTTAACCTATCAATGTTTTGTAACTATGCGGAGGCCCATATGCAGCATCTGAGTTACTTGGTCCATATACAGGAGTTTTGTGCCATGCAAAGAAATTAGTTCTATATCCTCGACGTTGTGTAAATGTAAATTTTATATCATAACTAAAAATACCCATATTATTTACATCTTCTGTTACATTAAATGAATTAAAATATCCCCTATATACTTCCCCTGCCCAATATAATTCTACAGTAAAAGCTAATGAAGCAAGAGTCGGTGATTTTTGAGATGCCGCTACTGATGGGGTTTCTGATAATCCTATTAAAGATGAAACAAAATCACCTCCAGAAAAAGCAGAAGATCCACCAAAAAGATCAGTAGATAATAAATTTTGTAATTGACTAGAAGCTGTTATTAAAGCATATGGATCAAAAACTAATTGTTCATTTCTATATATGTCATATAAAACATTAATCCCTTCAATGCCAGATGTTCCAGTATTTCCAACAATATCTAAGACGCCAAGTTCTTCTCCCCAATATTGAACAACAAATCCCCCCTTTGTTCTTTGAGGGGTTATAGTTTTACTATAATTAGTACGAACTGATTGGGGATTAATATACATCTGAACAATGGGTCCTTCTGGAATCATCCATTGCATTAATTTTCTAGTAAAAATCCCTGCTCTTCCATTTGGAATCTGACCAGAACGAGTTCCCAAACTACTTGTTGCAGGAACTGGTGTTGTAGCAAAACTTTGATCAGATGTGGCATTTGGATTATCTCCAGTTAATTGCCCAGCTAAATCAAATAAATCATCTGATATTTCAGGAAAAAGACCCATATTTATTCCTATCCACCACTCGGTAACCCCGCATTAGCGTGAGCGCTTCTGTCTGATTTAGCTTGTTTATTAATAGCATCTTGAATATGCCGTTCACCACAAGAAGGACATTCAACCATAACAAGAACCTCAGTATTAGCTTTTTGTTCAGTTCTTGCCCTAGTACCTTCTTCTATTGCAACCTGTGCTTCTTTTGTTTTCTTACCAGCAACTGCCCCTTCTCTAGCTGCTGTAACTGGTACTGGCAATACTTCAGTTGCCATTGTTTGATTTTGTAATTCTTTCAACTCTGCTCTTTTACGCGCAAGATGGTCCTCATGAGCTTTTATATTTTTCCCAGCTAGTCCTGTAAGTTTTTCTTTATCTTCTATTTCTTGTGTAAGATCTTTTATTTTAACACCCACCGCGGCTTCTTTAAATGCTTGAACACTTTCTAATAGACTATTTTTTATTTCAGAAACGCCCTCTGTACCAGCTTTCCCCTCTGCAAATCCAGTCATTTCAGAAGCTTTTCCTTGTGCCCCTAACATTAGGCTTTTATTGACAGCAGCTAATCCATCTCCCTTAGATTCTCTAATGGTTTTATATGATTCTTGCCCTGCTTTCGCTGCTAACATAGCCACTCGTGTTTCAATTGTTTGAAGAATTGTAGTTTGTCTTTCTATTATTTTTGAGCCATCATTAATTGCATTAACAGTTTTTTCAGTAGAATCCATTAATGGTTGAGCCACAAATTCACCTTTAGACATTGCTTCAATAATTCTCTGGGCTTGTTGAGCACCTTCTGCCATTTTAAATGGACCTGTTGTTAATAATTGAATTTGCTTAGTCATTTGAGTTGCTTCAGCCTCTCCGCCACGTTTTACATCTGCTAAAGTAACAAGTTTTCCGCCTATATTTTTTCTAAATGCTGTTTCCATTTTTTTAGAAACCTCATCTATTTTACCCTCATTTAACATAATATCAATATCAAATGCCCCTTTTAATCCACCCTTACCTCCAGATTGTCCTGAAATAAAAGCTTTTTGGGCAATGCTCATGTCATTAATTCCTTTTATAACACCGGCAGTTAATTCTTGAATTGCTTTTGGCCCCATTCCGCTATCTTTTAATGCGGATCCAAATCTATATAATATTTTAGAAGATCCTTCAACGTTGTCTCCTAAAAATTTAAAATTAGCAGCTGCATTTTTTGTAAAATCTTGTACATGACTTAAGGGAATTCCAAGATCATCAGCAACTATTGACATTGACGCTAAATTTGTCATTGCCTTTTGTGCAGAAGTTCCCAATTCATCATTCATGGCAGCAACTGCTTCAATTGCTGTTTTTGAATCTAATCCTAATCCTGAAATTTCTTTTAAAAGAGCAGTATTAGTTTCCATTGCATTAGAAACATTATTTTCTGAATTTGCTAGGGCACCATTTGCATCTGTAAGACCTTGAAAAGCAACAGTAGTTCCCCCTGCAAATGCTGGCAATCTTTCCAAAGTTTCTGACAATTGTTTTACTTCAGAAATAGAACGACCTGTTGCTAAAGCAGTATTGCCAATTCTATCTATATATCCCGCAAGTAATGAATCCATATTTTCAAGATCTTCACCAGACTTTCCTATAACATTTCCAAAGTTGCCAGAGGCAGCACTTAATTGCAAAAAAGATTTTTCTAATGTTATAGCATTTCCTGCCATTTGTGCTAATCCAGCCATTCCTTCAGTAACTTTTTTAACAGCCGCGCCCAACCCAGATGGTAATAAATTTGCAACTTTATCTGCAGCATCTCCAACAGTTTTCATTGCATCTTGTAAACCACGCACAGAATATGTGCCTTCATTAAATTGTTTAGAAAGAGGAGCCATTGTTGCAGTTACAGTTGGAGATAATTGTGCTAAAACAACTCCAATATCTCCAACACTATCTTTTAAATTTTTAAGAGAATTGACAGATTCTGCAGAAGATCCAACAACAATATTTGTTAATTCATGGAAAACGGCACCAGCACCTTTTACTTCAGATAATGCCATTAATGAAGAGTATAATAAACCAGATTCTTTAGCGGCAGCAGCTCCTTTTGAAGCAATATCTGCCATAAATGAGGCAATTTTTTCTTTATATTCTGGCAACTTACTCATTAATTCATCAAACCCTCCTGTAGAAGTTGCTTTTTTAACTTGTTCAGTTATTTGAGTAAGAATCTCTTGTAGATCAGCCATTATTAACTCTTCATTAATTTACGTCGTCTTCTAGGAGTACTTGATTCTTTAATATCATTTAGAAGCATATTTGAAGCTTTATCAAATTCCTCATCTGATGTATTAACAGTTTTTACCGTACCAGTTCCAAGCATATTTTGAGCCATTTCATAATTTGAAAATGATCCAACTAAAATTGAATAGTTTTTAGCAAATTCATTTTTTTCAGTGAGATCTTGAATCCAACTTTCAAACATCCATAATTTCATCACCGGGTCCATATTCTCAATCATTGGATCATCTGGCATTTTTTTAAATGTCTTACATAGATACCATAAAAATCTATGGTCCGGCTCATTTACTATTTTTTTATATCAGAAATTAATTCTTTCGCTGAATCAGTTTTATATAATTCTCTTCCCTCTTTAGTCATTTCCTCATATGTGTTATATAAAACAGTTGCAAGATTTTCATCAAATTCTTCAACTACTGCCATTTTTTCTTCAATATCATCTGATCCAATAATTTCACTAAAAGAAACTCCATCAACCTCTGCAACAGAACACGCAAGCGCAAATGTTCTAATTTCAAAAAGCATTGTATAACCGCTATTTTCTATCTGAGAATATTTAGCAGCTATTTCTGTTAACATTTTTGCTTCTTTTGTTTTTAATGATTGTAATTTAAAAACAATTCCATCAACAGTGGTTTCTTTTGTTAATCTAGCAATTCCTAAAAGAGCTTCTAATCCTCTTTTATGTTGAGGGTTAATTCTTTCCGGCTTAGTTTCTCTAACAGGTGGCGGTAAATCTTTGGGCATATTATCAAAGATTGGATCATCAACTACAAATGTTTTTTGCGGGAAAGAATCTGCTCCCGTTGCAGTTCTTCTAATTCTTCCAATAGAACTTTTAATCTCTGTCATGTTTTTCTCCAAATTAAAATATAAGTCTCTTGTCATTGAAATATATCAATGGACAAAAGAAAACGCTGGTTATTTTCAATGTCTCGGAACATGCCAGTCCAAGACATTGAAAGAAATTAAGAAAGAAATTAAGGAAGAAAGAATTTTAATCAATTAAGAATGCATTCATAAGGCCAGGAGCATCTAAGGCGCCTCGATATTGGCCACGGTCAGCTTGCTGTTCAAATGGATTAATATAAGTAATGCCAGTATTTGGCACAGCATTGCTACCATTTAATAATGAATAAATGTCTTCTGCGACCAAATCCATTTTATCACTAACAACCCAGTCTGATACTTGATATGAATATCCGATCTTTTTTATCCAGCAGTTTTTCACAACTGTAATAATTGCATTTGCAGCATCTGCATCATGAAATATATCATGGATTTCTATATCAAATGGAACTCGTTGAGATTTAACATGCATAAATGCACGGCCGAAAGCTTCTGCCATTCTTACTCGGGCAAATCTAGTTCGAGTACAAGATATTGCATATGCAGTAGATCCATTAGGAGCACTGTCAATAAACCCATCTGTACCAACTTCTTGAATTACTGCAATATTTGGACGGGATTCATCAATTGAAATATCCTGAATTGCACCAACCGGGCGACCCTCAACCGTGATGATTATGCTTGTTGATAAGTGTGTGGCAGTTCTGTTATTGCCTTCACTATCAAATAACGCTGTCGTTGTATTTCGTGGCATGTGTTTTCCTTTTCAACCTACTTAGCTAACTTAAACTAAAACTCCTACACCAATCTTTATGTAAACCCAGTTAATCGGGAACACTGGCTGTGCTTCTACCGAAATATTCCATTGCCTTGGTTCTGCAGAATCTCGTGAAACTTTTAGATTTCTGAAAGATGTGATAATCTTCTGAGAAATAAAGCTTTGCATTATCTTATTCGCTCTAACTAAAATAGATCCTTGAGTTGTTTCATCTTCAGGATTTCCAGGGAACCCAGAGAATCCAGCTCGTAAACTCTTGGCCAATCTATCACGGATAAATATAATGCTGATTTCTTCTTCAACTGCTTCACCAGACATTACAGTTGTCTTGCCCCAAATTACTCGGCCACCACCAACTGCTGGCTGCAAACAAGTAATTCCTGCGGCTGATATATTTTCCAAAACCAAAGGTCTGAATAGTTTTGTTCGTAAAATTGTAAACCCTGCCAAAACTTTATTGGTCAAAGGAATTGCAATATTGGGAATACCACTTAAATAACCAGCAGAAGCAGCTGCAATAAAGAATCCTGGTAATGTTGTTCTATCAGCACCAATTTGAACAACAATTTCATCTGGATAATGATACACTACTCGATATGTATTTCCAAATGAATTGGGAACACTATAATCAGCAAGGTCTTCAACATCGCCAGCTAGAACCTCACTTACATCATCACCTTGGATTCCTTCTAGAATTCCAATATCTTCAACTGCTGCATCAGTATTTCCAATGACGTTATCAGGAGTTAGCCCATCAATTGCGCCAATGAAAAGCATTCTTTCTTTTCTATTTCGCACATTTGACATTGTTCTAACATGAGATACACCAGCTTGGAAAATTGCACTAATAGTTTGTGATGGAAGAGGGGTAACGATATCACATTCGATTCTTTCTAATGCTTGGTATGCTTCTGTCCAGTTTGCATCGAAGAATGAGGCATCTTTAGTATCTACTACAGTTGCTCTTAATGCTTCACCAGCAGCAGGGGCAATGTCATCTGTAAATAGAATCAATGAACTTGAGTCTGCAGAATCTACAACTCTGAATTCAGCGGCTGTTTCAGCAACAAATCCTGCCGGGTCTGATATAATTAATTGACCCAAAACAACACCAGAAATTACATAAGTTCCAGCATTTGCGGCAGGAGCTAGAATCTTAACAGTTCTAGTTCCGCTTAAATCTGTTAAATCAAATGTTACTGAAGAGCTTGATAGATATGCTGTTGTTGCTGTTAAGGGGGTGATTTCTCCATCATCACCTTCACGAACAATAGCGTCCTCAACCACTACTGTGTAAGAATATACATAACCAGCGCCATAAAGGAATAGATTTGGATTAGCAGTTATAGCTGCATCATAAAAATCAACCTTATTAGGAATGATTTGAGATTCAACTTTAGTAACTGGATCTGTTATGAAGAAATTGATTCTAGAATCAACATCTGGAACAACGCCAAGTGGTAATGCAAATTCTAGATCATCAGGGGTAGATCCACCAGAGGCAGATTCTTCAAGAGTATATGAAACTCGTCTTGGAATTGCAGGTGCGGTTTGGCAACAATAAATACCAGGAGGATTATTTGCAAAAGCTATTTGGCAACCTAGTGTTAATCTATTATCAAGACTTGCAGCACCATGCTTCTCTTGTATCTCATCCATATTAGAGAAGAATACAGGGTCATTTATATCGGCGACTGGAATATAAGTGGCAACTAATGAATCGCCTGCACTTAAAACGCCAGATTCAACTTCAATATAGAAAGAATCGCCCTCTCTAAATGCGGTTGCTCCTTCTGAAATTGAGAATGACAGGATGGTATTATCTTTAGCAACATCATTTGAGCGCCAAACAACTTGATTACCATATCCATCTAGAACCATTCCTGATACTGAGCCGGTTGCAATAAAACGAGCAAATCCAGGAACTGGAGTACCATAACCATCGCGTAAAATTGAAGAGCAACGTACGGTCCAAGTTTCTGAAGGAGCGTTTGGATCTAGCAATGATAGACCATTTACAGTTCCGGTACCAACATTGGTCGAGCCTTTACGGTAATAAAGACCACCTTGATCTATTAAATGGGCTGTTTGCATTTCCATGTATCCCAATTGAGTATCATATCGATAATCATAGGAATAACTAAATGCACCACCGGGAGTTATGAAACCATCTTGTTCCAAACCAGTTAGTGGAATTCCATTTTTATATAGGGTTAATCTATTAGAAATCATTGGGTAATATGATAGTCTAAAATGTCTGCCATCTTGCCCAGTAGTTGATGTATAAGTGGAGTTTAAACCATCAGATCCACCACCTTCAGCGCTTGTGACAATTACCTCTTGCCTAGCACCTTCGCCAAGAAAAGCGGCAATACGTAAGCCACCAGGAACTGATGTACCAGAACTGATTGTCGTTACGTCGCTATAAGCGCCGGGGTTAACATTTGCTGCACCAGGAATATTCGCTGCCATTTAAAATCCTATTACGATGATTTATTCTGGATATGATAAAACTCTTCAGAATAATACCTGAATATGAGTAGGATTTTTGTTTAATGGAGAAAATAATTCCATTATATTAAATTGTGGCCAAGAAAATTGGAATTTAATATTTCTTGTTGCACAAATCTTCTATTATGCGCGCCGCTTGCGGTTGAAACCAATTATCAATTTCTTCAAGAATATTTTCTGGAATGACATTGCGATTTGGATAAGCTAGCCACGAGGAAATATCCAATTCATCCGCATTAAGAATTGTCACCCCAACTATTATATCATTTCGATCAAAATGTAATATCACAAAAGTATCATCAAAGATATGGTTACTGATTAATGAAATTGTATTTGGGGCTGATGCATACAAAGCCCCAGTAGTTTGATCAAAATGTAATCTTGGTCTCATTAAATCCTCATATATCAAATAATGAATTAACAAATTCTACATTAGTAACTATTCTTAAATTAGGAGCAAGCTCTGGAGGTGTGGTTTGTAAATTACCAATATCCACACAGATCATAATAACATCAATTACACTATTCACCGGGATTTCTCTATGCCATTCCGAACGAATTGTAAAAGATATTGATTGTTTATATATTTTATCATTTCTATCATCAATTTCAGAAGGGGCTTGGATATCAGTTTTCATGACTGTTACACCAGCGACCATTGCATCTTCCATTCTTAAATCAATAAATGGAACAGTAACTAATTCAACCAACTCATCTCTAGATCTTGGTGATCTTGATTCGACATCTACGATAATAGTTCCTTCCCAAGCACCAGATCTAACAAAACATGATGGAGTATTTATTATAGATTCATTACCATATCCATCAACAAATCTAGTTGATTGCCATTTGACAACATTTTTATCCCTGTTTATTGAAATTGGGACAGATCTTGATCCGCCTGATTTTACAATTAAAGCAGGATAGTATCTAGTATCATGACGATAACTTTCTCCAATATATAAGCGAGTTGTTTGGTCATCATTTAATCCTGCATCTAATGATAGGTCTGTATGGTCTGGTGTTTTAGGGAAGCCCCATTCATCTCGAACATAATGATAATATGAATCATGAGAGAAAAATTCACGTAATGTTTCAATGAATAGTTCTTTAGGATGAACTATTATCGTATTTTGATAATAATCAAAAAGACTATAGAGATCTGTTTTGAAAGTATTTCCAGTTCCCATTTGATATTACCACCTAAATTTTATACCAACATGATACAACATAATTGTTGTATCGGTTATTGCACTTTGATCAATTCTTAACTCTGTTGTAATTACTGACCTTTTACTAGTTGCTAATGTTGGGCCATATGTAAAATGTGATTTATATGGAGTTCCACCGCCACCTTGATAAGTTTCACTTGCAATAACTCCACTTCCAGCAGCAGCCATGTCAACTTGAATAGCTTTTTTTAATACAGCTCCTGAAAAGACATTAGCATAATAATAACAAGTGGTGGGAGCATCGGCCGCTGTATAACTCGCAGAACATGTTATATCAATAATCCACACATTGTTTGGCAATAATGTTGTTAAATCAATTAGCCCCTCTATTCTAGATTCAGTATTAACTCCATTTGCCTCATAATAAAAAGCTGAATAATCTCTATATATTGCTCTAAAATCAAGGGTTGAAGCCCCTACATTTATTGGGTCAGCAAAAGCGTCTAAAACATATGCGTAACAAGTTTGATTTATATTCTTGTCAGCAGAAAAATTCCCACTTGTTAATCCAAGAGAAGAAATAACTTCCTCATCTGTTAAAGCAGCATCTACAGTGTAACTATCAAAATAGTTATCATAAATATTTGTATATGGAATCCATGTAGAAAATGAAGGATCCGCTCCAATATATCTTTCAATATCTCTTGTTTCTCTGTATATTTTATTATTTGTGATAATAATATTTCTATATTCCCCAGTAATTCCATTTACAACATATATTCCACTATTTAAATTATTACCGGTTAATTCACTGCCAAATTCAAATCCGTTTATACTATTTCCTGAAATTATCGCAGATGCTGTTATATACATTCCCCCATAATACAAGAAAGTTTGTCCAAAAGCATCTTCACCATCTCTATTTATATTATTCCCACTTATATTACAAGTTGATAGATCTCTTCCTGATAAAGCAGAATATATTATTATAGCATAATTTCTATTTATAGTTGGCGCATAGCCATTATAAAATCTATATTTTAGATAGGTAGGACTAAATGCTCTTAAAATATTATTACTTATATTTACCGATGAAGTTGGGCTAGTTGAATCCCCATCTTGATTTACAATATGAATCCAATTTGCATTATTAGATTCTATATTTACAAAACCCATTCCAGTACTAATATTTGTTGAATAATGTCCACTTCCAAATAAACCAACGCCATCTTTTGTGACTGATCCTATAAAATGACATGTATTATTTTTTATTAATAATCCAGAATTTCTATTTGGGGCCGCGGCTAAAACATAATCATTAACTTCAGATGTTATCGCCATTCCTATGACGCCACAAATATTATTTGAAATATTAACATCAATACATGAAAGCCCAGCTCTATTTAAAACGGACCAATTTGATATTACATAAATACCTTGTTTACTATTACAGCTGCAATGATCAATTGAGGTATGTACAAGAGTAGAGGGTAATGTTCCTGTTCCTAAACTATTGCCATAAATTGCGACTGCTGCCTGATATCCATCTCCATAATAATCACCGAAATGGCAATCTCGAATGATTATGGAGTTGGCTAAACCATCTCTTTCCATTTCTAATGAAACAAACGGTGGGCGCTGAGTTGTTAAACTTGAAAAGAATACACAATGATTTATTTCTATATTACTAAGATCTGTTCCAGGAGCACTATAAATACAGGCATTACCTAAATTAATATAATCGCCTGCTGTATATACAATTGCAGGTGGATCACCAGCAGGTGGATCATATGTAAATACCATATCTCTAAATGCTATATTAGAATCGACTAAAAATCCTTTGGTCGAAGTAACTTGTATTAAAGTTCCATCACCCTCAAAAATCATTGGGCAATCAATACCAGTTAAATCAACTTCTGCATCAATTTGGAACGAACCTCTAACAACAACTCGGCTTGATCCAACTTGACCATAATTTCTCATCCAATTTGCGAGAGATTCAAATGTATGGAAGTTACCTGAAATATCTTCTGAACTTAAAACTAATTGATTATTTGCTGTTTCATTATATATAAGTTTGCGAACATCTTGAATATCACTAGCTGTTATTGTAACTGATGCAATGTTGGCTGTTACGACTGCAATTGGTGTTAAATCTTTTCTATTATTTACCAATTCCAAGAAAGTAACTGAAGGAACATAATAAGTTGTTACTCCGTCAGTTGCAAAATATTGTGTTTTTGTTGTGGTCAAAAGAATTGGAATTAATTTTCCATTTTCATTTACACAAATTGCCCAATCTACAGGAACTGCTGGTGGGGGAATTGGTCCTAAACTATTATATAATTCAGGAATTGTTACTGAACAATTATTTACAGTACAAATAGAACCATTTACTAAAGCAATGCCGCCTTTATAAAAAATTTCTTTATTATTAGGGGCGGGGCTTATATAATCAAGTGTAAATCCTCTAACTATACCATTTGCATGTAAATATCTTTCACCAGCATTTATAAAATCAACTGCAGAATTTGTAAAATCTTTTTCATCTACACTGCCAAATTGACGATGGTCGCGAACTCTTTCAACAACATTTTGACCAGTTGCTGGATCCCAATTTATTTCACAAGTTCCCGCTAAAAGAAACTCATCATCAGTTCTTAAAGAATCAAAGATTTCAATGTCAACATAGGTTAGTGGAGTTATTGCAGTACCTGGGAAAGCAACACCTGTTTCTTCAAATAATACATCTATATAATCAATATTAGTTTCATCATAGAATCTACAAGTAACATTTTTTCTACCAGTAGTTATTGGCCCAGCTTGTGTTACTAATTGGGGAACTGCATCTCGTTTGCCAATATATCCAGTATATTCCCCTGATGTCGCATCATAACTTAAAACCTCAAATCTTACATATTTATTTGCTGAAGTTGCTAAATCTTTATATCCTCTTAATTTAGGAGAAACCTCAATAATATGCCAGGCTGTTGTATCTAATAATGGGGCGGCGCCAGCTTGATAAATCATTCTAGCGCGTTCATGGCTAAATGTTTTACCAGTATCAGTTACAAAAATTTCATGATGGCGATGATAATTATCAGGAGTTGCGGCGGAATCAACCATATTATTTTGGTTAAAGCCAACTGAATCTTCTGAGAAATATAATCTAACTGGCAGCCCAGGCATACCAGAAGCTGCAACAGGAGCTCCTTGCGCATGAATTGAATTTAAAACAGTAATATATGTTTGATCTGGATTAACTCCGGGGCAATATGGATTAAATTGAACTGAATTAATTATAAATCTACCATAATCTACATCACTATATAAAGCATCAGAATAACCTACTGCAGGTTGGACAACAATTGTTTTTCCTTCTTTTAATCCTGCCGCTTTAAGATCTAGAGGTACTAAATAAGTAGTTTCAACAGTTGCTCCAATTTCATTTCTTGCTGTTATATATCCATCCCAATACCCATCATCATTAGCCGCATATGTTGGGGCAAATGAATCTCTTCTTGCCCCATTAACAATATAATTTCTTTCTTTTAATGGAACTAAAACTTTAGTTGGGAGTAATGCTTCTGTTGAATCTGAAAATGTTGATTGATATGATGGACTGGCTAAATTGGCATGATTCTGCCCCAAACCAAGAGCATCAAAATCATCAGTTGTTATATCCATTCCACCAATTACATTTTCAGTATAAATTCCGGTATTAAATATACCGCCATTGTTAACACCAGCAATAATAGCAAATGATGAATTGTTTATTGCATCAGCTAATTTCAGCCCAAATTCACCATTATATTCAAA
>Ga0172380_10003177_pt1 | contig 23276 bp, 39 predicted proteins | sample Leawe162metaG_FD_119747 | JGI IMG/M metagenome (GOLD analysis project Ga0172380, IMG submission 119747) | Leachate microbial communities from a municipal landfill in Southern Ontario, Canada - Leachate well 162 metaG | ecosystem: Engineered > Solid waste > Landfill > Unclassified | place...
CGAAGCTCTCCTAAAATGCCTAGGAGGGAGGCGCGCTCGTGCATGTCCGCATACTCCCGCAGGTCGTTGGCGTCGTCGGGATCACCGCACTTACTCGCAAGCATCCGATACTCGCGAGCGATATCCCTGTGCGTTGCCCGCCCCACCCCGGCTGTTGCGTGCGCCGGACCACCCACTCCCGGAGCTTCGCCGGCGGTCGGGATTTCGGCTTTCTGCGATTTTGTCTGCACAGAATCATTCAGCGAAGATGCTCGCAATGATGGATCGCGGCTCATGACGAGGACTCCGCGAGTGAGTTGTCCTTCGTCGGAATGTTTGCCTCGATGTAGTCGGCGATCTCAGCGAAGGACCTGCCTTCGCTGTCGTTCATTTTCCAGCATTTCTCGTGATGGAAATAGGAGAGGCCGATGACCAATCTTGCCGCATCTGGCAAAACGCCGTGTGTGCGGTCTTCTCCGGGATAAGCAAATGAAAAGATACCCGGCTTGTGATTATCTTCAACGAAAGAGCCGAGATCAGAAACTTCTGCAAGGACACCCAGACAGCAATAACTGTCGCCGTGCCTGAGATTAGTCCGGCACTGTTGATACTCACCCGATCGCAGCGCCTCGACCCACTTCGCTTTCAGCGCGGGGTCCATTGCTCCACTCAGTACGTGGCCGCTCTGCTGGCCGCGATTTGCGCTTTCTGCGGAACTTGACTGCGCCATTTCCTATCCCCGTGGTTCGTTCGATGGGGCCACCTTACACTAGTTGCAAGTTAGCGCAAGAACTTTCTTGCAGCTAGTGTAAGTTATTTTCCATAGGAAATTATCCCGCGTTGACAGCGGGTTGGGTGATATTGTGAAGGAGGGAGCTACTTAAAGGCGATAATTCCGAGAAGAACGACCGCCACAAACATCAGGTGGCAGAGCAGATTGATGTCTTCCCGAAGATGGCGAACCGCCCATTTGAGCTGGTCGGTCGCGGGCGGTTCAAAACTGATGTTGTTCTTGTACTCTTTTTCGAGACCGCGCTCCCGCCACCTATTCCAGAGCGGAAAGCCGACAACGAGGGCGACGGCGGCGATCCATTCCATGCAGGCTACCGGGTTCCCGTTTTCACGATAGTTCTAGCTACTTCTTCGATCATTTTGCGCTCTCCCTCTTGGGCGTGGTCCCAGATTGACCATAGAGCCTCAGGGTTCGATGGATCGCGCATAAGGAGCGAAGCTGGGTCCGTCATTAGAGCCTCTGCAAGGGCCTCTAATACGTCCTGAGTGTAGGGCGCGATTCCGTTCTCAATGCGTGAAATCATGCTGCCAGACGTATCCAGCATCGCGCCAAGCTTTTCCTGGCTATAGCCACGATACTCCCGCCATTGCCGGATGAATGTCCGCCGCCGCGTCTTTGGTGCCTTAAAGCCGATTCTTGGTGCCATTTCAGCATCTTACACTAGCCGCAAAGATTTTCCATTCACTAGATGCAAATTCGCTTGCGGCAGACTTGCATCTAGTGTAAGTGTTGTTGCGATGAGTGAAGAACCGAAAAGCGCAATCAGAACGTGGCGAGAGCTTAGGAAGCTGAGCTTAGAGGACGTTTGCGATCTGTTGAAGCAGCAGGGCCTCGAACGCCCGTCTGCGGCGAAGTTGTCTCGGATCGAGCGGAATCAAGACATTCCGCCCGAAATGATTCCAGCGTTTGAGGCGATTACGGGCATTCCGGCCAAGGAACAGCGCCCGGACCTAGCGAAAATTTTCGATCGCGAGGCGGCTCAATGAGCGACCGCGCCCGTCATCTTCTCCATATTGAACACCTCACGCGCGGCGTCCTCAACTCGCCGTGCGGCCACGATGAGATTTACAGCGGGAATAACAACCGTGCATTGCGGGACAAGAAAGCGTCCTCGCTTAACGCAATTATAGATTCTGACATTTCCGCCGCCCGCGCATTCGGTCTGTCCGACGTGTGTGACGAAATACTCGGGAATGTTGATGCTCTCCAGCAATTCCAGTTCGGTCATGCTCGCCCCCCGGCGGTTGCCCTTTGCGATCATGCCATAGTGGAACCCTATGTCATCAAAAATCGATTCCGCGCCGCGTCGTGTCTCGAAACGAAACAAGACGCCGCCAGACGCGCGGGGCAATCGCATCTGACGGCGCTCGGTCATCGCGCTCGGGGTCAGCGCAATCCGCGTAGAAACCAGTCTGCGAAAAAGTACAGCATCAAGAACACGACGATTGCGCCTCCGATGATCCACCACATTGGAAACCTCTGCGCGTTCGTTGCGCGAGCCATTCGTTCATCGAAATCACTTCTGCGCTCTGTCGTTGCAGCGACTTGCGCATCCAATTCTTTAGCTCGTCCGTCGCTTGCAGGCTCGGAGCGAGTAACGGTCTTAAGTCAACGGTGAGTGTGTCTGTCGTCGTCATGGTTGCAACTAACCATGACGGAGAATCCAGATGTTGGAGAAGTTGTCCATGAGTGTGCGTAGCGCATTGATCACGGTCGCAGGAGGCAAGCCTGGATATGGCGAACTTCCGAATTGGCTGCGGAGCGTTGCCAAGAAGGTGGGCATTTCATACCGCACCACGCGATCACTTTGGACTGGCGAAATCAGTAACCCGGATCACTTGGCCGCACGGGCTGTCAGACAAGCGGCTGAGGCAATTCTTGCTGAGAAGGAACGGGAACGACATGCCGCGCAATATGACTCTCTCGTCGCAAGCCTCGTTTCGAAAGACCCGGATTTTCATAGCGAAGATGTCAGTGCGATTCTCTACGCGGCTAGTCTTCTTCGCTCGATGGCTCGCACCTGAACTGTGGGAGGCTGGAAATGAGCGATAAACTTGCGCGCATTATTCGCCCAATCGTTGAAGGACAGATTCGCGGCTTCTGCAAAGAACACCCCGGCGTGTTGAACGCTGTCGATTGGTACAAGGGCAAAAAGAGCGACAAGACCACAACGTTCGTTAATTCCATTTCAAAGCGGATCGTTCGCGATCTTCTCTGCAAGGCGAATGTTGATCGCATCGAAGATGCATTCTTTGAGATTTGGGAAAAGGAGAACCCCGTTGTTGAAGCTCTAACGGCAACGGCTGGCGATGTTGTTGGAACCTCTGCTGACACATCGTCCAATTCGCTGGTGGAAGTCCTAGCTGCCGCGACTGTGGATCGGCTGGAAGATTCGGCTGGCCGATCCACTGCGGCTCTCCCCAATCCGTGGATGATGGAGGTTGGTAATGCTTAGCGCATTCAAATCCATCGCCCATGACATTCTTGCCGGTCTCGCGATCATTGCGCTCGCGTGTGCGGTCGCTTCCGGCATCGTGTTTTCTCTCGTTATCTTGTTCGGATCGGTAGTGGGGTTGATATGAGAGACACATGGACGGCAGAAAAAACAGCGTCGCTGGCCGAGATGTGGGCAGCGGGGCATTCAGCAAGCCAGATCGCGACAGAACTCGAATTGCCTTCACGGTCCGCCGTTATCGGCAAGGTTCGCCGAATGGGGTTGCCTGAGCCGCTGAAGAAGCTGGCGTGGTCGCATCGCGTGACCCAGGTGCGCGCCAAGCAAATCAAGTTGCCGCCAAGGCCGACGAGCGATCTTTCCGACGCCGCGCTTCATATCGAGATGATCGATCTTGAGCCGCACCACTGCCGCTTCCCGTATGGCGATGGCCCATTTACTTTTTGCGGCCACGCGAAACTTGAGGGGGCGAGCTACTGTTCCGAACACGTTGCGCTGACGCGCCAGAGCGTGACGCATCAATCACTCTCTGCGGAAGAACGAGAGCGCCGGAAGGTTCAATCTCTGGCCAACCTCGAACTGCACCGCCGCAAGCAAGCGCGTGGTTTGGTGCCAGCATGACCCGTCAGCGCCTTCCCAATCGCCGCATGTGCGAGACATACGAATTTGAGCGGGACAAGCTCAAGTACACGATCAGCTATGGCCGCGCTCACGCTGGCGGGCCGATCAAGGAGCTATTCATTAACGCTGGAAAGTCTGGAGCCAATATCGAATCGCTGATGTGCGATGCCTCTACGGCTATCAGCGTGGCGCTTCAGCACAACGCAACGCCGGAAGAACTGGCGCATTCGATCACGCGCAATCCTGACGGCTCGCCGGCATCGCCTATCGGCCAAATCCTCGATGACATGGTGATGGGATGAGCCGCATCGAACAACTCGCGGAGGGCGTCACGCTCTATCTCGGAGATTGTCGCGAGATATTGCCGACGCTCGGTAAGGTGGACGCGGTTGTGACCGATCCTCCTTATGGGATCAACAAAGATGGTCAGAAGCGTACCACAGGCGGCCACGGAGGCCGCAAGGCCTATGAATTTCTCGGATGGGACGCTGAGAGGCCAGATCCTGAAACCTTCTCGCTGTTGCTCGCTGCCGGTGCGCAGCACGTTATCTGGGGCGGCAACTACTTCGCCGACCTATTCCCGCCGACAGGTAAGTGGCTCGTTTGGGATAAGGGACAGCGCATCAATCAATCGGACGGCGAGCTCGCTTGGACTTCCTCGCAAGGCGCGTTGCGTATCTTTGAATTAAACCGAGTTGCATTGATGACCGACGGCGCATTCCATCCGACGCAAAAGCCGGTTGAGGTCATGAGATGGTCTATCCTTCAGCTTGAGGACGCTAAGACTATTCTAGACCCGTTCATGGGATCAGGAAGCACAGGCGTTGCTGCAGCTAAGCTTGGCCGTCGATTCATCGGCATTGAACGTGAGCCGAAATACTTCGACATCGCCTGCCGCCGCATCACCGACGCGCTGTCGCGTCCCGACATGTTCATCGAGGCACCCAAGCCCGCAAAGCAGGAGGCGATGCTTTGACCGAATTTCCCCACGCATCGCTTTGCTACCTGACCGTGCCTGAGCCGGGCAAACCTGTGCTGAATGTGCAGGTGGAAAGCGGAGATCTGGTGCGAGTCATCATCAATGACGTTCAGCTTGCCAAGCTTCTCTACGACGGTCAGGGCATTCAATATGGATATGCGGAGGGGCGGGCGTGACCATCATCAACCTGCCATTCCCAGTCAGCACGAACAACCTCTTCATCAACGTGAAGCGTGGGCGCATTCCATCCCAGCGTTACGCGGACTGGCGGCAGGCTGCTAGCTGGTCGCTAAAGGCTCAGCGCCCTGAGCCAGTCAAAGGTCCGGTGATGCTGCGCTACCTGTTTCAGGAAGGTCAGGACAAGCGCAAGCGCGATATTGGAAATCTTGAAAAGGCCCCGACGGATTTGCTCGTTGAGCATGGCGTTATCGAGGCTGACGACAACACCATTGTGCGCGGCATCAGCATGTTCTGGTCGAAGCACATTACCGGCGCTCGCGTCGAAATCATTCCACTGTCGAAAGCGTAACCGCACAAGGGAGATGTGCAATGCAGACAAGGACCGCGGAAAGCGATCAATGCGCGGAACAGTCCGCCCACGCACTGAGTGATCTGCCCAGCGCGCTACGTCTCGCACAGGTGCGGGCTGCTGCTTTGTATAATTTCTATCACGCCGAACGGCAGGCTGGTGCAAGCCCGCTCGTTGCGAATGAACGCATGCACGAATTTGCCAAGAGACTCGACGCTAACAACGAACCTACTTGAACCCCGGAAGCCCAATCACAGGAGAGTAACGTGAACAAAGTAACGACAATTGAGAGATTGCCAGAGGTCGTGCCCGCCGACGCAGACTCGATCATGGCCGTTATCAGCCGCGCCGCAAGCGACCCAACGGTGAACGTGGACAAGCTGGAACGGCTGCTCGGCATGTATGAGCGCATCACCAGCAAGCAGGCTGAGCAGGCGTTTAACGACGCAATGACCGCCGTGCAGATGGAAATGCGTCCAATCGCGGCTGACGCAAACAATCCGCAGACGCGGAGCAAGTACGCATCATATCTCGCGCTCGATAAGGTCATGCGCCCGATCTACACCAAGCACGGCCTATCGCTGAGCTTCAACACGGCTGACGGCGCAGCCGATGGCTATGTCCGGGTGACGTGCGAGGTTGCTCGCGGCGGTTACAGCCGAATCTATCACACCGATATGCCAGCAGATGGGAAGGGCGCAAAAGGCGGCGACGTGATGACCAAGACGCACGCCGTTGGTTCGGCTGTTACCTACGGCCAGCGTTACCTCCTCAAGATGATCTTTAACATCGCAGTTGGCGAAGACGACGATGGCAACCGCGCTGGTGCCGGTCCTCTCATTTCCGCGGATCAGGTCGCGGACCTTCAGGCGCTCCTCGATGAAGTGAAGGCAGACAAGGCAAAATTCCTGGATTGGCTGAACGTGGCGAGCTTGCAGGAAATTCCTGTCAGGCATTACGCGCCAGCGGTTAAGGCACTCAACGACAAGCGGAGGGGCAAATGACGGTGCAGATCATCGAATGCGAGCAGAACTCGCCGGAATGGTACGAGGCGCGACGCGGGATTCCAACCGCTTCTGAATTTGCGGCGATCATGTCGAACGGTCGCGGTAAGGCGGAAAGCCTCACGCGGCGAACGTACCTCAACAAACTCGCTGGCGAAATCCTGACTGGCGAGGCGATGGAGCAAGCGACCACGTTCCACATGGAGCGCGGCAAGATCATGGAGGCCGAGGCGCGCAAACTCTACAGCTTCATGACCGACGCCAACCCACAACAAGTTGGTTTCATTCGTAACGGCAACAAGGGCGCAAGCCCGGACTCGCTGATCGGCGCTGACGGCGGCCTGGAAATCAAAACCAAGATGCCGCACCTGATGATTGACGTTCTGCGACGTAACGAACTGCCAGACGACCACAAGGCCCAGGTTCACGGGTGCATGTGGATTGCTGAGCGGGAATGGTGGGACTTCGTGAGCTATTGGCCGACGCTCCCGCTGTTCGTCAAACGTGTTTACCGGGACGAGAAATACATCTCTGAAATCGCGGCGGCAGTTGATGCATTCAACGACGAACTGGCCGAAGTGGTCGAACTCATCAGAAATTATGGATCATTGAAGGAGGCCGCATAACATGGCGGGCAGCGTGAACAAAGTTCTACTCATCGGCAATCTTGGCAGCGATCCTGAGGTGCGCCGCACGCAGGACGGGAAGCCAGTGGTCAACCTGTCAATAGCCACATCAGAAACGTGGCGCGACAAAAATACCGGCGAGCGCAAAGAAAAAACTGAATGGCACCGCGTCGTAATTTGGAACGAGGGCCTTTGCGGGGTTGCCGAGAAGTATTTGCAGAAGGGCGCAAAGGTCTACATCGAGGGCGCGCTGCAAACCCGCAAGTGGCAGGACAAGGACAGCCACGACAAATATTCGACCGAAGTTGTCCTGAACGGCTACGGCGGCGTGCTGACGATGCTGGATAAGCCGGGAGAGAAGTCCGAACCGGATAACGGCTATGCTGCCGCCACCGGGCGCTCGCAGCCTAAGCACGACGACCCCAGCCGCGATATTCCGTTTTAGGCCGCTCGCATGAGCAGGGCACTCATCACCGTGAACGGCAAGTCTGACAGGGAGCGAGCGTCCGTGTGGGCGTCTCAATCTCCCGTTGGAACACGCATTGAGTTCAAGAAGCCAAAGCGAACGATTCCGCAGAACGACCGTATGTGGGCAATGCTGACTGACATTGCCTCGCAGAAGGAACACGCTGGCCGCAAGTACACGCCGGATCAGTGGAAGGTGCTTTTCATGCACGCCTGCGGACGCGAGGTGCAGTTCATCCCGTCGCTGGACAACTCAACATTCATTCCGTGGGGGCAATCTTCGTCCGATCTTTCCAAGGAAGAAATGACCGCACTCATAGAGTTCATGTTTGCCTGGGGCGCAGAGAACAGCGTGACATTCCACGATGGAGCGTTCGTATGAGTCGCTCCGTTCCAGAGTGGATCGGGAAGAACGACAACGAGGTAATCCCGCCTCGCGTTAGAGCGCGCGTTTTTCTAGCCCATGACGGAAAGTGCCAAGAGTGCGGCGTCAAAATCACCGGCAAGCGTTGGATTTGCGATCATCGCATCGCAATTATCAACGGCGGCCCGAACCGCGAGAGCAATCTCGGGCCGATTCACGAGGCCTGCGATAAGACCAAGACCGCCGCTGACGTGAAAGAGAAATCAATCATTGCGCGCAAGCGAATGAAATTTCTGGGCGTTGCACCCAAGAAGGGAAGGCCAATGCCTGGGTCCAAGGCATCAGGCCTTAAGCGGAAAATGAATGGGGAGGTTGTTCGGAGATGAACGTCACGCCATCGCAGAGAGAGCTCTACGCCGGACATTTGTCGCGCCGGAATATCTTTTGGCCGCTGCCGCGTCCTGTTGCCAAGCCGGAGGCGTACCAGATCACGAAAGAGGATTTTGAGCGCGCGTGGGAGCTACTGGCCGAGCCGCCAACCATCCGCAAGATACAGGAGGTGACCGCGCATCACTTCGGCGTCCCGGTGCTGTTTATGTTTACTCAGCGCCGCGCCAGAGAGGCGTATTTACCGCGCGCTGCGGCCATCTATCTCTGCAAGAAATACACGCTCAAGTCACTCCCGGTCATGGGTCGCCATTTTGGTGGCAGGGACCACACCACAATCATGCACAGCGTCCGCGCTATCGAAAAGATGATCGCGCTGAATCATCCAATTGCGAAGGACATCGAAGCTCTATCGGAAAAGATCGGGGGAACACATGACTGAAGCTATCGGACACAACAGCATCGCTAAAGACCAGCTCAAATCCATTATCGAGCGCGTGGAGAACCGAGAGGCGGCCAAGGCCGAGATTGGCGACGAGATCAGGGACATCTATCAGGAGGCCAAGGGAAACGGTTATGACACCAAAGCCCTTCGCGCCATTGTCCGCTATCGCAAGGAAGATGCTCAGGATCGCGCAGAACGTGAGGCGATCTTTGAAACATACTTGAACGCGCTGGGTGCAGCATGATTACGAACGATTGCATCGAGGCCGCGCGTGCCGAGTTGCGGTCGGTCAACATTGACCCGTCGGTTCGCCCCGGCGGCAAGCACGCGGCTATCGTGTGGCTCCACGGCGGCAAGGAGCGCACTTATTACGCCCCGCTCACGCCGTCTGACTGGCGAGCATCGAAGAACACCAGAACCGACATTCGCAAGATTTTGCGGAATGATGGACTAATTGGGGATGATGTGCCGAATGCAGATGTTGCTCCGCGACTGTTTTTGCATGGCGGCGCATTCCATTGCGATAGCCGGGACATCGCTAACCACTTTGGCAAGCAACACAAGAATGTCTTGCGGGATATCGATAAGGCGATGGAAGAATTGGGCGATTTCGGACGGCTCAATTTTGAGCCTTCGTCCTATCTGAATGAGCAGGGCAAGTCACACCGTTGCTACCATCTAACTCGCGACGGCTTCACGATCATTGCCATGGGCTTTACCGGCTCCGACGCGATGGAATGGAAGGTCAAGTATATGACCGCATTCAATGCCATGGAGGCAGAGATTCGCAACATCGCCAGCGTCCCACAAATCGCTCCTGACGTGGTTGCTCGCATTGAGCGGCTTGAGGGCGATCTGAATGCACTGACTGATCTGTGCCTCTCACAGCCGCAGCCAGAGCCAGGATTTATCATCATCAAGGCGCACAAGCGCCGCGTGCGGGGTGCGCGGGGTTGAGTAATATCGGGGCACTTGTTGAGCGTTTGGTTGATGCCGGTCTTTCCGTTGGAGAGGCCAGCACCATTATTGCTGAAGCGGTCGCCGCCGGGGCCGCATCTGCCGTTCAACGTAAGTCGCCCGGCGCTCTTCGCACGGAGAAGTGGCGCGAGAACAAGCGTCACAAACCGTCACAAACCGTCACAAGTGACGCCAAACCTGAAGCGTCACAAACCGTCACAAACCGTCACAAACCGTCACAGTGTGACGGTGACGCTATTCTGCCTATAGATACTAAGATTAAAAAAGAAAGTAGGCGAGGTAGCGCAACAGCGTCACGCGGTACCCGTATCGACCCGAATTGGCAGCCGACGCCAGAGGACCGCGCAGTGGCGACCGCTGAGGGATTCTCAAGCCCGGAAACAGACCGGGAGGTTCTGCAATTCCGCGACTACTGGAAATCAGCGAGCGGAAGCAACGCGGTCAAGCTTGATTGGTCCGCGACGTGGCGCAACTGGGTAAGGCGTACAGCATCAAATTTCGGGAAAAAGCAAAAGCAGCCAGTGATTTCGCATGGGCCGCCAGAGGATATTAATTGGGAATCGATCATCGAGTTCAAGAAAAAAACTGGCGTGTGGTCGAAGTGGGCGGGTCCGGAGCCTGGGTCGATTGGCTGCAAGGCACCTGCCGAGCTTTTGCAAAAGCATGGGCTTGCATCATGACCGATCTAGAACGGCTGGCAGAGATTCTAAAAACAAACCGCATGGATAAGAAGCATGAAGATTGGGGATTCCCTAGAGGATGGAATGAAGCATTAGAATTTGTAGAGGTTCAAATAGGTAAGCTGGATCAGGAAAAATCCCACAAAGCCGGAATCGAAAACAACACTGAACACACGAACTGAGTTTAACAAGAGGAGATTTAGTGATGTCCATGGTGCCGCTATCCTTGACGGGAGATGAAGCTGCGCGGTCAATGTTGAGTGGATTGACATCTCGCGTGAGGGAGGAATTGCGTGAGAGAATTATGTCGCGCATTCAGTCGGACATTGACGCCGCCGTTGATGCGGCGCTGGAGGCGTTTAAGGCGACGATAGAATCGTATCACGAGGCGCATGAGTTTCGGAACACGGTTCGAGTTCTGATCGAACGCAGAGATAAGGTGGCTTAACTCACTCGCGGAGCGGGGCATATATTCCGCGATTTAGGCTTTCTGGGAATCTTCTCTGAATAATCCATCACATCGGGGCAAAACGATATGGCAAGAGCTGCAAAACGACAGGCAACAGTTCAGGATCGGTTCGAGGGGCCTAATGCTCACCGGATTGCCAAGTCCGAGGGACTATTCCAGATCGGAGACGACAAGCAGGGCGGTAAAACCTGGACCATGATGGACAGCCCGTTGGAGCGCCTGTTCGCACAAAACCGTCTTTCCAAGTCCGAGTACGATGGACTTGTGAAATACCGCATTCACTGGTTTCGCGCCGGATTGCAGCCAAGCCTTGGCAGCGTCGATCTGAACCGGGTGTTTGCCAGCGATCCGTCAAACTTCTCGGGCATGGCAAAGTCTGAGGCTCAGGTATTCCATCGCCAGAAATGGCGTGAGGCTTGCGAGCTTCTAGGACACCGGGCGGGAATGATCGTGGACAACGTGGTTTGTGCGGAGCAATCGGCGCTGATGGCTGGGATGTGCATCGGCTGGAAGAACCGGCCACAGGCAGAGGCGGCGGCTATCGAGATGCTGAGGGATTCCGGGTATCGGCTGGCGCGGCATTGGGGGCTTATCTAGGTAGCCAAAAATAGTTTGACACAAGGGGTTGACACCCTGTTACAAACTATGCTAGGCGTTAGGCATCATCCAGAATTGCGCCTTCGTAGCTCAGTTGGAAGAGCGGCTGTTTTGTAAACAGCGGGTCCGGGGTTCGAGTCCTACGCTGGCCTCCAAGTTTGACGAGAGCCGATGGGGTTCTGTCTCGGAGATGGGGGAGGTCGGCAGTTCGAATCTGCCCGGTTGCCGTAAGGTGACCGTAGCTCAGCTGGATCAGAGCGCCCCCTTTGCCCATCGGGTAGCCGCGTGAGCGGAGCAACTAACACGAGGCGTCAATACACGCCTACTCGTCAATTCATTCACCCCGTCCAGCTTAACTGCTGTGGCGGGGTTTTCTATTGCCTGTGCCGCAGATCATAAGCGGCTTGGACTTCGGTCGGTACATCCAGTTTGGACATGGCCAGCGGGCAACAGTTCGAGCAGCGGCATCCTTCTTGCCGACGCCCCCACGAGCATATCTCCCCCTGTAGCCGAAAGGGTGGCAGGTCGAGCCTTTTGAGGGGTGCTGCTGCTCGGAGCCTAATATTCACTGTTCAGTAAAGATCGCACAAAGTGCCATCCCGAATAGCCGGGAGGCCGCGTAGTCCCAAATATATCGTTGACACCACAATCCCAAACGGTAGTATGGGGAGACAGGCCGGCGTATATTTTTTTGAACCCCTAGGAATCAGGGGTGTTTAGCGATTAGCTTTAATGCGTGACCCTCACCCGATGATAAGAGCCCCGAGGCGCTTCCATCCGGATAGTCGGAATTGCGGGTCACGCCTCTTTCAGTAGTAGAGCGTCCGCCCGTGCGACCAGAGATCATATTCGTAGCTGACCCGATCCTTGATTAAGTCGTATGACTTGGCGTCGCCGCGCTCCCACTTTCGTTGGATAGCCCAAGTGCAGTAGTCCGCGACCTGAAGGCACGGATCGTTTGAGCAGGGACCAAACGACGTTCGCCAGTTCTCTCGCTTAAGGTGCTGCTGGACTACATCGTTTATGGCGTCAGTGAATACGGCTTGGCCTTTTCGGGTGCCAATCGAGGCGGTGGTGAAGAGATATTCGTGCACGTCCTCAACGTGGGGCATAAGGGCGTGTCTGAAATGATAAAGCCATCCATATTTATAGAAACGATGCTTCGTTGACCTGATGTGCGCTTGCGCCTTGGCCTTTTCCATGATCGTTGCTTGAACCTGGAATTGATGGCCTTTAATAGCTTCAAATACTGCGTCCCGAACGATCTGCTTATCTTCGGTAGCATGGAAATAATCCCTGACAGGGGCTTGCTTCCAAAGGAGTTCACGTCGGAGTGCGAGCAGGTCGTGTGCAACATCACAACTTGTCATCGTAACGGTGCAGACGATAAAGTATTTGCTGATGTTTGGTCCTCTGGAGAATGTGAAATCGCCAGCTTCATCAGCGAAAGCAAAGTTTCGGGCCATGACAAAAAATTCCAACGATCAATACGGCAGAGAAGAATCCGAGAAGCGCATGACAGCGGCGTTGCGTGGTGCGCGTATAGCGCAGCCTAAGCCGCTCAAGGATGTTCCTAAAAAGCGCAAAGAGTCGCAAGACAAGTCAAAGAAAAAGCCCGCCTGATGAGGCGGGCCCTTTCAATGCAAACCGTTTTTGTCAGGCTTATAAAACATCTCTAGATGTTCGATTGCGGCAGCGCGCTTGGCGTCAGTCTGTAGCACTTCTGGCTTGGTGACGCGTACAGGTTTGCCATCTTGCGCTCTACACACGATGGCGTCTCCGTCGTCGGTGTCAAAGTCGGGAAATAATGGAATTCGTTTAACGCGAGCCCAATATTCCTCGACAGTGCACACTAGGCGGCCTTTTCCAATTGAGCGCGAGCAATGTATGTCGGCGGGAAATATCCCGGATCGGACGTTTCTCGTAGTTCTACGTCACCGACCGGCTGCCCTATTGCCTTCATGAAAGATTTGAAGGCTGGGACTAATTTGGCCATTAGCTCATGCTCATCATGGCCATGCACAATGTAGCCCTCAAGATCGGGACTCTGGGCCATAAGGAGTCCAGTCTTTTTGTGCTGCGCCACTTCGATTTTATATTCCGGCATGGCAAACCCCTTTGTTGGGAACACTAAGACAGCCCCGTTGATAACTCGTCAACGGGCTTTATGTCCCAATATAGTCAGGTTTGCTTACCTATTCTAGGCCCACTGAGGATGATGGACATCATTTAATCCGTCAGTATTTGACAAATTTCGGCTTGGGTTTTGGCAGCTTCGAGCGCCAGCGCAGAAAGCGACCGGCCTTCTTTGAGAAGTCTGGACTAGTTAGTCCCCCGATACGTGAGACGCTTACCAACCGCATTCTTCACGGCAAGCGTCGCACGGTCGCCATCGTTGAAACCAAGTTTGACCCGGTGATTAAAGCGGAAGTCATACTCGGCAAGATAACGATGAAGGTGCTTTTCACCACAATGCTGGTAAACGCCCTTCATGCCTCTTTTGAAAATTGAGAAGTAGCCTTCGACGGAATTGGTTGTCACGTCACCGCGCGCATATTCCTTGCGCGAGTGATTGACGGTCTCATGGGTGGCAAACTCCGCGCCCACTTTCGTGTAGAGGCGGCTTTCGTCAGTGTGTAAACGGGTCTCGCGGTGAATGTTCTCATTCACGATGCCCGCAACAGTGTTGGCGTCAGCCACGGCCACATGAAACGAGCGAACATTGCCACCCCGCTCAACGAGCGAAACGATAGCGCGCTTGTTTGATGGGCCGGTGCGGCCAGACTTAGTGAACGGACGGCCAGACGTGGTGACCTTACGGACCTTGTCCTTAGCGACTGGACCGAAATAGGTTTCGTCAGCTTCAACGATTTTGCCTTCGCCACCGAGCGGCTCAAGGCCCCCAGCGCGCATCGCTTCGCGAATGCGATGGGTCATGAACCAAGCGGAGCGATACGTGACGCCGATGGTCCGCTGAAGCTGGAGGGCAGAGAAGCCTTTCTTGCTGGCGGTAAAGAGGTGGAAGGCCAGAACCCACTTATGCAGGGCGATCTTGGACCGCTCCATGACCGTTCGCATGGTGACAGTGAAGTCCTTGCGGCACTCGGCTTCGGCACAACGGTACACGCCCTCGCGCTTCGTCGCGTAGGCGTGGCCGATCACGCCGCAATGCGGGCAGATCGGGCCTTCTGGCCACATGGTCCGCTCCAAAAAGGCGCGGGCTGCGGTGTCGTTATTGAAGTGTGGCTCGGTATAGGCGGTCATTGGCTTTCTCCTGAGCCGATTTACACCATATTGGGCTTGTGGTGTCAACGATATATTTAGGCGCGTAGTGAGTGGAGCGACGCATGAAGCTGCTTACGGTGACGTATCGCGAGAACGGCAAGTGTTTCACTTGGAAGTTCTACGGTAGTCGTTGGCGGCTTCACTCAGTCTCGTAACCATCGTTAGCGCGAGATGATCGCTTTCTGCGATTTTCACTGAACAACATCGGCCAGAACATCGGCCAAAGGGACTGAGTGATCATGACCCTCCATCGTGAAGGCGAATACATCACGGCAACGATCAACGGCCAATCAGAGACCATGCACATAGGCGAGTGGTCAAGGGTCATATCGAGGCCTGGAAAGATCGAGAGATTCACATTTGCTCGCGGAACACCGGATCATTTCTCCACTGATGAACATATCGAGCCTCCCTGTGCGTAACCCCCCTAACTCCAAATGGACCTATCAAATAGATTGCATAGGCCATTGGGTGAGTTGCAGTCATTGGGGAATGTTTAGGGTGGGGCCTCACGGCACTTAAATGGCGAAAACACCTACAGATATCCGGTCTTTGGCGCGCTCTCATACGGAAACCGCACTAAAGACCCTCGCTGGCATCATGGAGCAGGCGGACGCGCCACCTGCTGCGCGCGTAGCAGCGGCTAATAGCCTTCTTGATCGCGGCTGGGGCAAGCCAGTGCAGGCCATTGCTAACGACGGTGATACGCCGCTCAAATTGGTGGTCGAGTGGAAATCCAGCGGATCGTAATTCCTTACGAGCCACGACCGCAGTTTATCCCGTACCACGACCGCAAGGAGCGGTTTGCCAAGATCGTAGCGCATCGGCGCTTTGGTAAGACTGTTGGTTGCATCAACGACAAGATCAGGCAGGCGATTACGAACCAGAGGCAGTTTCCTCCGCCAAGGTATTCGTACATTGCGCCGACATTCACTCAGGCCAAGGACGTGGCTTGGGGGTACGTGAAGCATTACTGCTCGGCAATTCCTGGCATCAAGACATCAGAGTCGGAACTGTTCGTTGAATTCCCGCACAATCAGGCGCGGTTCAAACTCTACGGCGCAGACAATTACGACCGGATGCGCGGCACGTACAACGATGACGTGACGATTGACGAACCAGCACAGATGGACCCGAGGGCGTGGCCTGAGGTGATTCGGCCAACGCTGGCAGACTTCAACGGCGGCGCGACGTTCATTGGCACGCCGAAGGGGCGGGACTGGTTTTACAAGATCGATCGCCTTGAGAATGGTGATCCTGCGCCGGATTGGTTCCGGCTGATCCTTAAGGCGTCCGAGACTGGAATTATTCCGCCAGACGAGCTTAAGAGCATCGCCGCTGGACTGACGCAAGAGCAGTACGCGCAAGAATTTGAGTGCAGCTTCGAGGCTGCGGTGATCGGAGCCTACTACGGGCGACTGATGGCTGCGGCTGAAGCCGACAAGCGCATTGCGGGAGTGCCTTATGAGCCTACAGCGCAGGTCTGGACCGCATGGGACTTGGGTATTCGGGATAGCACAGCCATTTGGTTCGCTCAGATCGTTGGTCGGGAAATCCGCATCATCGACTATTACGAATCCAGCGGTGCCGACTTGGGACATTATGCTCGGGAATTGTCCAACCGGCCCTATCTCTATGCGGGCCACATCGTCCCTCATGACGCGCAAGCTAAAGAACTGGGAACGGGCAAAAGCCGCCTGGAAGTTCTGGAAAGCCTTGGGCTGAAGAACATCACGGTTGCAGCAATGCACCGTGTCGAGGACGGCATTAACGCGGCGCGCACGATTATCCCGCGCTGCTGGTTTGACCAGAACAAATGCTCTCGCGGTATCGACGCTCTGAAGCTCTACCGCTCCGAATACGACGACAAATTACAGGCCCTCAAGCCGCGACCTGTCCATGACTGGACGAGTCACGCCGCTGACGCATTCAGGTATCTCGCAATGACTTTGGACTCTCAAATCAGGACGCCGCATTTGGCGTTCGAACCAGACGAAGATTGGGTCGTCTAAGTGGCTGAACGAATGGACGACGACACGCTTAAAGTATTGTTGTCGCAGGAAATCAGTTCGGCCCTGACTTACGACGATACGGAACTCTCGCAAAAACGAACAAGGGCACTCGAATACTATCGTGGCGAGATGACCGACACGCCAGCGATGGCTGGCCGTTCGTCTGTTGTGTCCAAGGATGTGGCCGACACAATCGGCTGGATGCTGCCCGGAATCATCCGGGTGTTCACCGCGTCCGACAGAATGGCCATCTATGAGCCAGAGCGGCCAGGTGATGAGCAATTCGCGAAGCAGGCGACCGACTACGCCAACTTCGTTTTCATGAAGGACAACCCCGGCTATCGCATTATGTGGGACGCCACGCATGATTCGTTGTTGCTCGGCAACGGCGTCGTCAAGCACTGGTGGGACGACAAGGAGGAGTGCGAGTACACCGAGCATTCCGGGTTGACTGAAGAACAGATAGCAATTCTTCAGCAGGAGAGGGACGTTGAGGTTGTGGCTCAGAAAGAGGGCGAGCCGCAGATCATCATGGTGCCGGGTCCGACCGGGCAGATGATGGAAACGCCGATCTCGACATTCGATGTCAAGGTCAAGCGCGTCATCAGTTCCGGTCGGCTGCGATGTGAATGTATCGAGCCGGAGGACTTCCTGCTTGATCGCGACGCAACCCAGATCGAGAAGTTCCGTTTCTGCGCGCACCGGCAAGACACCACGCGCTCTGACCTGATCGAAATGGGCTTTGACAGGGAGTTGGTGGAGTCTCTCCCGGCAGATCGCTTTTCCTCGATCCGTGAGGAGAAGCTGTCACGCGATGAAAATGCTGGCGTGTTCACCAACAACGTCGGCGACGAATCGATGCTCCAGGTGGAGCTATTCGAGTGCTACGTGAAGATGGATGTTGACGGCGACGGCGTGGCCGAGACTGTCAGAGCATTTTATGCGGGCGCTGCTGGAACCGGCGAATTGCTCGATTGGGAAGTCTGGGAGGACGATGTTCCGTTTTCCGACATTCCTTGCGAGCCTATTCCTCACCGTTGGGATGCGCGGTCGGTCTGCGACGATACGAACGACATCCAGCGCGTCAAGACGGTCATCACGCGGCAGTTCCTCGACAATACCTATTGGGTGAATAACCCGATGAACGAGGCGGAAGAAGGGTCCGTCTTGAATCCCGAGACACTACGCAGTCCCCGCTTTGGCGCAACGGTTTGGCGCAAGAAGGGGTCGATGCCAATCACGCCATTGCCGGTCCCATACATCGGCGACAAGGCGCTGCTGGCGCTTCAGCACTTCGACCAGGTTCGCGAGATGCGGACAGGTGTTTCGCGCTCCACAATGGCGCTAGACCCTGAAGCGCTTCAGAACCAGACGGCGACCGCTGCGAACAACACGAAGGACGCGGCTTACTCTCAGATTGAATTGATCGCGCGCAATCAGGCTGAGCTTGGCTGGAAACGTGTGTTCCGCCAAATCCTCAAGCTGATCGTCAAGCATCAGGATCGCCCGCGCACTATTCGCCTTCGTGACACTTGGGTCGAGATGGACCCGCGTTCTTGGAACGCGAATATGGATGCGACAATTAACATCGGCCTTGGGACCGGCTCGCGCGACCGCGACATGGCGATGTTGAACCAGATTTTGAACGTCCAGATCGCAATGACGGATCGCTTGGGCGCAGCCGGGTTTGCGGCTCAGGCGCTTGAGATGGTGCCGAAGATCAACATGACGGCGACGAAGCTTGCCGAGAGCGCGGGCATCAAGAACCCGGACCAGTTCTATCTCGACATCAAGCCAGAGATGCTTGAGCAGATGAAGCAGCAGGCGGCGCAACCTAAGCCCGATCCTGCGATGATGAAGATTCAGGCCGATACGCAGATCAAGCAAGCTGAGTTGCAGCAGCGTGATCGTGAACTGTCGATCAACGCCCAGATCGCCCAGCAGGCAGACGAGCGCAAGGCTCAGATTGAAGCCGTGCAGGCGCAAGCCGACATGGCGACGGAGCGCGAGAAGCTACAGGGCGAAATGCTGATGGCCCAACAGAAGTTTGAGTTCGAGAAGGAACTTAAACTGATGGACCTCGCCATGAAGCGAGAGGCGCACGATCAGCAGATGTCACAGCGTGCCGAGCAGCACAGGCAGCAGATGGAGGCTGGCGTGTTCAAGACCATGCAGTCTCAGGAAGCGCACCAGCAGAAGATGGAAACGGCGGAAGCCTCAAAAGGTGAAGCATGATTAGGGAAGCAGACGCCAATACAACCCCGTGGTCCTATGCCGGGGCAACGGGCGGTATCGACAATAGCTCTACCGCTGTTACGTTCAAGGCATCGGCTGGCGCGGGTCTTCGCAATTACATCACCGACATTCAGATTTCACATGCGACCCTCGGGGCCGCGACCGAACTTGCTATTCGCGACGGCGCGGCTGGCACCGTGCTTTGGCGCATGACACTCAACACGGTAGCCAACGAGAACATCTCGGTCAGCTTCAAGACGCCGCTGGTTGGCACTGCGGCTACCTTGCTTGAGGTCGTGACGCTAACCGGCGTGACTGGCGATGTGATTTTCAACGCTCAGGGATTTTCGGCCCCGTGACAGCTGAACACCTCGCCAAAGAGGCTGCGCGCCTCAAGAGCGACCCGATATTTACGAAAGCATTGGAAGACATCCGGGTCGAGGCACTTAACGTGCTGGCTCTAGCCGATGCTGACGACAAGACAATGATTCTGCGCCTTCAGCAGAAGGCCGCTGTGATCGACGAAATCCGCAACGCTCTGGACCGCTACATCATCGCGGCAGACGTGCAGGAAGACGCCGGCTCCTTCGCTTAGGACTCCCGGCAAAACACCGAAAAGGAACTAGAATGTCAGACACCAATCCCGCGCAAGCGGCTGGTAGCGACGAGGCGTTGTCTTTTAACGACGGCGCTGATGCCATCTCGAATCTTCTAGCGGACCCGGCGGAAACGCTGGACCTCTCGGAGGAAGATCAGGGCCAAGAGGAGGCGACCGAGGAAACTGAAACGGAAGGCGATGAGCCGGAAGTCGAGGCGACCGAGGAAGCGACCGAAGAGGAAGAACCAGAACAGGAAGACGGACCCGGTTACGAGTCAGGCAAGTTTGCGGCTGATACCGCGAATGTGCGCCTGAAAGACGGCACCGTGATCTCCGTTCAAGACCTGAAACGGGGCTATCTCTCACAATCTTCGTTCACACGCGGCACTCAGGAAAACGCCAGGGAACGTGAAGCCCTGACCTCCCAGAAGTCCGAAGTGGAACAAACCGCTCAGACCCTAAAGGCACAGCGGGACTTTCTCCTTCAAGTATCGCAGCAGGTTTTGCCGCCCGCGCCCGATGAATCGTTACTGAACCAGAACTCGGCCAGTTACGATCCCATCCGGTATATGGCGGAAAAGGCTGACTACGACAGACGAGTCGGGACGCTAACGCAGTTGCAGCAGTACGCGCAGGCCGAACAGGCCCGCACGGCTCAAGAGCAACAGCGTCAGCAAAATGAGGTGCGCGACAGGGAAGCAAAACTTCTGCTCGATGCCATGCCGGAGCTTAAGAAGCCGGAGGCGTACAGCAAGTTTTGGACCGAGGCCGTCGATACGATGGCCGAATACGGCTTCTCCGCAGAGGAGATGAACGCAACTGTCGATCATCGTGTGTATCGGCTGTACCGCGATCTCGCGGCCTACAGGCGCGCACGTAAGAACATTCCGAACGTCAAGCAAGCCGTGCAGTCAAGGCCCGTACTGACGGGCAAGAAGCGCATGGACCCGAAGGCGAAATCCTCCCGCGAGCATCAGGTCAGAAGCGATCAGCTGCGCAAAACCGGCTCATTCGATGCCGGGGTCAATGCGCTCATGGACCTCGATCTTTAAACTCTCAGGAGAAACATCATGTCGCAGGTAACAAATACCTACGAGACTTACGACGCGGTAGGCAACCGCGAAGAACTTGCCGACAAAATCTACCAGATCACCCCGGAGGAGACTCCGTTTCTTTCTCTGATCGGGCGCAAGCCCGTCTCGTCTGTCCATCCCGAATGGCAGATTGACTCGCTGGCCTCGCCGGACACCGACAACAACCAGCCGGAAGGAAACGACTGGTCGTTCAGCGCGATTACTCCGACCTCTCGCGTAGGCAACTACACGCAGATTTCGGACAAGAAGATCATCATCTCGCGCACTCAGGACAAGACCTCGAAGGCTGGCCGCAAGTCGGAACTGGCTCGCGAAGTCGCCAAGAAGGGTGTTGAGCTTCGCATCGACATGGAAGCGATTGCTCTCTCCAATCAGGCGTCCTCGGCTGGCTCTGGCAACGGCGCGACCAACCGCAAGCTGGGTGGCTTCCGTGCGTGGCTGTCCACGAACGACAACATCAGCGGTGCCTCTGGCGGCTTCAACAGCGGCACTGGTGTCGTTGATGCAGCGACCAACGGTTCCCAGCGCGCATTCACGAAGACCATTCTGGATGCCGTGATCCTGTCCACGTACAACGCGGGCGGCTCTCCGAAAACCCTGATGCTCTCTCCGTATGCCAAGACGGTGTTCTCGACCTTCATGTCGGACAGCAACGTCGCGGCACAGCGCACTGCTGCCAACGGCAAGGGCCAGACCACGATTGTTGCGGCTGCGGATATGTACCTGTCCGACTTCGGCACGATCTCGGTTGTCCCGAACCGTCAGATGGCCCGCGCTGGCGCGACTGTCGCTCGTAACGCATTCCTGGTTGACCCTCGCATGGTGTCTCTGGGCGTGTTTGACGACATTCAGCTCGTTAAGCCTGCGAAGACCGGAGACGCGGAAAAGCGTGTTCTCGTCACTGAGTACACGCTTCTGGTCAATAACGAAGCCGCGCATGGCGTGGCGGCGGACCTCTACGGTCTGACCTCTGGCTCTTAAGGAGAAACGCACATGCCTGTTACTTACGTTCCTGTCACTATCCCGGACGCCGCGACCTACACAGTCAAGGCGGACAACGCTGGTGTCACCCACTACATCCCGGACCTGACGGCGGACATCGTGATTACGTTGCCCAGCCCGAAGGCCGGTTTGCAGTACAAGTTCGTCTATACCGGCGCGGCGGCTGACGCGCAGGATTGGCTGATCAACACCGGCTCCGACACCAACTACTTCAAGGGTGGCGGACTTCATGTTGACTCCGACGCTGGCGCTGGTGCCGACGAAGGCGTGCCGGTCATGTCGGACGGTAACTCGAACTCGAAACTTACGGTTCTGACCCCGCAGGGCGGAACGTACGTTGAGGTTGAGTCTGCCGATGGCACGACTTGGAATGTCAACGCCCTTGTGGTCAGCGCGTCCGCTTCGGCGCTCGCGTTTGCCGATCAGTAAGCGAACAACACAAACACCTAAGAGGGCGGTCTTCGGGCCGCCCTTTTTCTTTTCGGAGTAGCGAAATGCCGAAAGGCGTTTACGAACGCAAACCCAAGGAACCGTACATGGTATCTCCTTCCAATGCTGCCGCTGAGCAGAAACTATTTCCCGTCGTACTGAGCAAGAATTACGCGCCGGTCGGCAAGTACGAAATTGTCGGCTACCTCAAGCCGAAAGTAGAGCGCAAGGACGCCGCTGGCAGGATGCTGCTGGTTGAGGAAGAGGCGTTCATTGAGGGTGAGATGCACCCCGCGCCGTATCCAGGCACTGGCTTTCCCAACAAGATTTGGGCGGGCACGACCATCCGGCTGCCTCTTGAAGAGGCCAAGCTGGCCGTCTCAAGGAAGATTGCAGAACGCGCCGATGTCATCGCTGCCTGATCCATCGCGCATCCCGGATCATCTCTGGGAGCCTGATGGCATCTCGTCGGACGGCCTGCGTCGCCATTACGTCTATTGGGTCGATAAGGCCAACGGTATCGGCTTTCGGAAAACCGAAAACCTGACCGAAGACGCATTGCTGGCGCAGAACAAGGAAAGCCTCAACGACTCATTTGGCCAGAGGTTCGGTGACGGGAAGATCGTTGGGCGCGTCCCGCTCAATGTTTTCTATCGAGACTTTGCCCCGCGCCTGAAGGAGGGCGACGAGGATTTCGTGAAGTGGTGGCTCAACAACGACCAGAACCGCCCATATCGCACATTCAGAGGGCGGGTTTAGGTGATTACCGATTACGCCACGCTCAAGAGCACCGCACTCGAATATCTCGCGAGAGAAAATGATACGACGCTGATTGCCCGCATTCCTACGTTCGTTCAGATGTTTGAAGCGAAGATGAACCGGATGCTGTTTGTCCCGCAGATGGAGAAGCGATCAACAGCAACGGTTAACATCGCTTCGACCGAGCCTGAGTTTATTGCGCTGCCCGGCGATTTTCAGTCCATGCGGACTGTCCGCCTGAGCGGAGTGACCGGAAAGCCGAGGTTATCGTTTATGACGCCGACCCAGCTTGAGGACTATCGCTACAGCATCGACAATGTGACGGGCCAGCCGATCTACTTTTCTGTCTTCGGTGATGAGATGGAGTTGGCTCCGACGCCGAACGAAGATTACACGCTGGAAGTCATTTATCGTTCGTACCTACCGGCGCTGTCCGACAGCAACACGACCAATTGGCTTTTGACGCTTGCGCCCGATCTTTACCTGTATGGGTC
>Ga0172380_10003178_pt1 | contig 23255 bp, 22 predicted proteins | sample Leawe162metaG_FD_119747 | JGI IMG/M metagenome (GOLD analysis project Ga0172380, IMG submission 119747) | Leachate microbial communities from a municipal landfill in Southern Ontario, Canada - Leachate well 162 metaG | ecosystem: Engineered > Solid waste > Landfill > Unclassified | place...
GATATAAAACAATACAATCAACAGTTATTTTGATTATTGTGGATATATTACTTGCTACATTTTCGTGTAGTTTCACTGATTTGCAGTCACTTAGAAAAAAATCAGGGGGAAGTTAGGTTAACAGTCACAAGAAAAACGTTGTCACAAGAAAAACGTGTGGCGCTGCACACGGCATGGCGGCGGCGGTTCAAAACGGGAAAGTTTTCACAAGCTGAAGGGAGACAAGGCGTTCCTGAAACGTGCCTCGATGACGTTCGATTTTGCCTCAAAACGTGTGGATGAAGAGGCCGGAGCGGAGTTTGGGCTCGAACCATGTGCTTTTCGGCGGCATGATCTGCCCGGCGTCGGCGATGTCCATGAGTTGATCGACGGTCACCGGAACCATCGAGAACGCCACGGCGTCGCGGCCGCTTTTCACCCGTTCCTCGAGTTCCGACGTGCCGCGGATTCCTCCGACAAAATCGATGCGCTTGTTCGTGCGCGGATCATCGATGCCGAGGATCGGAGCCAGCAGGCGGTCTTGGAGCACACTCACATCGAGCCGCGCAACCGGATCGACCGGGGGATCGGCTTTCCAGGAGAGCCCCATCCAGCGTCCACCGAAGAACATGCTGACATTTCCCGGTGTCGTTGGTGACGCGGGGGCATTTTCTGTCACTTCGAAGATTTCGCGGACCATGGCGAGGAACTCCTCCGCGGTGTGACCATTGAGGTGGTTCACGACGCGGTTGTAGGGGAGGATCCGGAGCTGGTCGGCGGGGAAAAGGACACAGAGAAACCAATTGTATTCCTCGGTTCCCGTGTGATTCGGGTTTGCCGCACGGCGTTCGCGACCGACCCTTGCCGCGCTCGCGCTGCGGTGGTGTCCGTCGGCCACATAGGCGAGCGGGACTTGGGCAAAGGCCTCCGAGATGGGGCCGGTCTCCCGCGTCTTCCAAAGCGTGTGCCGGATGCCGTCCGGCGCCACGAAGTCCACCGCTGGCGGGAGCGATGTCCGCTCGGCAACCAGGGCATCGATATCCGGACGGCCGCGGTAGGTCAGAAAGACCGGCCCGGTATCGGCCCCGAGTGCGCCGATGAGCCGCGTCCGGTCGTCTTCCTTGTCCCTGCGCGTTTTTTCATGCTTGCGGATGATGTCGTTTTCGTAATCGTCAATGTGACAAACTGCGGCTACGCCGGTCTGCACATGTCCGCCCATCTGCTGACGATACAAATAAATCGTCGGCCCCGGCTCGCGGACGAGCGCGCCCGAGGATACCAGTCCGTCCAGGTTTTTCCTGGCCGTCGAATAAACGATATCCGAATACGGGTCCGTCTCCGGCGGCAGGTCGATCTCCGCACGGTCCACATGCATCAGGCTGAGCGGGTTTCCGGCGGCCAGTGCCGCTGCTTCCCCGCGGTTCACGACATCATACGGCACGCAGGCGACACCGGCAGCCAGTTCGGGTTTCGGGCTCAGCCCCTGAAATGCTCGGACTCTCAACATGCGGGTTTGTCTATCAGTGCGCCCCACCGCACGCAAGCGGGCTGTCTTTTTCAGCAAATCATTGATGCGATCGCACCAATGATTTGTGTCGCACCAATGATTTGTTGACTCGATGAGGGGGGGCAGTTGGTGCAGGGCGTTGATCGTATGGTCCGGGGTGACGTCGGCGTGTTCTTCCGAGCCCGGGACTTTGAGCCAAACGGTGCGACCGATGCCGGTGGCCCGGGCACCCGCGATGTCGCGGGCAAGGCTGTTGCCGACCATCACGGCGGATTCGGGCGGGGTTCCGAGTTCCCGGAGGAGGATGCGGAAAATTTCGGGTTTTGGCTTGCCGGTGTTGTGTTCGCCGGAGACCGTGATCGCGTCGAAAAACGGGGCCAGTCCCGACGCGGCGATTTTCTCGCGTTGGAGGTCGGAAGCCCCGTTGGTGAGGAGTCCGATTTTGTATGCGGGTTTCAAACGGGCGAGGGTTTCCCTAGCATCCGGCATCAAGCGCTGGAGCCTGCGGCGGGAGCAAGCGAATTCCTCGGCCAACGCGCCTTCGTCATCCGGCAGCCCCTGTTCGCGGAGGATGGCATCAAAAAGGCCGCGGCGGAAACCCAGCGACCAGGATCGCAGGGCGGCGAGACCGGGTGAATCGCCGGTAAATTTCCCCCACAGGCATTCCTCCGCGGTGATGCCGATCTCTTCGCAGTAGGCCCGGCAGGGGCTGTCGTGCCACAGGGATTGCGGCAGCCTCCCGGCGTCGGCCAGGAAACGGGAAATCTCTGCTCCGTGGAGTTTTGCCGCCAGCGCCGCGGTTTCCTCCATCGCGGATTGGGAGATGGCTTCATCCACAATCAGCGTGTCGTCAAGATCGAACAGGATCGCGTGAACCGGCATGCTCATCCCCTCTCAGAGCGTCCACGCGTTGTCCATCTCGTAAAAAAAATATTCGTGATGAAACGCCCGTCTTCCTACGACCACATTCCCTGACATCGAAAAGCTGGGGGCTCCGTTCTATGCCTTCCATGACCGGGACGTCGCCCCCCGAAGGGACCACGCTGGCGGAGTCGAACAAAAATCTCGATGCCGTTGCAAAGGTGCTCAAGGAAGAGCAACAACGCGCCGGCATCAGGCTGCTCTGGGGCACGGCATGCCCGGCAACACCCGCTTCCGCCGGATCAGCATCGCGAGTTCCAGCAGGGTCATGTCCGAAATCGCGAGTTCTCCCCAGCCTGCCTGCGCAATGGCCGTTCGTGCCCGCGGTTTCAGCAGCGGAGAGTCCTCCAGCGCCCAAACCACGACGTGGGTGTCCAAAAGATGCGTTCCTTGAGCCACTCGGATTCGGAGGTTGTCGGCATGGTCAAATCCACCCCCCCAGCGACACGCGCGCGTCCTTTCCATTTTCCAAGCAATCCGATGCGCCGGGGCTGCTCGGACGAAAAAACCAGATTACCGTCTCGGGTCTTGATGATCACACGCTCCCCCCTCATCGCCGCCTGGCGGACTTTCGGGAATTCCCTCAACAGCGTGCTCACGTTAGTTTGCATGTCTGATAATGTGTCAAGCATTTCGGAAAAGTCGAGTCTCCCCATCATTTTCCGGCGTCAACAGGAGAGCCGCGCGTTTCGCTTGTTCATTTTCGGTGGAACCCGAAAAACAGTTGAGCAGACAGGGGTTTCCCGGCCAAACTCCCGACATGGCACGCAAACCCGAAACATATTGTGGCGGTTGGATTTTCGAGATCGGCATCGGGCAGGTGGTGGTTTGCCGTTACAAGAGCGGGGGGCCGGGCGGAGACGGGCAGCTTCCTGGTGGATGTGTATTGCCTGGGAGTGAAGGATGCCTTTTCCAGGGTTTTTGAGGAGGGGGAGTTCCGCGAGGATTGCCTCGCCCGGCATGCGTTGCACCTCAGTCACAGAGTGCATGCTATGCTCCGTCGCGCCAGAGGCCAAAACTCCTGCGCCATCTTGCCCCCCTTGATTTCTTGACGGCTCCTTACTTGACCGACTTCTCAAACCACTCGGCGAAGGCCTTGGGGCCACCGGCAAGGTAGCCGGGATTGCGGGCGATTTCTTTGCCCTTGCTGTCCAAGAGCACGAGTGTCGGGAAGCCGTCCACGCCGAATTTTTTCTGCAACTCCTCGTTCTGTTTTTTCACTTCGGCAGACTGGGGTTTGTTGTTCGGGAAATCCAGTTCCACCAAAACCAGGTTCTTCTGGGCGAAGTCCTTGAAGGCCTGCTGGGAGAAGGTGTCCTTGTTCATCTTGATGCACCATCCGCACCAATCGGATCCGGTGAAGTCGAGCAGGACGGGCTTGTTGTCTTTGGCGGCCTGTTCGAGGGCTGCTTTGTAGTCGGTTTGCCATCCGTCACCGGCAAAGAGGGAGGAGGAGGCGAGCACGATCGCGGAGAGAATGAGACGTTTCATGACGGGCAACATCGCGCGGATTTTCCAAAATTCAAATGCAAAGAGCGGCGGGATCGAAATTCGGGGCGATATCCTCGCTGGCGGGATGGCGGTGTCCCTTGGCGAGGTGGTGCGCGGCGGCGTAGGCGATCATCAGGGCGTTGTCGGTGCGCAGTTCCCCGGGTGCAAAACGGAGCGTGACGCCGGATTTTTCCGCGCGGGCCGCCGCGGTGGCGCGAAGGCAGGCATTGGCGCTGACTCCTCCGCTCATGGAAACGATCTTCCTTCCGCGGGATTTCGCCGCCCGGAACGTCTTGGCCACGAGGACATCGACCACGGCTTGTTGGAACGAGGCGCAGATGTCCGGGAGATCGGCCTCCGGGAATCCTTTTTCCAAAAATATCCGCATGGCGGTCTTGAGTCCGCTGAAGCTGAAATGAAAATCGCCGGAATCCAGCATTCCCCGTGGGAGATCGAACCGGGAGGGATTTCCCGAGCGGGCGAGGCGGTCGACCTCCGCGCCGCCCGGATATCCGAGACCCAGCATCTTGGCCACCTTGTCGAAGGCTTCTCCGGCGGCATCGTCGCGTGTCCGTCCGAGCAGGTGATATTTTCCGAATTCCTGCACGTCGAACAGAAGCGTATGTCCGCCGCTGACGACGAGCGCGACGTGGGGCGGGATTTCCGCTTCGCCGAAGAACGGGGAGAGGAGGTGGCCCTCGATGTGATTCACAGCGAGGAACGGGCATCCGGCCCCGAGCGCGAGGCCCTTGGCCGCAGCCGATCCGACGAGCAGGGCCGCCGCCAGACCGGGGCCGGTGGTCGCGGCAACGGCTTCCAGCCGGTGAAACTCCAGCCCTGCCGTGCCGAGCGCGCGTTCGACGATATGGGGCAGGAACTCGAGGTGGTTCCTCGATGCCACCTCCGGGACCACCCCGCCGAATTCCGAGTGAATCTGTGCCTGGCTGAAGATTTCGTGCGCCAGCACCCTGTCGAATCCCTCCAGCACGGCCGCCGCGGTCTCGTCACACGAGGTTTCGATGGCGAGGAGGCTCACGGTTTGTGGGAGGCAGACTTTTTTGCGTAGAGAAGCGTGCCCTGCAGCGCATCGACCGCCCTTTCGAGTTGGGAATCCATGAAAACGGACGCGTTCTTCGACCCGTCCTCCTTCGGTCGCCGCGAGCGCAGCAATTCCATTTCCTGATCGTATGTCAACGTGGCCCGGATGTGGGGAGCGACCCCGTGCTGGTGGATCAGGTTTTTCCCCGGCGTGAAATATTTCGCCGTGGTGAGGCGGACAGCCGAGCCGTCGGGGAGGGCGATCACGCTCTGGACCGAGCCTTTTCCAAACGTCGTCTCACCGACCAGGAGCGCGCGGTTCAGGTCCTTGAGCGCGCCCGCCACGATTTCCGAGCCGCTGGCGCTCGCGTAGTTCACCAGCACCGCGAGCGGGTATTTGCGCTGCGGGCTCCTGCGGTTTTCGGTCCGGTATTCCCTGGTTGGTGTGCGGCCCTGCGTGAAGGCCACCATCGTATTGGCGGGCAGGAATTGTCCGCTGACATCCACCGCGCTGTCGAGGAGTCCGCCCGGATTATAGCGCAGGTCGAGCACGAGCGCGTCCATGCCCTGCTTCTCGAGCTTGTCGAGGGCCTTCGAGAGTTCGTCCGCCGTGGGTTCATTGAACTGCGTGATCCGCACATAGCCGATGCGGGCGCCTCCCCGACCGGGCAGGATCTGGGCGTCCTTGACACTCGGGACCTTGATCACCGCGCGCGTGAGTTCGAAGTCTTTGATTTCCTTGGTGGCCGGGCGGTTGATGGTGAGGGTCACTTTTTCCCCCACCTTCCCGCGAAGTTTTTCGACCGCTTCCGGCAGGGTGAGCTTGTCCGTGGTTTGGCCGTTGATCTTGAGGATCTGGTCGCCGGGCAGGATGCCGGCCGCGAAGCCCGGGGAATCCTCCATGGGATTGATCACCGTGAAGATGCCATTTTTTTGCCCGACGACCACGCCCAGTCCGCCGAACTCGCTCTTCGTGTCTTCCTGCATGCTCTTGAAGTCCTCCGGATCCATGAACTGGCTGTGGGGATCGAGGGCGTTGAGCATTCCCCTCATCGCATCGTAAGTGAGGTCTTTGTAGGAGACTTTGGAGTCGTCCACGTAGTCCTGCCGGATCAACTGCATCGCCCGGGCAAGAAGCTGCATCTGCTCGTAGGGGGAGTCCTCATCCGCCGGGGAGGGATCCTGTGCGGGGGCCGTGCTCATGGCCACGGCGAGGAAGAAAAGAAAAAGTCTGCTCATGGAAACTGCCAACATACGCAATTTTCCGTGATGGGAAATTTTCTTATAGCCACTGCCGGATTCTTTCCGCATAGCGATTGTAAAGATATCCGAGCAGGAGGAGGACGCCGCCCAGCACCAGAAAGCTCAGAATCCGGAACGGAAGGTCGAGCCTCCAGACATCGAGGAGGCCGATCCTGCAGAGGGCGAGCGCAAGAATCCCGAGGCCCCCCAGGCGGAAGACCCGCGCCCGCATCAGAAGCCCCGCAAAGAAAAGCGCCAGGGCCAGAAGCGCCCAGGCGGCGGTGAGGGGGAGGGGATCGTGATGGAAGCGGATGGCCTCGGTCACCCATGCCAGGAGGGTGATCAGCCCGGAGACCCCCACGAACCGCGCCAGCCCGAGCGGGGCCCGCACGATCCGGGCCAGTCTTTCCTGGCCGAGGAGCAGGAGGCAGCCGAAAAAATCCCAAGGGGTGTAACGCGCTTGTGGTCCGATCCCGTGTGCCAGAAAAATCAGGAGAGCGGCGACGGGGAGGATGACCGCGACAGCCTGCCGGAGCGGTTTTTCGCGCGAGAGCGCGAGAGCGATCGTGGCCGCCAGGGCGACCAGCCAGAACCTGTGGCTCTCCGGGATATGAACATTGACCCAGGCCCAGGACAGAAGGGTCGAGGCGATGGCCAGAATGCCGGACGGTATCCTGACAAGTTTGTCGTCACCGGCGACCGATGGGCCCGTCACGGCAGTTGTCGCGAGCAGCCCGAGGGCGAGAAGCGACGGCCAGAGGCCCGAGGATTCCAGCACGGCAAACTGAACCAGCGTGGATCCGGCGGATGCCAGCAATCCGGCAAGCGCCAGCTCCCGGCACTTGTGGAGAGGCAGGCCTGCCACCAGGACCAGGCCCAGAAAAGCCGGTCCGGCGGCTTCCCACTCGTCGGGGAGCCGATCCACCAGGACCACACAACCCAGCGCGACGCCGCCGAGCGCGAGCGTCAAGGACCGGATCGTGACATCCGGGACACGGCTGCAAAACCAGGCGTTTGCAATCAGGAGGGCGGCAACCAATCCCGCAGCCCCGGCGGTTCCGGATCCGGGCAGCGAGGCCATTCCCGCGAGCATGGCGAGGATTCCCGCCAGCGGTCCGGCCGCCGCGAGGACGCGGGAAGGCAACTGCCTGGCGGCGAAGACCAGAAGCGAACATTCCACAGCCAGGATGATGGCGAGGCTGTTGCCCGTGAAGCGGATCAGGATGGCGAGGGTGATAAGGAAGAGTGCCTTGGCAAGCCATGCGGAGCCGAGGGGGGGCTGTTCCGGAATCTTGCGGGTGGCCAGCGCGAGGCCCAGTTGGACCAAGCCGAAGGCCAGCGTGACGATCCAGAGACTGTCATGGTGGGCCAGGGAGATGGCGGTTGCCGCCAGGCAAAAGAAAGCGGCGTCGTTGAGAGTGGAAAAAACCACCCGCGCGCCCCCCGACACTTTCGGGCCTGTCGTGAGAAACACGCCCGCCGTGAAAATGATCCAGTAAACGGATAGGAAGCAGAGGCGAACCGTGAGGTCCGCATCGCCGGGCACGTCCACCTCCCAGAACCGCCAACTTTCGGCCAGCCGCCAGTAGAGGTAAGACCAGTAAGTCGCGGCAAGGGCCAGGAAAGGCACGGCCATCCAGCGTTTGCGGGCCATCAGCACCACGGCGGCAACCCCGAGGATCGCGTTCGAGGAGAGGGTGAAATAGGTGAGGGGATTGACGGCGGAGGCGTAGAACGCGAGGAGGATGGCGAGCCCGGCCGTGGACTGGGAGTTCCGCCGGTCGGCCATCCAACCGATGGCCCCCGCCAATGCGACGAGAAGCAGCCCCGCAAGCAGCGGGCTCCCGATCACCTTCAGCGAGGGAACGTAGTGGGCGGCGTATGTGGTGTAGTAGAGGGCCGCCATGCCGCCGGCGATCAGGATCCGCGCGTAGCTCCTGAGCGATTCCCGTCCCCGCTCGATCAGCAGCCCGATCGCGCACAACGTCCCTCCGGCCAGATAGAGGAGGCCCAGTTTCGCGACGGCGCCAAAATTTTCGACGAGGCTCTTCCACGCATAATTTCCGAGAAAGACGAGGCCGGTGAGAACGATGACAATCCCGATCCGCGCCAGCCAGACCGTGCCGACCTGCATTTCCCATGAGGGCTCACCGGAGATCCTGGGCAAAGGGGGTGGTTCCGGGGCAGCCGGGACGACCGGACGGGCTTTTTCCGGTTCCCGCGCTTTCACAAACGGAGCAAGCGGGATGGCTGGCGGCTCTGGCACCGGGGGTGGCTGGGCAAGCGGCGGCGGTTGAGGCACCGACGGCGGCTCGCGCAAGAGGCTCTGTTTCAAATCCGCCAGCGTCTCGTCCAGCCCGGCCAGTTCCTGCTTGAGCAGCGATTGACGGAGTTCGAGGGCAACCAGCCTGGCTCGCGCATCGTCATTCATGCCGCCAGCAAGCCTTTCTCCGGCCTGTCTGTCAATCCACAGTGCGTGGAAGCTGCGGGATTTTCAGACGGGGATCAAGAGCCCGCCTTCGTCGATGGCCGACCTGCCGGAGCCACCCCGGGCGCGGCGATTGATGAGCGGACGGAGAGCGTCCAGCGGGACGCTGAGCCAGCGCGCCTCCGAAGCCGGCAGGCCTTCCACCAGGTCGAGCAGGACATCCGGATCGCGCTCGATCGCGTTGGAAACCTGCCCTTTGGTGAGTTGGATCGAATTGCACGAAGTCCGTGCCAGGATGTAATCCAGGTCGCCCTTCAAGAGGTCGAATTGCTCTTCACTCAAAAGCATAGTGGTCTCCATTCATGGCGCCGGTGGAAGTTCAGTTCCCGATGCGGGGATGTGGAAGAAAGCACAGGAGGCCGGCCATCCGACCAAGCATCATACCTGCAAAAGGAAGCCCGCCACCGGGAGGCGGGCGTGATCAGGCCTTGGGGGTCGACCAAGGCGGCCGGAATGCGGACCCCGACGGTCCAGCCCGTGGGAGTGATGGCGGAATGGCATTCAAATCCGGGCGGGCGGATCATCAAGTCGGAAGGATGGAGGGCTTTCTTCTTCATGGCCTCATAGTCATCGGGACGGAGTTGGAGATGCAGGCGATGATTGCCGGGAGCCACATGCATTTCCGTATAAAATCCCGCGCCCTCCGCTTCCAGAAAGATTTCAAAAACATCCCCCAATTCCCACAAGTGTTGGGAATCCGCCGTGGCGCGGGTCGTGACATCCGCGTCCTCCATATCGCCCCGGACCAAAATCCCGCCAGAATTCCAGGAAATCCTCACCATGGTCTTCGAACGCGGGCCGGGCGGCCAGGAATGATCGAGCGCGACCGGCGTGGCCAAAGTCGGCGAGCCGTCCAGGTCGTCCCCGGCCCACATGGCAGAAATAGCGGTTTTTATGCCCATTTTTCAACGACCCAAAAGCCGGAACGAGAATTCTTCATAGAGATTGGGGCAAGTCTTTCAATATTCCCGCCCAAGATCAATGGCCGTCCCAGGGAGGGATGGAAAAAGTTTGGCGCTTTTGCGTTGTCAATGCGGATGGGAATCCGGCATGGTGTCGGGTCGTGCTCGATCTCAAGGAAGTCACATTGTTTATCGGCGGCGGCGAAGACGTTCGCCCGCTCCTCGCCGATGTCTCGGTTTCCTTTCCAAAGGGCCACTTCGGGGCGATCATCGGTCCGTCCGGCTGCGGAAAGAGCACCCTGCTCAAGGCGATCACCGGGATCGCGCCCGGGGAGGAGGAAGGCTCGATTTTCTGGAATGGGCGCGATGTGGCGGTGGAGGATTTTTCCCCTTCGGAAATCGGCTACGTGCCGCAGTTCAGCATCGCCCATGAAGATCTGACCGTGCGCGAATGCGTTTCCTATGCGATGCGGCTCCGGGTGCGGGGCATGCGCTCGGGGGCGCTGGAGGAGGCGGTCGGCCATGTCCTCGAAGAGGTGGGAATGGCCGAATTCGACGACCGTCTTGTGAGTGTGCTCTCGGGGGGGCAGAGGCGGCGGCTTGCCCTGGCGATGGAACTCGTCAGCAAGCCGGCGATGCTCCTCTGTGACGAGGTGACCAGCGGCCTGGACCCGCAATCCGAGGATGAGATCGTGCATCTTCTGCACGGGCTCTCCCGCACGGAAGGGAGGGTGGTCCTCTCGGTCACCCACAGCCTCAGGCATGTCGAATTGTACGACTCCGTGCTGGTGCTGTATCAGGGCGTGGTTGCCTACCACGGTCCCCCACAGTTCCTCGCGCATTATTTTCGCGCGGAGGATGCGCAGGATCTCTACGCGCAATTGGAAGTCCGCTCGGGCAGGGAATGGGCGCAATCCTGGAAAAAACACCGGCACGCATTTTCCGAGAGCACGGATATGGTCAAGGCGGTGACATTCGACAGCATTGCCGCCGAAAATTCTCCCGCAGTCGATGTTCGACCGGAGGTGCCTCCGCCCTCGTCTTCGCTTCCCGGGCCGGGGGCCATCAGCCAGTTCCTGACCCTCCTCTCCCGACGGATGAAGATTTTTTTCCGGAACCATGCCCAGCTCGCCCTCCAACTCGGCCTGATTTTCGGGTTCCCGGTGCTGGTGGCGATCTTTGCCTGGAACGGGTTGCCCGCGGTGAAAAACCTGAGCATGGGGCTCGGCCTCGACGTCATCCAGCAGCTCGTGGAAGCGAAGGAGTTTTTGGTCCAATCCAGCAAGGTCGGGAGCCTGGTTTCCGGCATCGTCATGTTTCAGGTCGTCCTCTTGACCCTGATGGGTGCAAACAACTCCGGCCGCGAGATCGCCGCCGAGCGCCTGATCTTCGAGAAGGAAAAGCTCGCCGGGCTCCGTCCGCTGAGCTATGTCGCCGGCAAGGCGGTCTTTCTGGGATTCCTGGTCCTGGCCCAGTCGTTGTGGATGGGGCTTTTCGTCCACTACGTCTGCGGGTTTCCGGGCGATCTCGCCCCGCAGTTGATCTTTCTCATCCTGGTGAATGCCGCCATGACCTCGGTCTGCCTGGCCGTGTCGAGTTTTCTCGGCTCCGCCGAGCAGGCCTCGCTCGTCTCGATCTATCTCGTGGGCTTCCAGCTTCCGCTCTCGGGCGCCGTCCTCGCCCTGCCGGATTTTCTCGGCATCCTCGTCCGGCCCTTCATCGCCGCCTACTGGAGCTGGTCCGGGGTTCTCCAGACGCTCAAGGGAGAACGCTACTACGACATCGTCCAGATGGTCGTCCAGACAGCGCTTTCCCCCGCCGGCCTCTGTGTCTGGGTCCTGTGCTCGCACATCGTCATCGGCCTCTTCGCCGCCTGGATCGGGTGCCAGCGCCGCAGCCTGGTGTAGACGCGCCGGCGGTTTCCGATTTCGCGCGCAAAAATTGACAGTTGACGGGCTCCGGCTTCGCGGGTAGCTGTTGCTTCCGAGTGTAGCTCAAGCTACACTCGTGATGGAAACCACACACCGACGGAGAAAATGACAATGAACGGAAGAAGATGGATTGCCGCGCTGGCGGCGGCCGCGCTTTGCGCGGCGGGAACTACAGACGCATTCGCCCGGGAAAGCATCCGGGCCGCCACGACGATCGGCATGGTGGCGGACCTGGTCAGGCAGGTCGGAGGCGGCCGCGTGGAGGTGGATGCGCTCATGGGACCCGGCGTGGACCCCCATCTTTACAAGCCGACATCGACCGATGCCGCCCGCCTGAACAAAGCCGACGTGATCTTTTACAGCGGTCTGATGCTGGAGGGACGCATGGGCGACCTTTTTGCGAAGCTCGCCCGAACCGGCAAGAAGGTCTACGCGACGACGGAAAGCGTGCCGGAAAGCCGGTTGACCGAGCCGGCGGAATTCGCGGGGCACTACGACCCGCACATCTGGTTCGACGTGAGCATGTGGGCGGAAACCGTTCCGACCATTGTCAAGGGTCTCAGCGAGGTCGATCCTTCCGGAAAGGAGATTTACGGAAAAAATGGCGCGGACCTGACGGCCCGCCTCGCCGGGCTGGATGAATGGTGCAAGGCCACCGCCGCGGAGGTTCCCGAAGCCGGGCGCATCCTGGTGACGAGCCACGATGCCTACAATTATTTTGGCCGGGCCTACGGCTTCAAAGTCATCGGCCTGCAGGGCGTCTCGACGGTTTCGGAGGCGGGGCTCGCGGACATGGCGAGTCTCGTGGACTTCATCAAGAAGCAGAAGGTGAAGGCCATCTTCGTCGAAACCAGCGTCAACCCCGCCGCGATCAAGCGCGTGGCCGAGGACGCCGGGGTCCAGATCGGCGGAGAGCTTTACTCCGATGCGATGGGCGAACCCGGTGTGAAGAAGCTCGGCTTCGATACCGGCACCTACGACGGCATGGTGCGCTACAACCTCACCACCATCGTCAACGCCCTGAAATGATCGGCGGTTCCAACATCCATGAAATCCACAGACAATTCCTCAGATCCCGTCCCGTTGGAAGTTCACGACCTCACGGTGGCCTACCATAAAAAGCCCGTGCTCTACGGGATCGATCTCAGCATCCCTTCCGGAAGCATCATCGGCATCATCGGGCCGAATGGCGCGGGGAAATCCACCTTCATCAAAGCCGTCATGGGACTGCTCCCGGTTTCCAGCGGGTGGGTCAAAGTTTTTGGAAAACCCTACAGGGAAAACTGCCATCGGGTGGGCTACGTCCCGCAGCGCGAATCGGTGGATTGGGATTTTCCCGTGAGCGTGTTGGACGTCGTCCTCATGGGCCGCTACGGGCACTTGCGGCTGGCGCAGCGCCCGACGCGGCAGGACAGGGAGATCGCCCGCGAGTGTCTGGAAAAAGTCAAGATGCTCCCGTTTGCCAACCGGCAGATCGGCAATCTGTCCGGCGGCCAGCAACAACGTGTCTTCCTCGCCCGCGCCCTCGCGCAGGAAAGCGACCTGTACCTGATGGACGAGCCCTTCGTCGGCGTGGACGCCTCCACCGAAGCCGCCATCATCACCCTCCTGCGGGAACTCCAATCCCGCGGCAAGACGCTCCTCGTCGTGCATCACGACCTCGCCAGCGCGAAGGAATACTTCGACAGGCTCATTCTCTTGAATATGCGCCTCGTCGCCTTCGGTCCGACCGCCGAGGTCTTTACCACGGAGATCCTGCAAACGACTTACGGCGGACGGCTCACCATTCTTTCCGACGTGGCGCAAACGCTCCGGGCCGAGTCATGAGGCGGCTTCTTCCCTTCGGCGTTTTGGCGTTGGCATTCCTTGTGTCGGACGCGGCGCAGGCGGCGCGGATCAACGAGTTGTCCGACTCGACCATGCTGGAGCGGGCGACCCGCTTTTTCACGTTCCAGGACCCGTCGTTGCGCAACGCGCTTTCGGGATCCATGCTGCTGGGCGTTTGTTGCGGGCTGATGGGGGCCTTTCTCGTCGTGCGCAAGCTGGCCCTCATGGGGGATGCGCTGTCTCATGCCGTGCTGCCCGGTGTGGCGCTGGGGTTTCTCTGGAACATGACGAAGGACCCGGTCTCCATTTTCATCGGGGCGACCATCGCCGGATTGCTCGGCGCGGGCACGGTCCAACTCATCCGCGACACCACCAGGCACAAGGAGGATGCCGCGCTCGGCTTTGTCCTCGCCTCGTTCTTCGGGGTCGGAATCTGCCTGTTCACGATGATTCAGAACATTCCGGGCGGAAACAAAAGCGGTCTGGACAAATTCCTGTTCGGGCAGGCGGCGGCCCTCAGCCAGGGCGACGTGCTTCTGCTGGCTTCCGTAACCGTTCTGGTCATCGGAGCCATTCTCGTTTTTTACAAGGAATACGCCCTGACCAGCTTCGACACGGGGTTCGCGCGCTCGCTCGGCATGCCGGTGCAGTTTTTTCATTTCAGTCTCATTCTGTTGCTGGCGTTTGCCATCGTGGCCTCGCTGCAAGCCGTGGGGGTGGTGCTGGTGTCGGCGATGCTCGTCATCCCGGCGGCGGCCGCCTTTTTGCTGACGGACCGGCTGGGAATGATGCTCCTGCTTTCCGCGGTTTTCGGTCTCTGTGCGGGGGGCATGGGCGCGTTCTTTTCCTTCGTCGGGCGCAACCTTCCAACCGGCCCCTTCATGGTGCTGGCCGCCGCGGTCGTGTTTGTGGGCGCGCTCTTTTTCGGCCCGAGGCACGGCATCGTTTCCCGCTTGTGGCGCCAGCGTTCCCGATCCGTCCGCATCCGGCGGGAAAACACCCTCAAAGCCATCTACCATGTGATCGAAGACAACGAGTTCCGCACCGAGACGATCAGCGTTCGCGAATTGGCCGAACGCCGCCGCGAAACGTTGGAGGACGCCCGGCGGCAACTGGCCTCCGTCCGGCGCGCCGGGTTCGTCACGATCTCCGGCGACGGGGTTTCTTTCACCCCGCACGGATGGCAGCGCGCCTGCGAGATCGTCCGCAACCACCGGCTCTGGGAGCTTTACCTCACTCACGCGGCGCACATCGCCGCCGACCATGTCCACGAGGATGCCGAAGCCATCGAGCACGTCCTGGGCGGGGAGACCGTGCGCCAGCTGGAAAAGCGCCTGAACTACGCCCGTCGCGACCCCCACGGGAAACTCATTCCGGGAGTGGAAGACATCCGCCTTGGACGCGTGGCGAAACCATCGTCCCGAGCCACCGGCTTTGGCGCCGAACGCCTCCATTGAACCATTCCATGCGCCATCTTATTCCGCCCTTCGACTGGCAGCGCGTGCTCGTCCAACCGTGGATGGAGGATTTTTCCATCACGGTTTGGATCGTGCTCATGGGATTCTTCGTCACCGCCGCGTGCGGCCTGGTCGGCAACTATCTGGTGCTGCGCCGCATGGCGCTGGTTGGCGACGCCATCAGCCACAGCATCCTGCCCGGGCTGGTCGTGGCGTTCCTGCTCTTCAAGCATGTGTCCGTCTGGGTGTCGTTCGCCGGCGCGCTGGCGGCCGCCGCGCTCACGGTGGTGCTCATCGAGTTCATCCACAAGCAATCCCGCGTCAAACCCGACTCGGCGATCTGCATCACGTTCACGACGCTTTTTGCGCTGGGTGTCGTGCTCATGAGCATGCTGGAAACCAAGGGCGCCATCCACATCGATGCCGAGTGCGTGCTCTACGGGGAAATCGCGTTTGTGTCGCTGGAGCCGCCCGCCGTTTGGAACGGATGGGAACTCGGTCCACCGTCCGTCCTTCGCATGGCCGCGGTGCTCGCCGCCGTCGCCCTTGCCATTTTCGTGTTCTACAAGGAATTGCTCGTGACCGCTTTTGACGCGGGCCTCGCAAAGTCCCTCGGGATGCGCGTCGGGGTCTGGCACTACGGGCTCATGGGGGCGCTGGCCATCGTCGTGGTCTCCGCTTTCGAGTCCGTGGGCGCCATTCTCGCGGTGGCCATGTTGATCGTGCCGCCGATGTTCGCCGGCCAGCTCTCCGACCGGTTGTCGGCCCGTCTCGGATTGACTGTCCTGCACGCCGCCCTCAGCGCCCTCATCGGTTTGCATCTTTCCGTTTGGCTGAACTGTTCCGCGGCCGGGGCGATGGTCGTGGCGGCGGCTCTGCTTTTCGTCGCCGTCTGGCCCGCTTCCCCAATCGGAAAACTCCTGCGTCCGAGTCTCCGCGGGGAGGCGCCGATATTTCCCGGTTGCCCTGCCGGATCACGGGGACAGCGGGTTCGCGACCCTTGAGGATTTTTGGGGCGTCCGCCCGGTGCCCCGGGCTTTTCCGCCCAGATATTTCTCCATGGCCGAAAGCGTCTCATCGCTCACATGGTGCTCGATGCCCTCGGCGTCCGCCCGGGCCGTGGAGGGGGGGACACCCAGCGCCTCCAAAAAGGCCACCACTTTCTCGTGCCGGGCCCGGGCTTTTCCCGCGAGCCGGCGTCCGGAATCGGTCAGGAAAATCGACCGGTACGGCTGCGTGGTGACCAGGCCTTCGCGCTTCAGCCGTTGGACCGTCCGGATCACCGTGACATGCGTGACCCCCAGGGATTTCGCGAGATCCGTCGCGCGGGCTTCCCCGCGGCCCGCGATCAGATCCGCGATCGCCTCCACATAATCCTGCGCCCGCTCCTGGGCGTGCTGCAGGCGCGTCTGGTACTGGTAGGCCGCCGTTTCCGGGCCGCCTTTTGGAACGGATGGACGGGAACCCGCCGGCGTTTTCTTTTTCAGGACCATCGTTCATTCTCCCGTAAAAAGCGATCATTGACAAGCCCCGGCTCCGGAGATTAGCGTCTGGATCATAATGTAGTATACGCTACAAGTTGACGGCCCTGCCCGTCCTTTTGAAGGATAGATCGTTCACATGAAAACCGACTTGGAAAATCCCGCCACGGAAGCCGATGCCTGGAGGAGGCGGGTGGCGGAGGCCAGTCTTCCCGAGGTTCACCGCAGCATATTCGTTCCGGGAAAGGCCAGTTTCTGGAGGAAGATGCTGGCCTTTGCCGGGCCGGGGTTTTTGGTGGCGGTGGGCTACATGGACCCCGGCAACTGGGCGACGGATCTCTCTGGAGGCGCGCAGTTCGGATACACGCTGTTGTCGGTGATCCTGATTTCGAATTTGATGGCGATCCTGCTGCAGCATCTTTGCGTGAAGCTCGGGGTGGCCACCGGGCGGGATCTCGCCCAGGCGTGCCGGGATCACTATTCCAGGCCGGTGGTGTGGGCCCTGTGGGTTTTGTGCGAGCTGGCGATCGCGGCCTGCGATTTGGCCGAGGTGGTGGGCTCGGCCATCGCCCTCCAGCTTCTGTTTGGGATTCCGCTGGTCTGGGGGTGCGTCATCACCTGTTTGGACGTCCTCGCGGTGCTGTATCTCCAGAACAAGGGATTCCGTTATGTCGAGGCGCTGGTCATCACGCTGATCCTGACGATCGGCGGCTGTTTTGCGGCGGAGCTGCTGTTTGCCAGACCCAGCCTCACCGGAGTGATGCTCGGATTCGTTCCCAGCGCGGAAATTCTGACCGATCAGAACATGCTCTACGTGAGCATCGGCATTTTGGGGGCGACGGTCATGCCCCACAATCTCTACCTGCATTCCTCGATTGTGCAGACCCGCAATTTTGAGCGCACGCCGGAGGGAAAGCGGGAAGCCATCAAGTTTGCCACGATCGATTCCTCGGCGGCCCTGATGTTCGCGCTGTTCATCAACGGGTCGATTCTGGTCCTCGCGGCGGCGGCCTTTCATTGGTCCGGGCATCGGGACGTGGCCGACATCCGGGATGCCTACCAGCTTCTCAGCCCGACTCTCGGGGTGGGGGTTGCGAGCACGCTGTTTGCCGTCGCCCTGCTGGCATCCGGCCAAAATTCGACGCTCACGGGAACGCTGGCGGGACAGATCGTGATGGAGGGTTTTTTGAATTTCCGGATCACCCCGTGGCTGAGGCGCCTGATCACGCGGGGCATCGCGATCATTCCCGCCGTGTGCATCATCGGATATTACGGGGAAAGCAAGACCACCGAATTGCTGGTTGCCAGCCAGGTCGTTTTGAGCATGCAGCTGGGGTTCGCCGTCTGGCCGCTGATGCGATTCACGGGGGAGAAGGCCAAGATGAATGAATTCGTCAATCCGCTTTGGATCAAAATCCTCGGATGGACGACCACCATCCTCATCATCACCCTGAATATGAAGCTGCTTTTCGATCTCTTCGCGCCTGAAGCCGTCCGCAAAGCCTTCTACGGCTTGATCGGACTTCCAACCGGATAGGGATCATGTATCACACCATTCTCATTCCCGTCGAAAACAGCCCCGCTGACCAGACCATCCTCGACCACATCAAGCCGCTGGCCAAACTGACCGGATCGCGCCTTCTGCTGATCCATGTTGCCGACGGCTGGGTGGCGCGGAACTTCGAGCAGCTCAAGCTGGCGGAGAGCGAGGAGATGCAGGAAGACCGCGCTTATCTCGATCTCCGCGCCACCGAGCTGCGGGGCGAAGGGTTTTCCGTGGACAGCGTGTTGCTCATGGGCGAGCCGTCGGACGAGATCGTCAAATTCGTCCAGTCGCACAAAGTGGATCTCATCGCCATGTCCACGCACGGGCACCGGTTTGTCAGCGATTTGCTGCATGGCAGCACGGCTGACAAAGTGCGCCACCTGGTGGATGTTCCCGTCATCCTGCTGAAAGCCAGGATCACCCGACAAAGCCGCGAATGATCACCGAGCCGATGCCGATGACTCCCGTGGTGCCGAGGACCAGCAAAGTTTTTTGACTGAGCACGCGGTCTCCGAACGAGGCGGCGAGGCCGGCCTTGAGGAGCGAATTGGCAACGGCTGCGAGGACGATTCCCCGGATGGCCAGCTCGGCGGAGACTTGATGGCCTTGGAGGAGGTTGGAAAGCGACAGGGCGATGGCATCGAGATCGGTCAGGCCCGAGATGAAGCTCACGACGAGAAGGCCGGTGTCTCCGAACCATTGGGACGCGATTTTCACGATCAGGACGACCACGGCATAGAGCGCTCCGAACTGGAGCGCGATTTTCAGGCTGAGGGGATTCCTGTATTCGGCGGATGTCGTTGTCCGGCCGGAGCCGCGACAAAGCCGGAATCCCGAAAAAACCACCCCGGGCAAACTCATCAGGAGGAAGTCCGGGACGACGGCGAGGGCCAGCGGCGGGCTGATGGCGAGGACAAGGACTTCCACCCGCCAGAGCATGATCGTGCAGGCGATGACGAGGGCCAGCGTGCAGTCCTCCGCAAGTTCCGGTCGCTGGCGGCTCATCCTGCTCATGCCGAGTGTCGTGGCCGTGCTGGAGGCGAGGCCGCCGGCGAGGCCGGTGAGGGCCATTCCCCGCGAGCTTCCGAACCACCTCACGGCGATGTAGCCCGCGAATCCGAGTCCGGAGACAATCACGACCATGAGCCAGATCGAGCGGGGGTTGAAGGCTCCCAGGGGGCCGAGATCCCTGTCCGGCACGAGCGGAAGCACGGCTCCTGTGACCGCCAGGAATTGCAAAGCCATGCGGGCGTCTTCGGGCGTGAAGTTCTTTGAGATGCTGTGCAGCGACGGTTTCCCGGCAAGCAGCAGCAGCGTGGCCACGGTCAGCACCAGTGCGGCACGGGCCTCTCCCGCGACCACGAGTCCCCCGAGAAGATAAGTCAGCAGGCCGGTGGCGACCGTGGTGAATCCCGCCCCGGGTTTGTTCCGGCTCTGAAAATACAAAAAGATCCCCAGCCAGACGGCGACAGCCCCGAGGCCGGCCACGAAGAGACACGGCTGGCCGTTCTTCGAGAGATGGGCGCAGACGGCTCCGAGGAGCGCCCAGAGCGTGAAGGTCCGCAGTCCGGCGGGAACCCGCCGATCATGCTGCCCGACCTGCACCTCCCACTGGCGTTCGAGGCCGATCAGCGCGCCCAGCGATCCGCTGACGAGGAGGCTGGCCAACAAGTCGTTCATCCCGGGGAATTCACTCGCAACAGGATCACGTGATCGAAGCGGGAATGCAACGCCGTTTGTCGAACGGCGATTCTTTTTCCTCGTCCGTGGAAAACGCGCGGCAGTCCCGCCCTGCCGGCAAAAACGGGGCGAGGCTTCATTTTTTCAGAGCGACCAGCCGGCTTACGGCCCGGGGATTTCCTCGCATTTTTACGGAATGTCTCGTCAAATCCGGAGACAGTTGATAGGTTTCTTCCCATCGACAGCATGGAAACGTGGTGGCACAGTCTGGTTCTCTCTCTTCAGCTCTTCTACGGAACGGGAATTGTCGCCGGGATCGCCCTCGCGATCGAGGTGGTGCTCACGGATTTCTGGCTGCCCTTCGCCGCGGTCGACATGGCGCGCGCTTCCTGAGCGAACTCCCTGTCGCCGGACGGACGGCGGGCCATCCCTCCCGGTGCGCGGCGGCCATTCAACCGGCTTCCTCTTCCCCGCGGATTTCCGTTTCCATCGCCTTCAACGCCAGAAAGACATCGAAGGTGAAAAAAACCAGCGCCACCGCGAGGGAGATGATGCTTCCGCAAAAAATCACGGCGACAATCAGGCCCGCATCCGCCTCGACGGATGTCAGGATGAACAGCGCAAGAATCAGGATTGCCGTCAGCAGGATGCAGATCGAGCAGGAGAGGATCGAGGACCGGATCAGTCCGCAACGGTGGATCAGAATCCTCATCTGCCGGTCGATATTTTGTTTGCGCGAATCGGTTCCCGCCACGCGCTCGCGCGAAAGCTGTCTCGCGCGATCGATTGCCCGTCCGAGCCGGTTCGACATGCTCAAGATGAGAAGCCCGCATGCGGAGATGATGATGGCCGGGCTGACGGCGAGTTGAAGGACGCTGGAGGCGTGGGAAAGGGTCATGGTCGAAATTTATTTTGGCGGGCAATTTCGGCTCTCCAAAAGACATTTGCAAGCGCGGTCGGCAAAACGGGCCGCATCTTGGACATCCCGCGTGGTCCTCCCCCTGAAGCCAGCTTCCTGCAGCGAGCGAGACCAACTCCCAAGCCCCATCAGGTTCGGGTGATGCAGACATGGGGCAAAATACCGGGCCTCACTTTCTGCCGGGGGATTCCTTCTCGGCGCCCTCTTTCTGCAGCCAGTCTGCGGTGCCCTGGCCGGCCATTTTCCGCTGATCGGGTGGACGCCGCCGACTTTGCTCCAGAGCATCCATTCCGGATAACCGGATTTCCCAAGGGCGGCGAAGCTCAGCTCGGAAGACGACCTCCATGCCGGCATGGTCCGGCATTGCCATCCGGAGAGCGAAGGGGAAATGACTTCCACGGCCCCGGGGGCGAGATCGACTACGGCGACGGCGTCGTTGCCGCTCTCCACCACGGCTGCGAGTTTTCCATCCGGCGAGGATGTGAAGAGACTCAGGTTCGTGGGCAGCGCGCCGGGAGCGGTCGCAACCGTTTCTATTTTCCCGCCATCCGTGGAAAGAACATACAATCTGGGATCGATCCCGGGGCCGGCAGAGTTGCGGGCAGGCTGGAGAAAAGCACGCGTCCATCCGGCAAAGCCTGGAGGCGCGGGGGATCGGGCAAAATCGCCATGCCCATTTCCACAGAAGCAGGCAGGCCGTTTGGTGTTCCCGCATCAGGCGCGCTTTCCACCAATGCCCCCGATTCCTGGATCACGGTTGTCTTTTGAATTCTGGCAAGCGAATCGCCCTTCCCGCCAACCGGTGTGGCGAAGATGAGCGCCCGTCCGTCCGCGGACCAGTCAAAGGCCGGCTTTGCCGGCGCGCAAACAGTGAGGTGTTCCTTTCCATCCAGAGTGGCGACCTCGATGGGCGACTGCTTCTTCTTCGATTGGAGCCAGGCAACGGCAGGATTCTTCGGGGACACGCCCGGTTGCGGCATCGCACGCAAACTGCGGGCCAATGAAATGGGAACACCGTCCTCCCGGCCGGCCTTGATGTGGACCAGGCAAACTTCATACACGGTGAACCGGGAGATGTCTCCATTCGGATCATCGGCCAACTCCGCTCCTTTTGGAAGTTTCCGAAGGAGGTTCCCGACGAGCGGTTTGTTTGTCTGGTAGGCAAGGAGCAGGACATTGAAAAAATCGCCGGAATCGCCGGAGACAACCGAAGTCAGCAGAGCTTCTGCCTCCGTCGGTCGGCCATCCAGTTTCCCGGCACCTTCCAGCAACGCGGGCATTGCACGGGACAACAGCTCGATTCCCTCCCGGGCTGTGCCCGCCGGATTTTTTTGCATTTTTTGATCGCCAAGGGAGTTCCGGGGATGCAGCGATGAAGGAATGTCCACTCCGCAGAATACGATTGCGATCATCTACGACTATGATCAGACGCTTTCGCCGACTTATATGCAGGATGAAGCGTTGTTTCCGGTTTTCGGGATCAATCCTTTCCATTTCTGGCAGCGATGCGGGGAATTGGTGCATGACCAGGGATTCGACAACGAGCTCGCCTATATGAAAGTCCTCCTCGATTGCCTCGAGATGGACCGCCCGACCAATGCGAAGCTCAGGGAACTCGGCGCGCGGCTGAACTTCTACAAGGGGCTTCCCGAGATGTTCGAGGAATTCCAGAGCGGGTTGTTGGGCGCCGAACACGAAGCGCAAGGAATCAACGTCGAGCATTACATCGTCTCCTCGGGGTTGAAAGCGCTGATCGAGGGCAGTCGTCTGGCCCCCTACATCCGCAAGATTTTCGGGTGCGAATTCGCCGTGGATGACCACGACCGGATCACATTCCCGAAGCGGGTCATCAGCCACACCCAGAAGACCCAGTTTCTCTTCCGCATCAACAAGGGAATGTTGGAGATGGACGAGGATGTGAATGACCACATGGCCCCGGAGCTGCGGCCGGTCCCCTTTCAAAACATGGTCTATGTCGGCGACGGTCCCACCGACGTACCCTGTTTCACGGTCATGCGGAGGAACGGAGGCCAGGCCATCGCGGTTTACAACCCGGATGACCCGACACGCTCGAGCTTCAAGAAATGCTACCAGCTCTGCACGCATGCGGACCGGGTGAAAAACATCGCGCCCTCCGATTACCGCCAGGGAAGCCATCTCAGGCTGTTGTTGGAGGAGATGGTTCAGGAAATCGCCGCGCGCATCGTGCAGCGGCGGCGGGATGATCTCGAGGCCGGCACGGTCAAAGCCCCGAAATATTGACGCTCTATGAAAATTCAAAGATATTTCGATTCCCGCCATGCGGCGGGGTTTGCCTGCCTCTTGCCCGATGGCAGCTCGGAAAAGCTGGCGGGCGATTTGCAGGGAGGGTTTCGCCGGACCGGTGAAGCGGCCGATGTCGCCAAGCTTCTCGCCCCGGTGATCCCGTCCGCGGTTTTTTGTGCCGGCTTAAATTACCGGAAGCACGCGGAAGAAACCGGCGCCCGCATTCCGCAATTCCCCGTGCTCTTCATGAAAGCTCCCTCGGCGGTCCAAAATCCCGCGGATCCGATCCTCATTCCCTCGCGGCTTGCAAGCCATGAGGTGGATTACGAGTGCGAGCTGGCGGTAGTGATTGGAAAACCCGCCAAGAATGTTCCCAAAGCCGAGGCACTCGAATACGTGGCCGGCTTCACCTGCGCCAACGATGTGGGCGCCCGCGACTGGCAGGGCCGGTTCTCATGCCGCTTGCATCGCTTGCAGTAGCCCTGCACGGCATCATAAACAACGATCACCAATGTGGCGCAACTCAGCGGGAGATCCTTGGCCGCCTGCCGACTGACACGATTAATGCGCATTTTCCCCCC
>Ga0172380_10003179_pt1 | contig 23251 bp, 19 predicted proteins | sample Leawe162metaG_FD_119747 | JGI IMG/M metagenome (GOLD analysis project Ga0172380, IMG submission 119747) | Leachate microbial communities from a municipal landfill in Southern Ontario, Canada - Leachate well 162 metaG | ecosystem: Engineered > Solid waste > Landfill > Unclassified | place...
GGCATCAATTTGAGCATATCTTCAATATCGACCGCGTTTCCAAAATGATAAAAATCAGCATCAATACCAGCAATACTTTTAACCAAAGGAACCGTATTGCCACAATTATGATACCCAAAAACAAATTGATTATCACTTACCGCTTCAATGATTTTTTTAATATATTCTGAAGAAAACTCTTCACACAGTTTTGGGGAAAGCAACCCGGCAGCTGGTTCAGCCATGATAACTCCGTCGGCTCCAGCGGCTTTTAATGCCAAAATGTAGTTTGTTATAAACTCCGAACTCTTTTTCAAAGCGGTATGGACCATATCCGGTTCAAGATAACAATCTACCATTATTTCCGTCATATCCATCAATCGTCCCGCGAGAGAAAAAGGACCGATACAACCAGCGAAAACCGGCTTTTCTTTAATCATTTCTTTGGCCAGTCGGATTCCCTCAATATAATTACTAGTTCGCTTGGTGCCAACCTTTGGCACCTTTAGGTTCTCAATGTCTTCCCGAGTTTTTAATAGCGACCCCGAAATTGTCGGGATGTCCATATCGAAAAACCGAACATTGGCACCAAACGCTTCAGCTTCGACCGATAAATCCATCATTGACTGGGCAGCGCTCATGGGATATGTTTCGGATAAGAGTATCATCGCCTTAGCTTGATTTTCAGCATTAGAAATTAAATCAAAAACATTGATGTTCATCATCTGAATTGCGGGAAATGTCAAGATTGGTAATGTCTTGTCCCGATTTTGAAGCATAGTATTTAATAATGTCGTTTTATCCATTAGTGTTCCCCATTCTCTTGCAGAGCCATTAGTAAAGCCAGATAATTGTCATTTGAGATATAGTCGGGTATAGAATTCCCACTGCCTAAGGCATATCCGCCCCGATTCTTTGTTCTTATCAACATCTTTTTTGCTCGGTCATATATCTCGGCGCTTGTGGATCGGGATAAAAAATTAACATCCATACCGCCTAAAACCGCAATGCGAGGATAGAGCAATTCATATGCGTCTTCAACTTTCATAATTTTATCTTCGTATGAATGGCGTCCATCGAATTGCATATCATCAATGATGTCATCAATAATATCCATAAAGTAACCACAGGAGTGAAGAATCGCGAATTTTCCGGACGCATGAGCTTTTGCAACAATGCGTTTATACCATGGAAATACCCATCGACGCAACAAATCCGGTGGCAACATCGTTTGCGAATTAAAGCCCCAATCATCATTACAAAGGATTGCCCCTACATAATGCGATTTTAAGCATTCAGTAAAATACTCTTCGATTCGCTTACCGACTTGTTCGAATACTGCACCAACAAGATCGGGATCATCATATATGTTCAAACATAGATTCTCATAACCCATGATGCCAATCGTATTTTCCAAGATTCCATCAAGAGAAAATGGAATGAACTTGACATTTGGTGATAAGAACTTTCCCGCTTTATCAAGAATTGAGAAATCACAATCAGTAATTTTTGGCCATTGATAATCATGAAATGATTGCCAGTCAACAATTGTCGCTCCACTATTTAGTGATTTTGTGGAAACATGGGTATGTGGATCCGACTTACGATCAAAATTCATACCCCGCACGACGATACATGCATGATCAAAACCGGCGGAATCAAAAGCGCGAATATCAGTTAATACACGATCAAATTCGGTAGTGTTATTGTATAAATCACCAACTAACATCTTTTCTTTCTCATCACCAATGATAAAATCAAACAGCACCGCTCTTGGAGCTGTTTTTTTATTAAGAATTAGCTCTAAATTATGAAAGTCAGGCAATCTTTGCGGATTTCTGAACATAAAAATCACGCTCACTTCTTGATATCATTATTATCGTAAATAATTGGAGAAAAAGCATAATGATTCGTGCCGTCGGATACATATCAGGCGGCACGCTCATTATTCTCATAAATTAGCAAATATTATGTTTTAGTCTTCGATAGTATACGTTGTTACATGTGTTGTTGCATTGTAAGTAAATGTGTAAACCGTTGCTGTTTCAACGTCAATGATTGATGACTGACCAAACCCAGCTACAGTACCGTCAAATAAATATTGAGTTCCAGCACCCCAACCCCATTCACCATAACTTGTCAATTCCGTGCAAACATCAAATGACCAACCCGTACCATCACCCATATATGCAGGGATTGTTGCACTACCAACATAAATATTGGGATCTTCTGTTGTCTTCACCAATATGACTGCTCCACCCGAAGCTGTCATTGACCAACCGCAAAAATCGCCATAAATTACTGGTGATGCTAATGTTTCAGTAGCAGTTGCGCCAACAACATTAGTCACATGAGTAGTCGCATTGTAGGTAAAAGTTATCGTTGTTTCTGCCGTCAAATCAATATATGAAGATTGTCCCATGCCAGCCACAGTCCCGCTGAACAAGTATTGAGTTCCAGCTCCCCATCCCCATGCTCCATAATTTACTTTCGTAATCGCAACATCAAAAGCAAAATCATCTCCAGCAGCTAAAGTCACTGATCCAGTGTAGATATTGGAATCGACGGAGTCTTGAACTAATACAATTGCGCCATTCAGAGGGTCAAGCGACCAAGTGCTAAAACTTCCATAAATAATCGGTGTTGCCAACTCGACAATATATTCGGTTACTGTCGTAACATGAGTAGATGAGTCATAACTGAATTGATATGTCGTTTCTGTCAATGGTTTTAAATAGGAGATGACGCCCATTCCGGCAGCAGTGCCATCAAATTTATATTGATCTTTAGCTCCCCAACCGTAATAGTTCCATTCAATATAAATGGCATATTGTGAGGAAGTTGCAACTGCGACTGCGTATCCGTCTCCAGAACCAGTGTATGCGGGGAATGTGTATTCGCCAGTATAGATTCCATCAACGTCAGATTCAGTTAATTCTAAGGCTTCAAGTGGATCCAAACTGTAATCAGTTCCGCGGTCCATTTCGGAATTGAAATCGCCATAAATGATTGGATTGTCAAAGACATCAACCATTGAACTGTCATAAACAGTATGCGTTATTGAGTCAAAAAGGATCGTCAATGTTTGATTATCATAAATATAAACCGATCCAAGTCCGCCCAAATTTGATGCAGGGGCTGGTTGTAAAGCATAATTAGCTGCTCCCCAAGTACCGGAAGCATCCCATGTACCGTTTGTCACTTTATAATAGTGACCATCATAAGCATTGTCACGGTTGTCAGCCGTCAACACAACAGTAATCGTGTACCAACCATCTTTACCGTCGATTTCCGTTAAAGCTGATTCCGGATCAGCGGGAAGGTAACCATTCCAACTAGCGCCGACATAATACAGTGGTGCTACTGGCTCATCCGTTACTTCCTCGGTGATAGTACTGGTAGGAGCTAATGTTGTCAGATTGGCTGTTGTGGTATTATTACATCCAACTAAAACAAGCCCAATGCCAAAGGTAATCATAATCGTAAAAAGCATTTGGATAACTTTTTTCATAATTCCTCCTGTAATATATTTTTTTACCGATTCAATCGGTATTGATCCCTTAATTGACATGGATTATGGCAAGACTTTTGGAATTTATAAAAATATGACCTTCCGAATCTGTGGTGTTTCCGAAAATTACCTCGCCATTTTCCCATTGTGAATCATATGGCTGATCACTAAAATTAACAAAAATTTCCAATGTTTCATTTTGAAAAGTACGCTTAAAAGCTAATATTCTTGCTGGCGATTCAAGCGGTTGAATTATTCCTTTTTTTAAAGTGGTTGATGTGCTTCTGAATAAAGCTACTTCGCTTACCCATTTAGCTTCCGCTGTTTTGGTTTGAAACCAATCCATCGCACGACGATTGGTCGGGTCAACTCCCCCATCCATGCCATACTCATCACCATAATAAATCAAGGGAATTCCGTCGAGTAATAAGGTAGCTCCTAACGCTAGAAAAAAATCCTTTTGATTACCAATAGTTCGATAGGCTCGTTCTGTATCATGGCTTCCAATCAAATTGATTAAATAGTTGTGAACGGGCGTTTTGTAAAGCATTTTAATCCCAGCTATTTTTGCAAAGAAGGTGGATGAGTCGATTCGATTTGCTACGAAATCCAATAACCATTTGCGATACTTATAGTTTGTCACGGTATCAAGCTGATTGCCTAATGTCCACCTCCCCGCATAACTCCAGATTTCCCCGATAATTAAAAGATCGGGATTAAAAGCTTTTAATTTGTCATGAAATCGACACCAGAATGCAGAAGACACTTCGTCAGCGACATCAAGGCGCCAACCATCAATTCCTAATTCTTTCGTCCAATATAAAGCCGATTCCGACAAGTACTCAATGACTTCTGGGTTAGCGGTATTAAATCTAGGCATCTCCGGAACGAGATTGGCAAAATTATTGTAATTGCCTTTTTCGATGCTTACGGGAAAACTATATGGTTCAAACCAATTACAGTATCGTGACTTTTGTTGATGCGTAAGTAAATCTTGAAACAACGGATTCTGGTATGAGCAATGATTGAACACTCCATCCAAAATGATTCTCATTCCCGCATCATGGGCGCAATTCACAAGTTTCTTTAAGCCGGTGCTTCCCCCATATATGGCTTCAATTTCATAATAGTCAGAAATATCGTATTTATGATAAGAAGGAGATTTAAACACGGGTGACAGATAAATCACTTTGGCACCGTAACTTTTTATATAATCCAGTTTTTGAATAATCCCCTCAAAATCCCCGCCATAATAAGTGTTGCGGTCAGGTAACTCCGAAACCGATTTGACATTCGCAGGATTATTAGCAGAATTCCCATCAAGAAAGCGATCAACGAGTAATTGATAAATGATTTCTCCTTCAGCCCATTTTGGTAGTGAAAGCTGATCATCTGGATTAATCATTGGATAATAAAAGCAATTGGTTTCCGATGGAATATCGATATATCCATCAGCGGTAAAGTTGAGTATTTGGGTTTTGGTAGTAAGTCGAAAATAATATTTAAAATGTTTTTCCGAAACCCGAATCGAAGTTTCGAATAAATCGGTTTCTTCATCACTTAGGATCATATCCATTTTTTTTATATCAAATGCTTCTGTGTGATCATAAAGATTTTTATATAAAATATCCACATGAACAATATCACCCTTTTTTGCTTTCAGGCGAATGTTTAATGTGTCTTCAGAAACAGGGTAAGCAAAAACATTTTCTGGAATATGAACAATCGCTGCTTTTTCCATGAAGAGATGCTCCTTTACATTTTTACCGAGCCTTCGGTAAGACCACCGATAAAATACTTCTGCATTGAATAAAACAAGACAATCATTGGAATCGAGCCGAGAACCGATGCCGCACAATATAGGCTCCAATTGGTTCCATATTGACCAACAATCATGCTTTGAAGACCAACTGCAAGTGGCATACCATCCAATCCTTGAGTCATGATTGTCGAGGCGATTGCATACTCATTATATGCAATGACGAAACTCTGAATTGCAACGACTGCTAACATTGGCTTTGCCAGAGGCAATATAATCTTTACAAGCGTCTGAAATTTTGTCGCCCCGTCCACCATTGCTGCTTCATCAAGTTCATAGGGGATTGTATCAAAATAGCCTTTGGCAAGTAGTACCAGTCCCGCAGAAGAAACGGTAGCATTGATGATAATTAATCCTTTAAGATCATTAAGTAACCCAAGCATAACAAATATTCGGAAGATAGAAACCATGGATAGCATCAATGGGAATATTTGAACTAACAAAATAAAATTAAATAATTTCCGTTTTCCGAGAAACCGTAATCGCGAAAAAACGTAAACTGATACACTTACAAAAAGAACACTTAAAACCATGGTTATTAAACTGATAATGATTGAATTTTTTATCCAATCGACAAAATTAGTCTCCGTAAATAAACGAGCGAAGTTGTCGAAGGAATATTCTGTGGGAATCGTCGTAGCAGTTCCGACAACATCTTTGCCAAAAGCCATCAAAATAATATATGCAAAGGGAATTAATGTGATGACGACAAGCGATAATAACAGACAATGAATTAAAACTTGGATTGCCCGATCTTTTCGCGAACTCTTCCGAATCGTTTTCATAGTTTAATCCTCCGATACCTTTCTACCGATTCGCATCGCAATTAAAGAGAAGAGAGCCACGAACACAAAGATGATGACTGAGTAGGCAGCCGCAACAGCATATCGGTTGGTATTAAAGGCTGTATTGAAAACATAGGTAATCAGCAAATCAGTGGCGCCCGGAGCACCAATCACATCTGATGCTGGTCCGCCTTGTGTTAAAATATACACACCGAATTGATTGAATTGCATAATAAAGGACATAATCAAAGTTGGGATTAAAGCTCGGAATACCAAAGGAAGCGTAATCGTAAAAAAGATATGAATTGCACTTGCCCCGTCGACTTTGGCGGCTTCGAAATAATCTTTTGGAATTGCCTTTAAATGCCCAGTGGCAATAACCATGAAATATGGGAACGAAAACCAGACCATTACCATAATCGTCGAAATCTTGGCAATAAATGGATCTGAGAGCCAAGGGATGTTGGGAATACCAATCAAACCGAGGATTTGATTGATTAAACCGTTATCAGTCTCTAAAAGTCCTTGCCACATCAAAAGCGTAATGACAGTGGGAATAACCCAAGGAAGAATGAAGATTATTCGGTATATTTTTGCAACGTGAAAATTAACCTTATTTAACACCGAAGCCAAAACAGTTCCCAATACAAACGAAATAATAACGACACAAGCCGCAAAAACAACCGTCCAAACCGTCATTGAAGCTAATCCGTCAATTCCAGCCACAAAGATGTCCTTATAATTTGCAAATCCAATCAGACCATAATCACGGAGGTTAATGCCGGAATAATCAGTGAGAGACAAGTAGATATTATGAATAATCGGATAAACATAGAAAACGATCAACAGAATTAGCAAAGGAACCATTAAAAGCCAAGCAATAAAAGTTTCCTTCCAAGATATCCGTTCATAATGGTTTTTCTTTTTTTTGATTACGAATTTTTTGATAATTAAGTAAGCCGCAATTCCAACAATTAGGGCAACTATGACAACAGCCCATATCCAAGAAGGAATGTCAATTCGTTCTGCTTGATAGTTCATTAAAGCTACGTCCGAACGAATTGCTTCGACTAGTTCCGAAAGTTTTGCTTGTACATCAACTTCTTGATCATCCGAAGTTCCGAAAAAAATTGATTGAAATACAGTTGTTGTATAATTGTACCAAATGGTGCCTTCAGGAATATTAGGGAATGGTTCACATTCACTATTAAGACCACTTAATGAAGCTAATATATCATCAGATTGAATGTATTCGCTTGCGATGACTGCGTAATTTGCTGGATTTCTCGTTCCGATTTTTTCAGCGTTATTATTTCCGCCTTCAATTAATAATTGTTGATTATCATCCCGAAGAATATATTCGAGAAATTGAAGCGTTTCGGCGAGATTGTCAGTGAATTTGTTAACAACAAATCCTTGAACAGTCGTGAGCGCTAACGATGTTGTATTATCGGTTTGGTCAGGAAGTGAAGCAATTCCATAATTTAAATTTTTTTGTTTGAAGACGCTTGCATACCACAATCCATATATCATCATCGCGACTTTGCCGTTAGCAAACCGGGATACGATTTCACTCTCACCTTGAATTTTATTTGTCAAAACTAAATTTTTAGCCTTAAGCTCCTTGACTTTGGTAACATAATTAACCATGCCCTCGTTATCAAGGCCGATATCGTAAGGGTTATAATCACCGTTTGAAAATTGTCCGTAATAATAACCGCCAAACTCTTTGATAATTGGGTAGTTAAACCACATATCACGGGAATTCATCAATATTCCCCACTGGATTACTTCACCTTCATCATTGCTGATAGTTAAAGCCTCGCCGGTAGTAAAATACTCTTCCCATGTTGTTGGTAAATCATCTTCACTAATTAAATCTTTGTTATATAAAAGACCATAGGTGTCAATTGAATAACCTACGCCATAGATATTACCATTATACGAAAAAGCATCAAAAGCAACTTCAGAGAACCGGCTCGTTATGTCTTCATCGATAAAAGCGGTTAACGACTCTAGATACCCAGAAGCAATCAGACCGCCAATATCGGGAGCTTGCATAAAGACAATATCCGGTCGATCGTCTAATTCAGCATTGTTTACTAAATCGTTAGCAGCATTAAATACATTGATTCTCGGAACAACTTCCACGGCAATCCCGGTCTCATTTGTGAATTGATTGGCAATCGCAATCATTGCATCATTTTCTTGGGAGTATTGCGAAAACCAAACGCGGACGACGCTATCACTAGCAGCTTCCACTTTAATCGGTGTTATTGAAAAAACGGTAAAACCAAATAAAATTACCAACAAACAAAGTAACGCTTTTTTCATGTCGTCCCCTCGTTTCATCTTCGGCTTTTATTTATCTAGACGTTCAAAAAGGGTGGTATATTTGATTCCTTCTTCAATCGATTTGACTGGTAAACAGATAGAAAAATTTCCTTTTTTCATTTCGGAATAATGCTGTTCAATTTCCGCAAAAGTGTCACAATCGATTGCCACAGCTACTCCATTAGCATCCTTAACCAACTGCTCAATATGGTCAATCGGTCGTGGCTGGTTGGGGTCTGTTGCCAACCATAGATGCGCAACGTTATGGAGGCTGCATATTTCCTTAACAAGATACATGGCTCGTGAATGACAATGCATATACCCAACACCAAAATGATCAATTACTTTTTGAGTATGTGGAGCACAGAACTCGTTATATGCCGCACCTGAAATCATGCAAGCGATATCTTCGCTCATGTTGATTTTGCCTTCTGTATACCAAGTGCCATACTTAGTATTTTTATTATATTTACGATTAAGAGCATAAATATCCTCGGCAAACTTGATGGTTGCCTCGGCACAATAATCAAGTAATTCGTGAACTTTTTCGGGTTCATCATAAAAATCGTAATAAATGCTTTCACCCCGCAAAGCGTGGGCTAAATCGAGTGGAGAAAAAAAACCACGCATAAAGGGAATTCCCGTTCCTTGTGTTTTTCTTAGCAAAATATCGGAAATCTCCATAAATTTCCGGTACCATTTGGATGTTCCCAAAGGAGGAAGATTTCGGAAATCATCAATTTGTTTTAAGCAAGGCATTGACCAGCTAGTATCCTTACGGAATATTATTTCCCCTGTAATGAAAGCTGAGTAATCACCAATACCGAGAATCGGCGCGATTGCCGGGAAAAAATTATCATTAATTGCCTTCCTGGCAGCAAACGATTTTTCTAAACCGGCAAGCAGATGCTCGGCATATTCATCAAGATCAGTTTCATAGTTATACTTTGTCAAGTCAAATTCGTTATAGATGGCGATATCTGATGGCGGTAAAGCCCGAAAAGATACATTTCCGCCCAACCCGGCGACTGCATCATCATACATTTTTTTTGATTTCGAAATTGTTAATTCGAGATTGTCTTTATATGCTTCGATTTTTTTCATAATAATACCTAATTTCTAAGAAAAGCCAAAGCGGCTTCTGAAGCCGACGCTGCATCAGGTGAATATGCATCCGCGCCGATTTCATCGGCAAACCCTTGTGTAACAGGAGCGCCACCAACCATGACTTTTACCTGATTTCGAAGCCCTGATTTAATTAAAGCATCAATGATTATTTTTTGGTTCATCATCGTTGTTGTTAACAAGGCTGACAAGCAAACAAGATTTGGATGATGAATTCTGACGGCTTCGACAATTGTTTCTGCTTCAACATCGACGCCAAGATCAATCACTTCAATTCCTTGACCTTCCAACATCATTTTGACCAAATTTTTACCAATGTCATGTAAATCTCCCATGACTGTGCAAATGATTGCCCTTCCAACCGATTTCGCTCCCGAAGCAACCAAAGCCGGTCGAAGAATCTCAAGACCGGAATTCATTGCCCTTGCTGCAACTAATACTTCCGGCACGAAAACTTCATTGTTTTTAAATTTACCGCCAATAATGGTCATGCCCTTAATAAGCCCTTCGTTAAGAATTATCGTTGGGGTAATCTTTTCGTCAAGAGCTTGCTGAACCAAGATTTTCACATCCTTGGCTTTTCCTTTTTGAAGCAATGTGCTGATATCATCTAAAATCATTATTGTAACCTTCTTTCTCGATATATATAAATTTCTTAAGAAGTAATATTCCATTATTATTATACGTTAAAGCGCTTTCACATAACACTCGTTTTTTTGCGACAAAATTGGATTATCTTGTTATTCGGTCCAATCAGTACTCGTACTTAAAAAAAACAACCATTCCTAGAGAAGAAAATGGCTGTCTTATTTAAGATTTACAATAGATCCATATATTTTTTAGGGGTAATACCGTGATATTTTTTAAAGGTTTTAGTAAAATAGCCAGCATCTTTAAATCCGCTTTTTATGGCAATATCTTGAATTGAAAGTTGTCTCTCTTTCATCAATTTGATTGCGGCCTCCATTCGAACTTTATTGATGTAATCACTGAAAGTCATATCCATTTCTTCACGAAACAAATGTGATAAGTAATAACCACTGACAAAAACATTATTGGCAACTGTATTGAGCGATAAATCGGCGTTTAGATTCTTTTTTATAAAATTTATTGCATTAATCAAATGTTCATTGGATTGTTTTTTAAACCGGTTTTGATAGATAATGTTGTTTATATCATCCATCAATTCGGAAGTTAACAAGCAGACTTCGTCATATTGAGTGACATCAGCGAGGATAACCGTCACTTTTTTGGGAATCGTCGCTAAATCGCTAAGCATGACTCCCGCATCGACAGCCGCCCGCATTAAAACCGCCGTCAATTCATAAACATTAGCTTTAATAATATCAAGATTACCCGAAGAAATGGCGAATATTTCTCCCAAGATTCCGTTGAGAATTTCAATAGAATGGACTGTATCTCCTGCCTGAACATAAGCAATCAATTCTTTTTCCATCTCATAAGGATATTTTTTGAATTTGTTGCGTCTTACGAGCGATTCAAGACTGAGTGCATTTTGCCGTTTTTCATTCATCAATTCTGCGATTTTGTCTTGCTGCTTAGTGAGTTTCAAACGTTGTCTAAGAAAGATGCTCTCTTCTTTGCACATATATGTAACCATGATCAAAAGCATTTGAGCAGCCGACCGCATGGTTTCTGGCGTCAATTGTTTAACACAACTAAGAATAGAGCCAGCATCAGTCGGTGAAATATCATATTTACTGGCAAAGGCAATTAAATCATGATGAGCGATTTCATCAATTTCCCATAACAAGACGGGTCCGCAAGCTAAACTCCCAAGATATTTTTCTTCAAAAAGAATGGGAACCGAGCATTTAATCATTGTTCCGCATTGAAAAATATATGGTTCGCCCAGATCAGCGGCCTTCATTCCCGCGTATTTCATCTGGGAATTGCAATTTGCCTGTCTTGTTCTGACAAGTTCACAAATTGATTTTTCAGAATTAATGCGGTAACTTAACACTTCTTCTCCATCAATTCCATGCAAAGAAACATCGATACCCGTCAACTTCGAAAAATTAGCAAAAAGCGGTTTCAAATCATTAAAATTCAATACTTCTTCTAATTTTAAAGGAGAAAATTCTACATTCAATGAGACCGCCTCCAATTCTATTATTGCAGTTCAAATAGCATATTATCAATGAAGCGCTCAGTAAAACCCAATTTTTTGTTCATTAAATCTACTGTTTGCACACACAAAGCAATTTCTTGAGCTTTGTTAAGCATATTATCATTTATAAGGCACATTACTGCGCCCAATCCCGCAGTATTACCGGCGCTAACAACTCGTCCATTGAACGCTTTTGGTAACAAACCGATTTTAAAAGCATTTTCTAAATTGAGATGAAATCCAAATCCGCCCGCCACAAAAACCTTGTTGACTTCTTCTAGATTGACCTTGGCCGCATTCATCAACGTCTCAATACCCGCACAGATGGCACTTTTGGCTAGTTGAAATTGACGAATGTCTTTTTGCGACAAGTAGATATCATTTTTTAGATAGAATCGATCCGCAACCAGTTGCCTAATTAGTTGACTATTGGCATCATGATTAAACGCTCCTGTATCGTCAATGATTCCTTCGGATACAAGAATTGCCACTAAATCAACCAACCCAGATCCACACATTCCTATGGGGGTTTTATTACCAATTGTTTCTGTCACTAATTCTCCCGCTATATAAGCAACTTTCGCGATAGCACCATTGATTCCGCCAACCCCTTTTTCAATGTTTGCTCCTTCAAAAGCAGGTCCCGTTGCGGTGGAACATCCAAAAAAATCATTGTGTTTTTTTAAGATTATTTCCCCGTTGGTTCCCATATCAATCAAAATAGATGTGTTTTCCTCAAGCATTCCCGATGATAATATCCCTACCGATAAGTCAGAACCAATAAAGGCGCTGATAGAAGGCAATAAGACTACTCTTTCCGAATGCAGCCCATAATCGGCTCCATCAAAAGTTTTTGTTTCGAGAAATACGGGTGTATAAGGAGCTGATCCTATCGATTCGGGGTTTACATCATAAATGATATGTAACATCGTCGGATTACCCGCAATCACTATTTTTTGGATTTTAGTGATTGAGAATTCGATTAACCACTGATCAATCTGTTTGTTGATTGCTTGAGTTATTATTTTCTGTTCTTCGTGGAGAAATCCCGAAATGCACTTATCAATCCGACTTATAACGTCTGCCCCATATATTACTTGAGGATTAAGAAAGGAAAAGGAGCCAATCATTAAACTCGAGTTTAAATTATATAAGTACATAGCGACTGTTGTGGTTCCTAAATCTATAGCAATTCCAAATTCATCGGTGACTTTATGTTCATGCCGATCTTGGTGGTAATCAGAAAAGAAATTTGCTGATTCGTAATTTACTTCGATTATTACATCACTCGTAACAGCGTAATGACAAGCAAGGATATCATTTTTTGTACCAGCAATCCGGACCAGACACTTGTTACATATGCCTTTCCCCCCGCATGTTCCTCCTGAATCGATTTTGTTTTGAAGAAAAAGGTCGATAAGTCGAGTTCCGTTTGGAACTGTATAAATATTCGTTTCATTGTTCCATAGGACCGTCACTTGCGGCATATTTAGTCTCCATCATAAAAAATCATCGCGAAATAAGTAACCGTGTTAACGCCGTTATAATATTTAATTCCTGACTTGCGCGCTAGAACCGCGACATCAATACCAAGAGCTTCCATAGAAATCATTGCTTTTTCAGGAAACCGACATGGCTGACTAGGATAGGTACATTTATCGCAAATTGAGCAACTACCCGCAGCTAAAAAGTCGGCTTGTAATTGTGCTTTTTTCGTAAGATCATAGAGTCCATATGTTATTTGCATTATTTGCCTTCGTCCTAGGTCCATTCCTTCGACATCATATGGGTCTTCTAAAGGGAAAATCATTGAAAAAAGAATCGCTTTATGATAACGAAGACATCTTTCTTTAATCAGCTCAATGTCTCCTATTGCCGGTGGACATGTCCACGATGTGTTATATCTTCCGCAATAATTCATCTTGCATTTATCGGTGAATTCCTCGCGAAATATGATATCTTCTTTCTTGATAAATGTCCATGTGGTCTTATTTTCATTGAGGTAAATAGTAATGGTTTTTTCCATCGGCGAATCCTTTCAATAAAATAAATGCATTTATTAGGAAATCTAAAAATTGATTTATTACCATAAAGTAATCGCCAAAAGCAGCATTTAATAGCCCTGTAAATCGCCATTAATAGCCATATAACGGATTATCTATATTTATAATTCGCTTCTTTTATGTCATTTTTTGGCTTTTTAATAATCTACTTTTATTTGATTTGTTATATATATTATAGCACGTAATCGTTTTTAATTATATGGAAAAAACGATACACAAGCATCGTTTTTTTATTATGTATTTAGCAATAATGCTTTCGAATAATATCAAAAATCTAAAAGATTCCGATGATTCGTAAGATATAGATGATAGCAATTATCGAAGGAATCGAAAAAATTGTTGACCAAACCACAATCTGTCCAGCAAGATTATCATCGCCTCCCATTTCTTTGGCTATAACCGCACTTACTACTGCAGCTGGTGTGGCATATAAAGCTACTGCCGCTGCAAAAGCAGCACCGCCAAAATCAGGAAACAAATAGTAAGTAATCGTCAATGCCAAAGCGGGTATTATAACCAAACGAAAAGTTGTACCAACAATTATCGGTTTAATGTAGTTTGTTGCTGATTTGAACTTGAATTGGCCGCCTAACATAATTAAAGCTATTGGCGTTGTAACCATAGCTATGTACTTAATTGCCGGATAAAGACCGGGTATATCGGTAAGTCTAAAAGTCACACCATTTTGTATTAACAATGCTCGAATCAATAAAGTCATAACTGCTATAAAAACACCGATATTGAGTGGGTTTGTTATAATTTTTTTTATTACTACTCCGATGGTCAGTTTTTGGGAAAGTTGTCGATCAAAAATCGTAAATGTTAGTACCGAAAAAATATTAAGTAAAGGCGTTGTTAAAACCAGCAAAGAAGCCAAGGCAGCTCCTTCTACACCAAACAATGCCGTCGCTAGTGGCAATCCTAACACCATGTTATTGGCACGAAAGACGCTTTGAATGACCGCGCCTTTATATTGCTTTTCCACAATGAATAATTTGGCAACTAAAATGCCGATTAAAAACATTACAACAGTACCAATATATGCGTAAAGGACAAAACTCCAATTAAGATCGTTAATCCCTTCGAGATCGTATAGGTTAACAAATAATAATACTGGCATAAAAATGTTAAAAACGATTTTGTTCAATGTTTTTAAAAATTGTTCATCAATAATCTTGATTAATCTCAGTACATAACCAATTAGTATAAGCAACACTAATGGTGCAACGGCATTTACCGCAAACAGAAGTGCATCCATGTTTCCCCCATAAAAGTAACTATCCTTCGCCACACTAGTGACAGACATCGAAATATATTATACATCAAAAAACAAACAAGGGCTTTAACAATGCAATGAAATCGATTGTATTCCCGCAAAATATCAACTGGCAATTAAAAAAGCCCATTCATTTTACGAATGGGACTTGAGGATATTATGATTCACTACTTTTATTAAAACCAATTATCGATGTCCCTCTTTAGGAACGATACATATAAATTTAAATACGGATTGGCCAATATTCCGGAATTGGTGTAATGTGTCAGATGGCACAAAGGCGTAGGAACCACTTTCCACTACATTAATCTGATTATCTATCAAAAGTTCTCCTTTGCCTTCGATAACATAGTTAATGTGTGGCCAAGGATGACAATGCTTGGGTGTGTACCCGGATTCTCCAACCTCGATGACCCGCATTACGTAGTCATTCCAGCCGTTTTCAGGCGAAACAAGCACTTTCATGAATGCATTTTTTGCTTCCGAATTGGTTATTTTATTTCCAACAATCATATTAATATTTCCAATCATATTTTTACCTTCTTCGTATTTTTTTTCTTACTTATTTTCCTGTTTGCATTAAGTATTTATAAAATTTAACCGCTTCCGCAACGCTCTCAATCTTTATCGATTCATTGATTCCGTGCATCTTTTTTAAATCGGCGTTATTAACGCGGATCGGCGAAAACCGAATCGGAGCATCGCATACTTCCGAGTAATGACGAGCATCAGTTCCTCCCATGATTACATATGGAGAAATCAAGACATCGGGATAATTTTCCTTAATGGCCTGGACAAGAAAACGATAAGCGTCACTCTCAGTATTAACAATTGGCGATGCATCACGACCATTCAAAAATTCACACTCTAAATCATATTTAGCTGCGATTTTACTGATTACTGCCAGCGTTGATTCGATATTTTGAATCGGATGGGTTCGCATATTGACAATAAGATATGCCTCTGCTGGAATAACATTAGCCGCGTCTGAACCTTTGGCTTGGGTAAAAGCAATCGTCGTGGACAGCATGGCGCGCCCATAACTGTTTATTTTGGGTAACAGCATTGTCAAAAGCGGTTTAAATAGCCACATATTACCAAACAATAGTCGATATAGAAAATTCATTGATGAAGAGGCGGTAACAAACATGTCTTCGACTTCTTTAATCATTTTTGTTTTTAAGGGAAAGTGTTTGTCGATATCAACTACAAATCGAGAAAGACGAACAAGCGGGGTATTAGCAGGAGGAGTACTTGAGTGACCCCCGTGAGATTTAGCTTTTACTTTGAGATCGACATAACCTTTTTCAATCACCCCAAGTAAGGCCATAGGGCGCTTTACCGATGGTAAAACGCCATCAACAATGGCTCCGCCTTCATCTAATACAAGTGAAGGATTAATGTTGTTTTCCTTAAGCCATTTGACTGTGCTCAATGCTCCGTTTCCCGATATTTCCTCGTCGGAAGAGCTGGCAAACCAGATATCGGTTTCCGGAATAAACCCATCAGATATTAATTCATCCGCTGCTTTGAAGAAAGCATATAGCGTACATTTAGTATCAAAAGTTCCTCGTCCCCATACTTCTCCATCCTTAATCAAACCGGAGAACGGATCGACGACCCATCCTTCCATCGGAGCTGGAACGACATCCTGATGAGCCATAAATAAAATTGGTTGCTTGTCGGGATGTTTACCTGGCCATTTATAAAGCAAGGACCCTCCCGGAAATTTATGTTTTTCAACGATTTTGTCGAGATGAGGAAACAATTCATCCATGACTTTCTGTAGTGCGACGAATTGGGAAATATTACTACCACTCTGATCAGAAATCGTTTTTACTTTAATCATTTGAGAAAATTCTAAAGCATAAAGCATTTGCTTTTCTTCGGGAATATCGATTACGTTTTTAACGTAAGGTTTATCCTTGATGATTGCCGTTTTGATGATAGCAACCAGTAATAAAAGCATGATTACTCCAATCGCTATTAGTAATCCGTATAGTACGTATTCCATCAAATTTGCCTCCTTATAACCATTTTTTATCGAACATAATTTTGGCGGCAATTACTGAAACAACAGCACCAATGATGATGGCAATCGATAATGTCGAGACAACAAATCCGGGAGCAAGAAGCCCAATAATAACCATGACAGCCAGTGGAGCAATGACCAATTTTAGATTGCCTCGAAAATATTTATATCCTAAAGCCCCAAAAAGCGCTGATACAACCCAATTAAATGCTGGTTGTAAAACAGGAGCATTCAGTAAAGGTGATAGTGGGATCAACATGACAACACCAAAACCCATAATCAGAACGGTCGTGATTGTTGAGGCAGAAACAGCAAGGGTGGATACAACCTCGTTTTCCGGAGTGCCAATTTCGGTATTGCACAATTGCCGAGCATTCATCGCACAAGGTATTTTTAAGTTAGATAAATTGCCGGTAACAAAAGCCAAATATGTAGCACTAGTTCCTAGCATTGGGCCATATGTGGCAACTTCGACAATTCCACCGGGTAGTTGCAGAATCGAAAGCGCAATAAATCCTTCCAACAATTTGGCACTGTCTGGCATTTGACCGGTGATAGCCCAAATCGTAAAAGGAACCAATAACATTACTGATAGACCTAATGCTAAAAAGATCCGTCCATTTCGATGTAAAATATCATTGTAGGTTTTAGGAGCTTTCATTAGTAGATACCTCCCATTCCTAGGAATACCGCAACAGCCATTCCGAAAATCATTGATAAAGCTAAAGAGAAATTCTCAAGCCATTTAATATTTTTCTTGCGGACCAACCAATCAAAGAAAGCCATCGCACCCATTGCCGAAATCATCACAATGATGGGAACAAAAGTTGCTTTATTTTCCGTTACGTAATTACCTTCAAGATCTAACACATAAGCTCCATCTTCAATGACACGGACTTCATATTTGATAATTTTGGCAACCGCATCACCAATGTAAGCACAAATCATACCGATAAAAAAAGCATCAAACAAAATTTTACCAAAACCTTTTCCATCGGTAGATGTAGCTTTATTGATTACTTTGATTTGGTATTTTTTAAAGAAGAACAGCGCAAACAAACCGCCCCACATGATTGAAATTGTCATGACAAAAGCAATCGTCACAAAATTTTCAATTGTCATCGTCGCTAACGTTATTCCTGTCGACGCGACAGATGCCGCCATTAATTCATAATGAAGCGCTCCGACGACCGATAATCTAATCCATGGCAAAGGGATACCTAGTAAGCCAGACATGGTAATAACACCAATGAAGATGCCAATTGAAGGAAGAACGGAAAAACTTATCGAACTGACAACAGCTTTCCGAACCTGATCCTTTGACATATTAAGTTTCTTGCTTTGTCGATAAGCTGAATACATAAAATATATCGATCCAGCAAGAATAAATAACGCGACAAATATTGCCAGAGCATACATCCACCATGATTCTTTTACTTCGCCAACCGTTGTGGCGGCAAATCGAGTAATTAAAAGCATCTTGTTCTCCTCATTTTTCTGTGACTTATATGTTTGGTTAATTCTATAATATCTAATTTCAAATAGCAACTAAACATCCGAAAAAATGCAATATTTATGGATAATTAATAAGAAATATGCTAGTAAGACACTTCGGGATAATCCTTGCACAAAAAGGCACTTATCAATCATTACATATCTAAAATAATGGGACAATGATCAGACCCATAGATATTAGTCATAATATCCGTGTTTTTTATCTTCTCTTTAAGAATATCCGAAATAACAAAATAATCGATTCGCCATCCCGCATTATTTTCCCGGGCGTGAAACATATATGACCACCACGAATATTTGCTTATTTCGGGATAGAAATACCGAAATACATCGGTAAATCCTTGCGACAGAAGGGCTGTGAATTTAGCTCTCTCTTCATCAGAAAATCCGGCATTCAAATGATTAGTCTTGGGATTTTTGATATCTATTTCTTGATGAGCAACATTTAGATCACCACAAAGGATAACCGGCTTTATTTGGTTTAATTTCACTAGATAACCCCGTAGTTTATCTTCGTACTCCATCCGATATGGAAGTCTTGCCAAAGCCTCTTGGGAGTTTGGCGAATAGACGGTTACCAGATAAAAATTGGAATATTCACAGGTGATGGCGCGACCTTCGTCATTATACATACCATCAATACCGTCGATAATTCTTATTGGCTTCTCTCGATAAATGACCGCCGTTCCCGAGTATCCTTTTTTTTGGGCACTATTGAAATGAATATGATATCCAGGAAATTCGACATCAAGTTGCTCCGGCTGCATTTTTGTTTCCTGAATGCAGAAAATATCGGCGTCTACTGAAGTAAAAAAATCAAAAAATCCTTTATTAATACAAGCACGTAATCCATTGGTATTCCATGATATTATTCTCACTTCATCAGCTCCATATAAGATCTTTTTCGTTAATAATTATACACTATTTATGGGATCTTCACCAGTCTGTTATTGGATTTCAAAACGATTACATATTCAAAAAAGTCATCTTAGAAAGAATAATCTTTACATTAAAAGCGGTTGAAAACACAACATGTGTCATCCAACCGCTTTTTAACTAGATACTAATATGATTTTTATTTAAAATTTAACTTTAACTGCTTGTCTTTCCGCCTCTTCAGAGACTTCAAAAAACTTAGCGGCTTCGAATTTGAACATACGTGCCACAATATTCGATGGGAAGATTTCAATTTTATTGTTAAAGTTAAGAACCGTGTCGTTATAAAACTGACGGTTGAAGGAAATCTTGTCCTCGGTATCTTTTAATTGTGCCATCAACTCTTTAAAGTTTTCATTAGCTTTTAATTCTGGATATTGTTCTTGAACCATTAAAAGTCGCGATAATGTTCCCGATAACCCTTTTTCGGCTTCTGCCATTTGGCCGACATCGCCTGTCTTTTGAGCTTGCGCATATAATCCCCGTGCTTTACCAAACTCGGTAAATATATCTTTTTCATGAGATGCATAACCTTTGACAGTTTCCACAAGGTTAGGAATCATATCGAATCGACGCTTTAACTGCACATCTATTTGACTCCAACCGTTTCGGACCTTATTTCGTAAGACAACGAGCTTGTTATAGACACTGATGATGAAGATGATAAGTAGTACAACGACTACTGCAATAATGATACCAATGATGTCTCCTGTAAGTGATAAAAACATAATTTTGTTTCTCCTCTCTTCTTTCTTCTCTATTTTTATTAACGGCTTCTGCCGCCGCCACCGCCGCCACCAAATGAACTACCGCCACCGAAGCCTCCACCCTTACCAAAGCCTCCGGCTCGGGATTGGTTGTATGCTACGATTGTTTGCCGCGCATTGGTTCTGGCAATGGATATAGACCGACTAAAATAACCAAAAGCATAACCATAATAGAATCCGCGACCGCGATATCCTGATCGCATAAATGTCGCATCGTTATCATCAAGATCGGTTTCGGGAAGCCGTATTTTCAACTGACTCATAACTTTACTGGCGCATTTGAGTGAAGTGGCATACACCAGATAATGTTCCCAAACAGCCACACCGGGAATTGGGTAATCTTTCATATTACCAAAGTTTTCCAAGAAATTACGGAAAGCCTTCCATTTAACAAATTCTTCGTTACCGGCAACAGTCCTTCTTTTGATTGTCGAAACATAAATTAGGTAACTAATCAATACGGCTGCCGAGATAATTATCGCCAGTGTGTTGTTGAGGATATATAAACCTTGAGTAATAAGTGCAGAAATAATCATCGCTCCGGGGATGAACGCAAAGAGATATGCTTTTTTGACGCCTGATGCAAACGCGTTTTCAAAATAATTATGCTTTTCTCCCGCACTTCTTACTAAACGCACGAACTTTTTGGCGTTTTGTTCAAATATAGTCGCAGCCGCATAATCCTTTTTGCCCCACGCTTCAATCTGTTTAGTCGATACTTTTCCATCTCCGCCAATACTATTAAAGAACCAAGTAATAACGTGTTTTTCATGGTCTAAAAGCTTCGATTGATCAGCTTCTTGATTCAGCTGAAGTTGAAAATCGGCAGCGTCCGAAGTCAAATCCTGACCGGAATAGTCAATAGTAATATATTTCTTACGGATTAGATCAAGTAAAGTAGCCGTTAAATCCTCATCATTGGTTTTCTTCATATAGTATAGGTAACTCATTTCGGCAGGAGTGCTATCTGAAGGAAGTTCACGATAATAATCACCGGTAAATGTCGCTAAGTATTCTTTGTCATATTTTTTATAAACAAATAATGTAATGATTACCATGAGAGCCGTCATACCGATTGAAGCATAGAAGATTATTTCTGCAATCGTAATTCTTAAGTTTGTTTCGGCAGCGAGTTCAGCTTCGTATGCCACGAGGTTATCCTTGTTCATCTCATCATCGATAAAGATATTACGAACATCAACGTTTGGAAATAAATCAGTGGGAGCGAGAATCCGAAATTCGATAAACTCATCGGTGGTGATATCTTCCATATTCATAACGATTTTGTCATTAGTTGGGATGGAAATTGTCCCTTTCGATAACCCATGCCCCCAGGCTAGAACATCATCCACGGGATGAGAATTAACGGGCAAATTTACTGTGACGGTAGAATTTTTTATGGTTCCTTCCATATATTCAAAGAGACGCCAGTTTAGTTCGGAAATATCTGAGTATTCGGTGATTGCGCCGATAATCTTGTACGTATAAACAAAAGTGACTTGGCCATCCAATCCACCGGCAAGTGTAACATCTGCGAACATCGATTCACAAGTATCGCTAATGGGGTCACACGTTATATAATTTCCATATTCATCCAAATCATTTTCAAACGAATATCCGACAGTAATGTTGGATGTAATATCTTGACCGTTCTTGAAAACTTGTATATTAGCGACGGTTTCATCAAATGATGCTATGTTTTGAGGCTTCATAGAAAGTGTATAACCATCGCCATATTTTTTAAACTCAACATCACGGAAGCGAACACTCATTTCTTCATAATAATTCATGTCCCAAGTTTCAATAACGGTCATATCGCCAGATTCATCGATGGTGATATCGGCATCATATCTCTCGATGGCGACTGAAGCGAAGAAGGATTCGGAACTACATGATTCTAATGAACCGCCCAGATAAAAAAAGCCGAAGATAATAAAAACGATAATATTTAAAATCACTCTAACGTTTTTCATATACTTTATCACAAATGTGCTGTGATATTCCCCCTTAACGAAAAATTCGATTGAAAGTAATTAATGTTTGAAAAATTACCCAGTGCGAACTCCAGTGACACTATTTTGTGTACCAATTAATTATATCATCACTTGTTTATTTTAAAATATTTTTTAATTTTTTATCCTATTTTTTTTCTTATATAAAATATTTGATTTATCCAAAAATCAGATGTTCTTTTGTGACCATTCTTCTTGAGTGATTTCCAAATAGGTAGGACTTGCTTTAAGGAATAAGGGCCTGGGTTTAACTTTGAACCCGATTTTTTTGTATAAAGCCCATGCCGACAGATTGTCTGGATGGGGATCGACGCAAGCAGACTTTGCTAACCCTTCTTGAAACGCTTTATTAAGCGCAAATGATAAAGCTTTTGTCGCTATTCCTTTTCCTTGAGCGATTGGCAGTAACTTGATATCCATGATGGCTAAATGATGTTCTTCATCGACATTATAAAAGGTTTCGCCACAATAACCGATGCCTTCTGCGTAGATAGAATAGTGGCATCTTTTTGGCTTTTGCATGACCCATATCCACCACTTGTTCATCTTTTCCGTGGTCGCCCCTAAGCCTTTAGGAAAACCAACATATTTCATCACCGCGCCGTTATTCCAAAGGTTCTTTGTGTTTTCTAAATCAGCTTCAGTAGTTTCTTTAATTGTCACTGCTTTGTCAAACATTGGTAACACCTCTCGTCATACACGTATTGTTTTCCCATGATATTCCGATTTTATTATACTTGATAATTGGGGAAATCGTCGACTTTTTTTGGGTTATTTCATATTTTAATACCTTGTGTTTTACTCTTCTTGTATTACTTATCGGTTAGCATGATTATGCAAACTGGTAGTGTCAAGAATCTTGTGTACTTTCTTCTAGTTTAAGTATTAAGAGTCCTTAGTGTTAAAGCCTTAGTATTTAGAGCTTTGTTTTTGTTTTAAACGAATGAGTGGACTTATGATACTAGA
>Ga0172380_10003180_pt1 | contig 23250 bp, 23 predicted proteins | sample Leawe162metaG_FD_119747 | JGI IMG/M metagenome (GOLD analysis project Ga0172380, IMG submission 119747) | Leachate microbial communities from a municipal landfill in Southern Ontario, Canada - Leachate well 162 metaG | ecosystem: Engineered > Solid waste > Landfill > Unclassified | place...
GACGGCTCGGAGGCCGGCGCCGACGAGAAGGCCGTGGTCGCCGTGGTGCCGCCGCTGCCGCCCGGCTGCCTGTCCACGGTGTGGGGCGACGACGCGCGCTTCGTGTCGACCTACTTCACCCTGTTCAAGACGCCGCAGGTGTATTCCTCCTTCGACTGGGGCATACGCGACAAGGACGGCTATTACTTCATCCTCGGCCGCACCGACGACGTCATCAACGTCGCCGGCCACCGGCTCGGCACGCGCGAGATAGAGGAGGCGGTGCAGGCGCATCCCGCCATCGCCGAAGTCGCGGTGGTCGGTGTCGCCGACCAGCTCAAGGGGCAGCTGCCGATGGCCTTCGCCGTGGTCAAGGACGCGGCGAGCACGGCCACGCCGGAACTGCGCGCGGCGCTGGAGAAGGAGGTCATGGCCAAGGTGGACAGCCTGCTCGGTGCCATCGCGCGGCCGGGCCGCGTGCATTTCATCAGCGGCCTGCCCAAGACGCGCTCGGGCAAGATGCTGCGCCGCTCGATCCAGGCGCTGGCCGAAGGGCGCGACCCGGGTGACCTCACCACCATAGACGACGCCTCGACGCTGGAGCAGATCCGCGCCGCGGTGGCCAATTGACTTGGGCCGGAGGCTCGGTATAATTCGCGGCTCCCCAGGCGCGTAGCTCAGCTGGTTAGAGCACTACCTTGACATGGTAGGGGTCGTTGGTTCGAGTCCAATCGCGCCTACCAACAAGTCTTCCTTCCCTGATGGCGCAGTCGTCACTGGCACCCGGAACGGACCCGCCCGGCGCGGGTCTCCGGGCGAAGTCCAATTTCCGAGCCCGGATTCCGTCTCCCATCCAACTTGGACTTTGACGACAAATGATCACGCTGATTGACACAGCCCTGCTCGATAGCGTATCCGCGCAGGCTCGGACCAATTCCCGCAAGCGCCAGAACCGAAACTTTCACCTTGCCGATGATGATGCCTGCCATCGCCTGCTCAATGCCATTGAGCCTGGCTCTTATGTCGTGCCGCATCGTCATCTGGCGCCAAACAAGGACGAGACATTCTTGGTGCTCCGGGGCAGACTTGCGCTCGTCACCTTCACCGACGACGGCGAGCCGCTCGACGGGGTTCTGCTTGGCCCGGGCACGACACGCGTTGGCGCCGAGGTTGCGCACGGCACCTGGCATACCGTGTTCGCGGTCGAGCAAGGGACCGTCTTCTTCGAGGCCAAGGCCGGCCCCTATCTACCGCTGACGGAGGCTGAGCGCGCGCCATGGGCGCCGGCGGAGGGAGCGCCGGACGCGGCAAACTACCTCGACCGCTTGCTGCGCCATATCGGCAGGGATTGAACGCGAACGCGCGGTTGCGACCTGACTACACTGCGCCGGGCGACGGGTATGAGCCGACGATCCTTGTCTCGACTGCCGCCATGTCTGTCCTCTTGTTGGTTCCGGTTTAGGGCCAAGTCAGGGTGCCAGCAGAAAATTTCCGTGTCCGATTGCAATCGGCTTCTCCGGTTCGGTCTGCCAGGCCAGGACGCGGACATTCGCCACACGCGCCCCCAGTTTCACCAGGTGCATTTCGGCGAAGGTTTCCTGCACTTTGGCACTGCGCAGGAAATCGATGTTGAAGTCGATGGCCTTGGGCAGCGTTACCGCATCCGTACGCCAGAGCAGGAACAGGATCGCCGCGCAATCCATGAACCCGGCCGTGGCACCCCCATGCAGCGCCGGCAGCGTGCGATTGCCGACCAGTCGCTCTTGCGCCGGCAGCACGCAGGTCAACAGTTCGCCGCGGACATCGATGCGCAACTGCAGGAAGTTGGCGAAGGGCAGGGCTTGCACCAAACGCTGCCAATCGCGCGTGCCACGCGCGGCGCGTACCGCCTCAGCCAGGCTCATGAGATCTCCCAGCGGCGAAAACCTGTTGAACGGCATCGGTGAACATGAAGATGGCGACGGCAGTCGCGATAGGATCGGCCGGGTCGTCGTGGTAGACGCTGCCGCGGACGAACGCCAGTTGTGCCGTGTGTTTGTAGCAGGCAGCGGCGCAGATGAGGTCGCGGCCGGCAGTCGAGCGGCGGATGTGATCGATGCGTAGATCGAGGGTGGCGAATACGCGCGGTATGCAAGTGTAGACGGCCTGGCCGAAGGTGGTATCGATCAAGCCGCTGATGGCCCCGGCATGCACCGCACCGCTGTCCAGATCGCCCACAAGATGCGCCTGATAGGGCAGACACAGCACGCAACCGTCCTTTGGCCAGTTGAGTGGGCGAAGGCCGAGCGCCTGGTTGTAGGGCGAGGAATAGAACAGGTTGGTGTCGTTGGTGCGGTCCTGCGTGCTTCCCTCGTTGCTCATCTATGGTCCTCTGAATCAGTCACGAAACGATTTGAGCATCGATAGTCGCCCGGCGCAGCGGAGCATCGATGCCGTTCGACGTGGGGCGAATCAGCACCGCTCGAACACGGCTGCGATACCCTGACCGCCACCGATGCACATCGTCTCCAATCCGTAGCGGCCCTTGCGGCGCTTCAACTCGTTCAACAGGGTGCACAGAATGCGCACACCCGTGGCGCCGATGGGATGTCCAAGCGAAATTCCGGAGCCATTTACATTGAGGCGCGCCGGGTCGTTCCAGTCCCAACCCTTCAACACCGCCAGCACTTGGCAGGCAAAGGCTTCGTTGATCTCCACGAGGTCCATGTCGTCGATGCTCATCCTTAGGCGCGCGAATAGCCTCTTCACTGCCGGCACCGGGCCGATGCCCATCTCAGACGGCTCGCAGCCCGCGGCGGCCCAACCGACCAGCATGCCCATGGGCTCGAGAGCCAATTCGTGGAGCTTGTCTTCCGCAACGACGAGGCAGGCCGCTGCCGCATCGTTCTGCTGGCTGGCGTTTCCCGCCGTCACCGTCCCATCCTTCATCAGCGCGCGAAGTTTCGCAAGCGACGCAATTGAAGTTTCGGCGCGAATGCCTTCGTCCTGCGCAAAGACGATTGCCTCACCCTTCTTCTGCGCGACGCTGATAGGCACCACTTCGTCTGCGAAGCGGCCCTCGCGCCACGCTGCGGCGGCTCGCTGATGACTGCGCACCGCATACTGGTCTGCCTCTTCGCGCGAAATTGAATATTTGCGCGCCAGATTTTCCGCCGTTTCTATCATTCCGGAGATGTGGCCGAAGCGGGCCTCCGGCTGGCTGCGCTCGCGTCCGCGCTCCATCCGGTCGTGCAGCCGCACCGATCCCGAGCGGGTACCCCAGCGCATGTCGGTAGTGTAGTACTCGATGTTGCTCATGCTCTCGACGCCACCGGCAAGGACGACGTCGGCGGCACCGCTTTGCACCATCATCGCGGCCGTTACGATCGCTTGCAGGCCACCGCCGCAGCGTCGGTCCAGCTGCATTCCCGGCACTTCAATCGGCAAGCCTGCATGCAGCGCCGCCCAGCGGCCGACGCAGGGCACCTCGCCATTGGCATACGATTGCGCCATCACCACATCCTCGATGCGCGCCGGATCGATGCCGGAGCGGTCGACGACGGCTTTGACGATTCCGGCGGCCAGGTCTTCAACGGGGACCGAGCGCAGCGTGCCGCCGAAAGTGCCGACGGGGGTGCGCAAGGGAGATACTATGGCGGCTCTTCTCATGACTGCTCCAATCCATACGAGTGTTCTCGGGCGCTGGTTTGCGCCTCAAACGGGGTCCCAGCAGAAGATGTCGGCGGAACGATCAAGCGCGAAGTAGGACGCCTTGAGCGCCGGCAGCGCGTGCGTCAGCACGCTCTCGGGAGTCCACCCTTCGGAGCGGTGCACCGAGCGCACGGGGCGCGGCTGGCTGATCAGGAAGATCTCGTTGTTGCGCACGGCGAAGATCTGACCGTTGGTGTCGGCGGTCGCATCGCTGGCCAGGCAGACGACGAGTGGCGCGATCTTGGCCGGGGTCATCTGCTTGATGCGCTCGACGCGCGCCTGCTGCTCGGGCGTGTCAGTCGGGATGGAGCCTATCATGCGACTCCAGGCGAAGGGGGCGATGCAGTTGGACCGCACCTTGAACTTCAGCATGTCCAGCGCGATCGACTTCGATAGCGCGGCGACACCCAGCTTGGCAGCCGCATAGTTGGCCTGGCCGAAGTTGCCTACCAGGCCGGAGGTCGATGTCATGTGCACATAGGCGCCCGAGCCCTGCTCCTTGAAATGGGGCGCCGCGGCGCGGCTGACGTAGTAGGCGCCGTAGAGATGCACCTTAATCACCGCATCCCACTCGTCTACGCTCATCTTGTGGAAGTAGCGGTCGCGCAGGATGCCGGCGTTGTTCACCACGCAATCGATGTGGCGGAAACTGGACACGGCTGCCTCGACCATGCGCGTGGCGCTCGCTGCGTCGGCAACGCTGTCGGTGTTGGCGACGGCTTCGCCGCCCAGAGCGCGGATTTCGTCGACGACGCGCTGCGCCGGACCCGTATCCTTGCCTTCGCCAGCGACCGACGCGCCGATATCATTGACCACCACTTTGGCACCGGCGCGTGCCATCGCCAGCGCGATGTCGCGACCGATGCCACCCCCGGCGCCGGTTACCAGCGCCACTTTGCCGTCCAGCATCTTGGTTTCGCTCATTTGCATCACCTCTCGTAGTTTTCTCTGTCGAATAGTAGTTGTCGCCCAAACCGAACCCAGGCACGCGGCAGCTTCATCAGGTCTGCGATGTTGTTGTGCTGGATCGCCGTCGATCCGCCGTAGATCGGCCCGGCGAGGCAGTCGCGCACATAGCGTTGCATGTTGAAACCGTGCGCATAGCCATAGGCCCCCATCACATATTGCTGGCAATTCTGCACGATTTCCTTCGCCGTTTCGGTGACATGGACCTTCGCCATCGAGGTGGCCACTGCGCTCGGCTGGCCGGTTTCGACGAGGCATGCGGCGTTGCCCAACATCATAGCACTCCTATGGCGTGACCCGGCGTATCGGCCGACGCGATCTCGTCCGCACCGATCTCCAGCGGGCGCCCGGCAATCCCCGGCACGCGCCCTGGCGATCATTGCCGCTGCGCCTCAGTAGCAGCGCGGCATACCGGGTGCATGCCGAGGTGCCCTGCCGTTCGCCGCTGGCGGCAGATCCTCAGTGATTCTTCCAGCGCGGCGGGCGTTTTGCATTGAACGCCGCCACCCCTTCGAGGCGATCCTGGGATGACACCAACACGTTGTAAGCGGTGATGTCCAGGGCGTATCCCGTATGAAAATCCACTTCCACGCCGCGCGATGCAGCGACTTTCAGATAGCGCACTGACATCGGGGCAGCGGACACGATGCGGCAGCCGATGTCGACTGCCATCGCCAACGCACCGCCCACCGGGGTGATTTCGTTGATCATGCCCATTGCCTGCGCTGCCTTCGCATCGAACATGTCGCCGGTGTATAGGTACTGCTTGGCTAGTCGCAGGCCCACGGCGCGCGCGAGATTCTGCACGCCGCCGCCGCCGGGCATGATTCCGCGCCGGACCTCGGGCAGGGAGAACTTCGCGCTTTCCGAGGCAACGACAAAATCGCACATCAGCGCCAGTTCGCAGCCTCCGCCGTGAGCGTGGCCTTCCACCGCCGCAATGACGGGTTGCGGAAAGTCCTTGACGCTGAGGAAGACCTCCTCGATGAGTTCATGCTGGCGCCGCCAAGTGTCATCGTCCATGCCATCGCGTTCCTTGAGGTCGCCGCCGACCGAGAAGGCACGATCTCCGGCGCCGGTAACGATCACGCAGCGCAGCACCGGGTCGTCGCGCAAGCTGCGTATCACCTCGCGCAGTTCAAGAAACATTTGCGTGTTCATGGCGTTCAGTGCTTGGGGACGATTCAGCGTAATGATCATGATCGCCCCGTGCTCCGCCACTTCGGCGCCATTCAAGACAAGTGTTTGGTAGTCCATAGCCTTACCGGTCCCCTGGAGAAACGCAGAAATGTTGCTCACGCACGGACCAACGCCAGACGCCGAGCCCCGCGCGCAGTGGCACAAGGAAGGTAATGTACCACTCGACCCCCTGGGCCGCTGGGTGCCGCAGCGCGCATGTGGGGCGGAATTTCGGTGAGGGTTGGGCAAGAACTTGTATACTTCGCCCAGGCTCAATTCACTCCGACGAGGATCAAGGTCCGTACATGAAGCTAGAAGGCGTTCGCGTTCTTGACTTGACGCAGTTTCTGCCGGGTCCGCATCTCACCATGCTGATGGCCGACCACGGCGCCGAAGTCATCCACATCGAAAATACCCAGGCGGGCGAGCCATACCGCGAACTGGGTTCCCGGCGCGATGGCGTTTCCGTCTGGTACACCAACACCAATCGCGGCAAGAAGAGCCTGTCGCTCGACCTCAAGACCGCGGAAGGAGTGGATATTCTGCACAAACTTGTGGAGCGCGCCGACGTCCTGGTGGAATCGTTTCGCGTCGGCGCCATGGATCGGCTGGGGCTGGGCTACGAAGCACTGTCGACACGCAATCCCCGCCTCGTCTACGTTTCGATCTCGGCCTTTGGGCAAACGGGTCCCTATGCGGACAAGGTCGCGCACGACGTTTCCATCCAGGCGATGACCGGGCTGGCAAATCTCAACAGGGGGAGCGATGGCAAGCCCGTCATGCCCAATGTTCCCGCCTCCGATACCTGTGCCTCGCTGATGGCCTTCTCTGGCGTGATGATGGCGCTATTGCGGCGCAAGGACACCGGCAAGGGCGACTACATCGACATCTCGATGATGGACAGCCTTCAATCCTGGGCGTGCAACGTCACCGGTTATGCTTTCGCCGGCGAACCCGAGCCGCCTCCCCACCATATGCGCACGCTCGGCGGCTACGCCCTCTACAACATCTACGAAACGAGGGACGGGCGTTTCATCACGCTGGGCGGCAGCGAGATGAAATTTGCGCGCAATCTGCTCACCGATCTCGGCCGCCAGGACTTGATTCCGATCTGCGCAGAACCGCCGGGGCCGGCCCACGACCCGGTGCGGGATTTTCTGCGCCAGACGTTTCTCACCAGAACCTGGCAAGAATGGATCGATTGGTTCGATAAGCGCGACATTTGTTTTGCACCGCTGAAGACATTGCGCGAAGGCTTTGACGACCCGCACACCCATGCGCGCGGCATGTTGCTCAAGGATGAGCGCGGCTGGGAGCATATCGGCAATCCAATCAAGTTTCGCCACGAGCCCGCACAGGAGAATCTGCACGCGCCGGCGCTCGGCGAGAACTCGCTCGAAATTCTCCGAGCGCTCGGCTTCGGCGAGGAAGGCATCGCCGCGATGCAAGCGAAAGGCGTCTTTCGCGCCTCCTGATGATCACACTCTATTGAAGGATGAATGGCATGACCCAGCACTCAGAGCAATATGAGGCAATCCGTGACGGTGTGCGCGCTCTGTGCAGCGAGTACGGCAGCGCGTACTGGCAAGGAGTGGACGAGGCGCGTGGCTACCCCGAGGCCTTCGTCGATGCGCTCACCGCCGCAGGCTGGTTGGCGGCGTTGATTCCAGCGGAGTACGGTGGCGCCGGCCTGGGTTTGGCCGAGGCTTCCATCATCATGGAAGAAATCAACCATTGCGGCGGCAACTCGGGCGCCTGCCACGGGCAGATGTACAACATGGGGACGCTGCTGCGTCACGGTTCAGACGAGCAGAAGCGCCGTTATCTGCCCAAGATCGCCAGCGGCGAACTGCGCCTGCAGGCGATGGCCGTCACCGAACCCGGCACCGGAACCGATACCACCAAGCTGAAGACGGCGGCAGTGCGCAAGGGCAGTCACTATGCGGTCAATGGGCAGAAGGTCTGGATTTCGCGCATTCAGCATTCCGACTTGATGATACTTCTTGCGCGCACAACGCCAATTGCCGAGGTCAAGCGCAAGTCGGAAGGGATGTCGATCTTCCTGGTCGATCTGCACCAGTCGATTGGCAAAGGGCTGACGGTCAAGCCGATCCGCAACATGGTCAATCACGAGACCAACGAGTTGTTTTTCGACAATCTCGAGATACCGATCGAGAACCTGATTGGCCAGGAAGGGCAGGGATTCAAATACATTCTCGATGGACTCAACGCCGAGCGGACTCTGATCGCTGCCGAGTGCATCGGCGACGGCTACTGGTTCGTCGAGAAGGCTGCCGCCTACGCCAAGGACCGTATCGTCTTCGATCGTCCGATTGGCAGCAACCAGGGCATTCAGTTCCCGATTGCTGAAAGCCACATCGAGATCGAAGCCGCCAGCTTGATGCGCTGGAAGGCCTGCCAGCTGTTCGATGCGAAGAAGCCCTGCGGCGCTGAAGCCAATATGGCCAAGTATCTTGCCGCCAAGGCCTCCTGGCAGGCGGCGGACGTTTGCCTGCAAACCCATGGAGGCTTTGGCTTCGCCTGCGAGTACGATGTCGAGCGCAAGTTCCGCGAAACGCGTCTCTATCAAGTCGCGCCGATATCGACCAACCTGATTCTTTCTTTCGTCGCCGAGCACATCCTCGGCATGCCGCGCTCCTTTTAGCGCTGTCCAATTGGCGCCTGAGAGCAAGGCTGGCGGGAGCTGACATAATCAACAGGGTCGTTGTGCCAACAGCGCATCGAGTCACCGCCGCGTTCGGTCACCAAGCATTCTCCCGATTCGGAAGAAGAGTATCCGTTCTTGATTGGCGGCCCCGGCGCGCCTGGGAGAAGTGGCGTGCTTGACTCCGAGGAGGCGCATGCATTGTCTGTCCCGCCCGGGCCAGCCAGCGAACCCGGTGAAAAGCCGGTGGTGGTGGACGGGCAGGTTGCGGTGCGGACCATGTTGCCTTGCGGCCTTACCTATGACCATCGCGCCACGGATGGGGAGCCGATTGGTCGCTTCGTAAGAGAATTGCGCGACCTGCTCACCGATGCGGAATTGATGCTCCTGTGATGACGACGAAGGCCCCAGTGCCATGCCAAAAAAATGCCCGCTTTTTGCGGCGGGCATAAAGTCCAGTTCCAAAGGAGGAGGAGGAGACTGGAGGAGACGAAACAATGATAGCCGCCGAGGTCATTCATTAAAATACCTTGCATACGGTATTTGAATTACCGGTAAACCGTTAGTATTGCCGCCAGGACGAGTGATTCGAAGGCGTGAACGGGCGTGTTGATCATCGGCCACCAAGTCAAGAGAATGGCGGCGACCGAGATGTTGCTCGGGTCTCTCACCCGCCTGCTCGAGGCAGGGAACGAACAGGGTCAATTCGAAATCATCAACCCGCGCATCGCAGCGTTTGCGATTTCGGGCCTCGTCGTGTGGGTTCACCGGTGGTACCGGCGAGGCGGTCAGCTCAGCCCCGACGAGATAGCCGACCAGTTGGCGATGATCGTGCAAAGGATGGTCGAGCCGCGCGACCGTGCTTCGGGCCAAGCCGATCGGTCGAAGACGCAAACGAAATGACCCGCGACCGGCAGTGGCTGGGACAGTAAGGACTGTCGCCAGATAGCAGCCATACAGACAAGCAAATCACCAACAGTTTGCCAGCAATCAGCATCCTTACTATAATCTGTATGGTAAGGACGTAAGGAGATTGCAATGTCAAACGATGCCACGCTTACTAGCAAGGGTCAGACAACAATTCCCAAGGAAATTCGCGATAGCCTTTCCATGAAGCCTGGAGACCGGATGACGTTCACGTTGATGCCAGACGCGACGGTAGTCATGCGGGTGAAGAGCAAGAGCGTCACCGAACTGGCTGGCGTCTTGCACAAGAAGGGACGCAAGCCTGTTCCGGTTGAGCAGTTGTCGCGATGATGCTGGGGGTCGATACCAACGTTCTCGTTCGCTTTCTGGTTCGGGATGACGAAGCTCAGTTTGAAAAGGCACGAAGGCTGATCAAACGTGAAGTCACTGCAGGGCGTCCGGTCTTCGTGAGCCAGTTGGTTCTCTTGGAAACCGAATGGGTCTTACGTAGCCGATACAGTCTTCCGAAGCATCTGATCATCGAAGCCATTTCGGGCTTACTTGATGCGGCCGATGTTCGGTTGGAAGCTGAGCCAGCTATCGAGGAAGCACTTTTTATCTGGAAGGATACGACTGCCGATTTCGCTGATTGTCTGATCGGTACCCAAAACCGACGGCTTGGATGTCGAGCGACGGCAAGCTTTGATGTGAAGGCTTGCAGCTTGCCAGGGTTTATAGCTGCCTGATGATAATCGGCGAAACGTGGTCACATCACGTTCGCTGGAGGCATTCCTAGCAGGGTCGGGTTGAGGCGGTGATCCAAGAAGGGAAAGTGGCAGCAAACAGGCTGAAGCTTTCCCCGCTTGGCAGCGCGAAATTCCCGGCTGGGGCGGGTGGTACAGGCCTAGGCCATCGCCGCCTGCTTCTTCTGGCGGCGGGAGATCAAGCCTTCAAAGAAGGCGTCCACCCGGTTCCGCATCGGCGCTTCCGCCACCACCCGCGAATCGACGAGATCGGATTCGATGAACAGCGTGGGCAAGCCCAGGTTGTCAGACACGATGCGGCGCATGTCGGCCATGCCGGTAGAGGCGGTGCGGCAACTCTTGACCGGATGGAATATGACGCCGTCGATTCCGTAATCCGGCGCCCTGCTCTTCAGGTTCGCAGAATCGTTGAATATGCTCTCCATGCCGTAGGAGTGCAGGATCAGCTGTCCGGCGGCATAGCTGTCCAGGGGATCCTTGGCGTCGGCGTGGTACTGGTAGCCGGACAGGGCGCCGACAGAGGCAAAATCGATGTACGACGAGTAGACGAAGACCCCGCCCCACTTGGCGAACATCTCGTTGAATGCCGAGAAGATGGGATAACAGGGCGTGCCGACGAGGGCCAAACGAAAGGTCTGCTTCATCGGTACGGTGCCTTCGGGACTCTTTTGCAGAGCGCCGATGCCGTGCGCCACGCGATATTCGAGTTCTTCGACGAGGTTCCTGAAATAGATGGAGGCTTCCTCGGTTCCACGCAGCGCGTTGAGAACCCCCAGGTACACCGTGCCATCGGTCAGGGCGTTGAACACGGCCGGGTGCTTCTTATTGAATTCGACGCAGCGCATCCAGTCGCGATTGATGTCGTTCGACCACTTGAGAATCTGCCGGAACTTGTCCTGATCGAACTTCCTGCCCGTAATCTTCTCGCAAATCTCGATCACTTCCAGGATCTGGCCTTTGACGTAATCCTTCTCGTAGTTGAACTTGTCCGTTCCTGGCGTGGGCATCTCCCCGTGGGCGCGCCCCATCGGATAGTCGATGCTGACCACCGGGCAGTCGTAAGTACGCTCCCAGATTTCGCCCCACTTGATGAAGGTGTTGCAGTAGTTGTTGAGCAGCGCCATCTTCGGCTTGGGAATCAGGCCCATCGGATGCTCGCCGCCGCGTAGCTCGATCCCGACGCCGATTTTCACATAGCCGCAGATGTCCGGCGAGTAACCATAGTCCTCGGCATCCTCGAGGTAGCTTCCGGCAACATGCCGGAACGCCGTCTGCAACGCATTGATCTCGGGAAGGGTCACCGGAATGTCAAATGTGCGCAGAATTTCAATCAAGTTTCCGGCGACAAAACAATATGCCGCGGTCTCGCCTCTCCTGGCGAGCTCAGTCAATCCGTTGAACCAATCGCGAAACAGCCGTGCGCCATCAGCCACGCCGCGGCCAACAAGGATTTTCCCGTCTCCAGTTTTGGCTTCTGCTGACATTTGATTCCCTCCGGTTTCTCTAGCAACGCTCGGACCTGCTTCCCGAGGCTCACCGAGATGCGGCTACTGCCCGGGCTACTCTGCCAATACGTTCTTCGCCATCGAGTATAGGGAGATCGAAAACCTGCGTCGATCCGAGCTCCATGATAATGCAGATCAAACAATTTGATACGTTTGCCGGGTACTTTTTTGACGCGGCAATTCGCCTTCTGCTCCATCGCGATCGTAGCTTTGCGTCGCAACCCGCGTCCCGCCGAGCTCAGGCCATGGCACGGCCCAGCCAGAGAGTAATCGATGGGAACATGACCAGGAAGATGATGCGTGTGAAGTCCGAGGCGAGAAAGGGGACCACCCCCCACGCGGTTTCCTTCATGGGTACGTCGCGCGCGAGCTTGTTGATCACGTAGAGATTGAGGCCCACCGGCGGATGAACCAAGCCGATCTCGACAACCATCAGGGCCAAGATGCCAAACCATACCGACTTGTCCGTCAAGTTCATGCCGTAGAAATCCAAGCGCATCACCACTGGATAGAAGATGGGTATGGTCAACAAGAGCATGGCGAGAGAGTCCATCGCACACCCGAGCAGGATGTATATGACCAGTATCAGGCTAATTACCAGGATCGGGGGCATGCCGCTGCCGGATACCCAGTTGGCCAATTCGACAGGCATCTGGGTGATGGCCAGGGCAGAGTTGAGCATGTCTGCGCCGATGAGTACTGCAAAGATCATCGCCGAGGCCACGGCCGTGCCGTAGATGCTGCTGACGATGCCTTTCCATCCCATCTTGCCCAAGAGCAGGCCCAGGAGCCCGCAGGCGGCCGCGCCAATCGAGGCCGCCTCGGTAGGATTGGCCCAGCCACCGTAGATGCCGACGATGACGACGACGAAGACCAGAGCCACGGGAAACACTTTGATCAGCGCGATCAAGCGCTCGCCCCATGCGGCGCTGGCAGAAGGTGGCCCGGACGCGGGGTCGCGGCTGACGATGATACGTATGACCGTGAGATAGCCGAGGGCTGCGAGTATGCCCGGTATGACCGCGGCGACGAACAGCTTGCCGATTGATTCCTGGGTGAGCACGGCATAAACGACCAGTGGCACGGAGGGGGGGATCATGATGCCCAATGTGCCGCTAGCCGCCATGGTCGCGGTGGCCAGCCGGCCGCTGTAACCGGCCCGGCGCAGCTCGGGCAGGGCCACTTGGCCCATCGTCGCCGCGGTGGCGAGGGATGATCCGCAGATGGCGCCGAAGGCGGCACAGGCCGTCGTCGATGCCATGGCCAGACCGCCGCGCCAGTGGCCTATCATGGCGCCTGCGGCTTGAAAGAGGCTGCGCGATAGGCCGCCGTGGGTGGCAAACTGCCCCATTAGAATGAACAGGGGAATCACTGCGAGGTCGTAGTTGGAGAGGCGCGCGTAGGCAAGATCATTGATGCTGAACAGGACGGAGGAGGGGTCGCCCTGGTTCATCACCAGGTAGGTTCCGGCGCCGACCAGGAACATGGTGATGCCGATCGGTACCCTGAGCACGAGCAAGACGAGCAGGATTGCGCAGGCCGACATTCCAATCGCAAAGCCGCTCACTTGGCCACCGTCGCATTTCGGCGCTCGACGTGGTGGTTCCAGGCCAGTTGCACGGAACACAGCACCGTCAACAGCAGGCTCGGCAGCAGCCCCGCCTTCGGTATCCAGAGCGGGATCGCGAGCAGGGTCGTGACTTCGTTTGCTTCACGCGTATCCAGCACTTGCAGCGCAGTTCGCCAGACTATCACGGCGAAGACGAGCGCGATCAACAGGCTGCCGATGCAGTCCAAGCTGTGTCGAAAAACCGGTCGCGCGGCCTCGGTGAAGAACTCGACCTTGAGGTGATCCCCCATCATCGTGCAATAGGGCAGGAAGGCGGCGGCGCCGATGGCGGTTCCGACCTGCATCAGCTCGAGATCCCCGGTGATAGGGGCAAATCCGAGCTTGCGCGAAACGATGGATACAACTGACATTACCACGAGGGCAATGAACATCGCTCCGCCAAACAGGGCGAAAGCTTTGGCCAGTGTCAGCAACCAATGCCCGGCAAGATCGCGTTCGACGACTTGCTGCTGCGTGCCGACAAGCTCCACGTCATGCATGAGCGGTGCCTCCGGGATGGAATCGGTAGCGTGACCATGCGGACGCGCATGGCCACGCGGACTTGATACGGCCCGCGCTATCAACCGCTACTTGGCGGTGCGCCCGGCCATGGTGTGCGCCGCCGCCGCCATGGCGGCGCCATTGAACCCCTTGGCCGTTACTTCCTGAATCCAGTCCTTCTCGACGACGCTAGCGGCTTTGCGCATCGCTTCGTACTCTCGTTCCGATACCACGGTGGTCGTTGCCGACGATGCGGCTATCTTCTTGCGCACGTCGTTGATGCCGTCGTCCCATACTCGGCCCAGCGCGTCGACCAGGGCCGGACCGCTATTCTTGTCGATGATGGCCCTCAGGTCCGGTGGCAGGTTCTGATATCGCTGCTTGTTCATCAGCATGATCAGGACCGTGCCGCCGAAGGTCGGCTTTCCCGCCGGCGGCTCGAGATGAAACTTGGTGACGTCGTCGAGCTTCAGTGGAATGACCAATTCCCAGGTCGACATGACGCCGTCAACCACCCCCTTGGCAACGGCCTCCGTGATTTGAGTTGGGGGAAGCGCCACCGGGGTCGCGCCGAGAGCGCTAATCGTCTTGGTGGACATGCGATTGGAAGCCCTGATCTTCGTTCCTTTGAGTCCCGCCAGATCGGTTATGTTCTTGTCACCGAAGTGGAAGAGTGTGCCGCCGTCCGTGTGAATGGCCAGAAGCTTGAATCCATCGAGCTCCTTGGTAGCAAATTTCTGCTGATATTCCCATGCGCCGCGTGCGCTACCCAGTCCGTCGGAAATCACGAACGGCAGTTCCAGCGCCTCGAGTGCCGGGAAACGACCGGGTGTCAGGCCGGCAACCGTCCAGACCACGTCGGCAACGCCGTTCTTCACCTGATCAACCAACTGCGAAGGGGCGCCACCGAGCTGCATCGACGGATAGATCTGACATTTCATGCGCCCTGCCGACTCTTTCTCCAGGGTCTCGCACCATGGCTGAAACACGCGAACCTGGAGCGGCGACAAGGGCGTATAGAGGTGCGAAATCTTGAGTAGGAGCGGATCGGCGGCCAATGCCCGAGCGCTCAATGCCATCGCGACAAGCAAAATTGTCAGCTGCAGTCTCTTCATGAGTTCCTCCCTGGTGTTGATGCCACTGGCTGCTGTTGCCTGTAGCACACGGCAACGAGCCGGCCCGGTTCAGTTATTATCTTCTCCAGACTCGCAGGGAGCCGGATGCCCAATACTTACGCTTACTTTGCCTCTGTTCACCATCGAGTATAGGCAGATCGAAATGTTGCGTCGATCCGAGTTCCATGATAATAAGGATCAAACAATTTGATACGCTTTCCCGCCGATCTTGGGTACGCCGATTCGCAGTCTGCCCTGGCTCGATCATGGCTCGAAATCAACATTGTTGATTGCCCCTATCAGGCTTGCCGTATCGACAGCGGGGGGAGGAGTTCCTATCCTATGCTGCTCTGATGGCCAATGCACCAGGATGATCTGGCAACTGGGAGGAGAGACATGATCGAGATGCGCCTGCACGGGCGCGGCGGACAGGGCGCGGTGCTCGCCGGCAACATTCTGGCCGCGGCTCTGTCGCGGGAGGGGCGGCACGTGGTCGCCATACCTTCCTTCGGCTTTGAAAGGCGGGGCGCACCTGTGGCCAGCTTCCTCCGCTTTGACGAGCGTGAAATCCGCCAATTTACCAACATCTACGCGCCCGACTGCGTGCTCTGCATCGATCCCACCGTCGGCCGGGCGGTAAACATTTTCGTCGGCGTCAAGCCCGCATCGACGTGGGTGCAATGCACCTCAAAACCGTTGGCGGCGCTCGACTTCCCCGAGGCCATCGCCAGGGTCGGCTTATGCGACGCCGTCGCCATCTCCAGCGACATCTTCGGCCGGACGATCACCAACACCATCATGCTCGGCGCCCTGGCCAAGACCACGGGCTACGTCTCGCTCGACGCTTTGCGCAGCGTGATCGAGGATTCGGAATTTCGCGATGCAGGCCTTCAGCAGAATCTCGACGGCTTGGCGCGCGGCTATGAGGAGACGGTGGTGCACCAGATCGAGCGTCGAGTTGCCGCATGAAACGACAGTCCAAGCCCCTCTTTGACGCGACGACCATACCGGACGACTTGTCGCCCATCGCCACGCGCCTGAATCCCATGCTGGCCGGCGACTGGCGCAGCGCGCGTCCCCTCGTCGATCGCGCCAGGTGCGTCAAATGCGCCGTGTGCTGGCTCGTTTGTCCGGTGCAATGCGTGGTCGAAAAGCCGGCCTGGTTCGACTTCGATCTGGCCAGTTGCAAGGGCTGCGGCATCTGCATGGTCGAGTGCCCGCATCGGGCGATATCCATGATCGAGGAGCCGGCATGAGCGCGGTAATGAAGGCGAAGCCGAACTACATCGTCTGCGACGGCAACGAGGCCGCGGCCTGGGCGGTGTCGCTGGCGCAGGTGGACATGGTCGCGGTCTACCCGATTACGCCGCAATCTTCACTGGTCGAATATCTGGCGAAATTCATCGCCGACGGCCAGCTCAAGGCCGAGATCGTCGACGTCGAAGGCGAGCATTCGGTGCTGTCCGTGCTGCAGGGCGCAACCCTGGCTGGCGCCCGCACCTACACCGCCAGCTGCGGGCCTGGCCTGGCATTCATGTTCGAGCCTTACCTGCGTACGCCGGGCATGCGTTTGCCCATGGTGATGACCATCGTCAACCGCGACACACTCGCGCCGTCCTCCGTCTGGGGCGGCCACCAGGACGCGATGAGCGTGCGCGAAGTGGGCTGGATCCAGATCTACTGCGAGACCCAGCAGGAGGTGCTGGATACGACCGTCATGGCCTACCGCATTGCCGAGCACCATGATGTGATGCTGCCGGTGAACGTTTGCCACGACGGTAACTACCTGTCCTTCGCCACCGGTCGCGTCGATCTGCCCGACGCCGGCGAGGTGGCCGGCTTTCTCGGTACGCGCGATGTCAATTGGCACGTGGCCCTGGACCCCGAACGGCCAATGGCGGTGGATCCGCTCACCGGCGGTGCCGGCGGCCCAGGACCGGCGATGTTCGTGCGCTACCGGAAGGGCCAGTGCAAAGGCATGCAGAATTCGCTGGCGGTGATCGAGGAGGTGCACGCCGACTGGGGTCGCCGCTTCGGCCGCTATCACGCGCCGCTGGTCGAGGCCTACCGCATGGACGACGCAGAACTGGCGCTGGTCACCCTGGGTTCGATGACCGGTGCGGCCAAGGACGCCGTCGATGCCGCGCGCGCCCAGGGCCAAAAGGTGGGACTGGCCAAGGTCAAGACCTACCGGCCATTTCCCGCGAAGAAGCTGGCCGAGATCCTGGCCGGGGTATCCGCCGTTGCCGTGGTCGATCGCTCCGTGTCCTTCGGCTGGAACTGCGGCCCGGTGTACCAGGACACGCTGGCCGCGCTGCAATCGACGAACATTCCGGCCATGAGTTGCATCGGTGGTCTCGCCGGCGCCGACATCACCGTGGACCATTTCACCAAGGTCATCGCGCGCTGCGCCGAGCTGGCACAGACGCGAACCCCTGTCGACACACTCTGGCTGAACGAACATGACTGAAATGCAGACAGTCGATTATCTCGTCGCTGGCGCCAGCCACGCCGCCCTGTCGGCGCTGGAGGCGATCCGCATGCACGACCCGGCGGGCAGCGTCGCCGTGCTGGCCCGCGAAGATCACCTGCCTTACTCGCCGACAGTCCTGCCCTACGTGGTCTCGGGCAGATCAAAGCCTGAGACCGTTGCCCTCAAGCCAGCGGCTTACTTTGCCCAGAACAACATCGCCATCCTCGCCGGTCGCGCCCTGACGCGGGTAGACGCCGCAACCAAGCGGGTGCACTTCGCCAACGGCGAGGCGATGGCCTACGGCAAGCTGCTGCTTGCCACCGGCGCTGCCCCTATCGTGCCGCCCATCCCTGGCCTCGGGGAAGTGAAGTTCCACGTACTGCGCACGCTGGCCGACGCCACGCGCCTGCACGCGGCCCTGCCCAAGGCCCGCGCGGCGGTGGTTTTGGGTGCCGGGCTGATCGGCATGCACGCTGCGGAAAACCTGGCCAAGACCGGTGCCTCGGTGACCGTGGTGGAAATGCAGGCGCAGGTGTTGCCCGGCTACTTCGATGCCGCCGCAAGCCAGATCATCGCCTCGGTGTTCGCCGCAAATGGCGTGCGCCTGCGCTTGGGCAGCAGAGTGGAGAAGCTGGCGGCGAGCAGCCAAGGCTGCACCCTGACGCTGGCCGACGGAAGCTGCATCGACGCCGACCTGCTCCTCGTCGCGACCGGCGTGGCTCCGGTGATCGATTACCTCGAGGGCTCGGGAATCGCCACCGAGCGCGGCATCCTGGTCGATGACAGCATGCGCACCAGCGTCGCCGACATCTACGCCGCCGGCGACGTCGCCCAGGCGCGCGGCTTCTACGGCGGCAAGCCGCTGGTCGGCGGCATCCTGCCCGATGCCGTCGAGCAGGGCCGAATCGCCGGCATGGCCATGGCCGGCGATCCGGCGACGCCCGCCTACCCGGGCAGCGTGCCCCTCAACAGTTACGCCTTTTTCGGCCAGCAGGCGCTTTCCGTCGGCAGTCAAAGCGAAGGCGAGCTGGCGTGCCAGGTGACCGATGCCGGCACGAATCAGTACCTGAAGATCGTCATGAGAGACAACCGCCTCACCGGCATCTTCGGCATCAACCGTCCCTTCGACCCCGGCATCATGTGGCAGTTGATCCTGCGGCGCACCGATCTCGGCGCGGTGCGCGATCAATTCATCGCCAATCCGCGCGAGACGGCGCGGCAACTGATGTCGCAGTTGTGGAGATAGAGCCGATGAGCGCCTATTCCACCATCGCCTTCAAGCCCGAACGCTGCAACGGCTGCAACGAGTGCATGACGGCCTGCGCCTCGACCAAGGGCAGCAGTGACAACGCCGATTCGCGCATCCAGATCATGGCATGCGAGGACGGCTACGAGTTGGCCATGTGTCGCCAGTGCGCCGACCCCAAATGCGTCGCCGTCTGCCCGGCGGCGGCGCTGGCCAAGGACGAGGGCGTCGGCACCATCGCCTGGGACGGGAGCAAGTGCGTAGGCTGTCTGCTGTGCACCGTCGGCTGCGCCTATGGCGGCATCGTGCACAATGCGCGTGCCGGCCACGTGGTGAAATGCGACACCTGCGATGGCGATCCCGCCTGCGTCAAAGCCTGCGACCAGGGTGCGCTGCGCTTCATCACCAGCGCTCGCATCTACAACGAGGTCGGTGATCTCGAAGACCTCTTCGTGCCAGGCCTCGCCGCCTGCCAGGGCTGCAACACCGAGCTGATCATGCGCCACACCATGCGCCGGATTGGACCCAACACCGTACTGGCGACGCCGCCGGGCTGCATACCGGGCTCGGGTGCGGTCGGCTACAACGGCTTGACCGGATCCAAGTTCCCGGTGTTCCATCCGCTGCTGACCAACACCGCCTCCATGCTCACCGGCATCAAGCGCCACTACAAGCGCCAGGGTCGCGAGGTGACGGCGATGGCCCTGGCCGGCGATGGTGGCACCTCCGATGTCGGCTTCCAGTCGCTCTCCGGCGCCGCCGAGCGCGGCGAGGAGATCCTCTTCATTTGCGTCGACAACGAAGGCTACATGAACACCGGCATGCAGCGCTCCTCCTGCACCCCTTACGGCGCCTGGACCTCGACCACGCCGGTGGGCGAGCACAGCCAGGGCAAGAGCCAGGACGCCAAGAACGTGCCGCTGTTGATGATGATGCATAACTGCGCCTACGTCGCCACTGCCTCGACCGGTTTCATGGAAGACCTCTACGCCAAGCTCGACCGCGCCCACGAAGCGTCGAAGCGCGGTTTCGCCTACCTGCACATCTACTCGCCCTGCACCACCGGCTGGCGCTTCCCGTCGCAGGACAACATCGCGGTGGCAAGGTTGGCGGTGGAGACCAACGCCGTCATGCTTTGGGAGTTCACCCCCGACAGCGGTGTCAGGCTGACCCGGCCGGTGGATAACGCGCGGCCGCTGTCCGAATACCTCGAGACGCAGGGCAAGTATCGGCACCTCTCGCCCGAACAAACCGCTCACATCGAGGCGATGCTGGAGAAGAACGTTGCCATGATAAAGAAGCTCGCAGAGCCGGGCACGCCGCCGGTTTGTGCCCGATAATAACTACCGCCCATTCCATTTCACGCGTAGGCGTTCATCCACGACGAGGCAAGCATGAAAGACAACCTAGCAGTCGGCAGCAAATCCACCAAGCGCATCACGATCGACAAGCCGCGTACCATAGACTTTCTCGGCGAGGAGTTGCGGGTGTACGCGACCCCCGAATTGGTGCGGGATTTCGAGACCGTCTGCCGCGATTTCCTGCTTTCCTCCGCTGCCGACAAGGGTGAAGACTCGGTGGGAATCGGCATCAACGTGAGCCACAGCGGTGCGACCCTGCTCGGCATGAATGTGGAACTCACCATCACCGTGTCTGCGGTCGAGGGCCGCAAGGTCACGTTCTCGCTCCTCGCCCGGGACGATGGCGAGGAGATCAGCCGTGGCGAGCATTCACGGTTTGTGGTCGAGGTGGAAAAGCTGCGTTCCAAGGTGGCAGCCAAGGCAAGCAAGATACGTCAGTGAGCTTGCGCGTGCCCAAATCCGTCAAGAAGGTTCCGCAGTATTGCAGCCAGTGCGTGTCTGGGCCGGACCTGCTGACGGTAAAGGTCGAAGACGGCGTCGCGACCGAAATCGAGCCCAACTTCGATTCGGCCGGCGTCCACCCGGGAGCGGGCAAATGCTGCGTCAAAGCCTACGGGCTGATCCAGAAGACCTATAGCCCGCATCGGCTGAAGACGCCGATGAAACGCACCAATCCGCAGAAGGGACGGGAGCACGATCCTGGCTTCGTGCCGATCTCCTGGGATGAGGCGCTGGATATCGTCGCCGGCAAACTGGGTGAAATTCGCGCCAAAGGCCTCCTCAACGCGGAAGGCTATCCGCGGGTGGCTGCCACCTTTGGTGGCGGCGGCACGCCGACCTACTACATGGGAACCTTCCCCGCGTTTCTCGCCGCCTGGGGCCCGGTGGACTTCAGCTATGGCAGCGGCCAAGGGGTGAAGTGCACGCATTCGGAACATCTCTATGGCGAGCTGTGGCACAGGGCATTTACGGTAAGCTCGGATACACCGAGGACGCGCTTCGTGCTCTCCTTCGGCGCCAACCTGGAGGCGGCAAGCGGTGTCGCAGGGGCTTGGCGTCACGGTGAGGCCCGTGCTCGCGGAATGAAGCGCATACAGTTCGAACCGCATCTCTCAGTCACGGGTGCGGCATCGGCGGAGTGGATACCGATCAGACCCAAGACCGACGCCGCCTTCATGTTCGGGCTCATCCACGTGTTGCTATGGGAGACGCCGCGCTCCGCTCTGGACTTGGACTTCCTCAAGCAGCATACCGGTTCCCCTTACCTGGTCGGACCCAATGGCTTCTTCCTGCGCGATTCCACGAGCAAGAAGCCCCTGCTCTGGGATCTCAAGCGATCGGCTGCCGTCGTCTATGACACCCCTGATACCGATCCCGCGCTCGAAGGGGAATACGTCGTCGATGCGCTCGAACTCGGCGCTGACGGCGCACAATGGAGCCATCAAGGCGTCGCGGCAAAGACCAGCTTCTCGCGCCTCGTCGAGCACATGCAGCCCTATGCTCCCGAGTGGGCCGAGGAGATCTGCGATGTTCGCGCCGGCTCGGTCCGCCGGATTGCGGCGGAATACCTCGAGCACGCCCAAGTGGGTGCGACCGTCGAGATCGAAGGCGAGGTGCTCCCGTACCGCCCGGTCGCGATAGTACTGGGCAGGACGGTGAACAACGGCTGGGGCGGCTACGAATGCTGCTGGGCGCGCACACTCTTGCCCTGCCTGATCGGCGGGCTCGAGGTTCCAGGCGGCACGCTGGGTACCATGGTCAAACTCAATCGACCCGCGACGACCCGCCAGGCGAGCGTGAAGCCAAGTCTCGACGGCTTCATGGAGTTCCCCATGAATCCCACCGACAAGGAGCATTGGGCGCCGAACCCTGCGGTGCGCAACGCCCACGCTACCTTGGTCCCGCTTTCGGCGAATTCACCCTGGAGCACAGCGCTGGGACCGACGCACTTTGCCTGGATGTTTCAAAAGGAGACGCCGAAAGACTGGCCCAAGGTGACGCCGCCGGACCTCTGGTTCGTCTACCGCACCAATCCTTCCATCTCCTTCTGGGACACCAAAGAGGTGGTCAAGCGCATCGCCGAATTTCCCTTCGTCGTCGCGTTTGCGTATACGCACGATGAGACGAACCACATGGCGGACGTGCTTCTCCCCGAATGTACCGACATCGAGAGCACCCAACTCATCCGCATAGGCGGCACGCGGGCCATCGAACAGTTCTGGGATCACGAGGGCTTTGCCCTGCGCCAGCCGGCAATCAAGCCTCAGGGCGACGTACGGGATTTCACCGACATAGCGACAGAGTTGGCAGCCCGGAGCGGCCTGCTGGAGAAATACAATTCAGCGATCAACCGCGGCGCGGCGGGCACGCGTTTGGTTGGCGAGCGATACGACTTCGGGCTTGACGTGAGCCAGAAGCACGATGCAGACGCCATCTGGGATCACGTCTGTCGGGCTGCGAGCGCAGAGGTAACCGACGGGCAATCCAGCGAAGGACTCGAATGGTACAAGAAGCATGGCTTCCGTGTGCGACCCTATTCACGCGTGTCCTGGTACCTCTTCCCGGAGCTCAAGAAGCAGGGGATACGCTTCGAGATGCCGTTTCAGGAGCGCCTCTATCGCATCGGCATAGAGCTTGGAAATCGCTTGCACAGCCGCGATATCTCCTGGTGGAACGCCCAGCTTCTGGAGTATGAGGCTCTGCCATCGATCAAGGATTTTCCGGGCATTTGGCAAGAGGAGACAGCCAAGGAAGGAAGGGCGCTCGCGGATTACCCCTATTGGCTTCTGACCTCGCGCAGCATGCAGTACGCCTGGGGCGCCAACGCCAGCATTCAACTGATGGACGAGATGTCGCGCAACGTGCGGGGACACAAGGGCGTCGTCATCAATACCGGGCGTGCCCAAGACCTTGGCATTGGTCAAGGCGACTCGATCGAGGTCAAGTCGTACGTCGGTTCCATCGTCACCCAGGCGATACTCACACAAGGTATTCGCCCCGATGTGTTGCTGATGATCGGCCAATTCGACCACTGGGTAACGCCCTACGCGAAGGACTTGCGAGCCCCGAGCATGAACAGCCTGGTGCCGATGTCGGTCGCGCTCACCGACTCGACAGGATCTTCCGCAGACCTCGTGCGCGTGGGGATACGCAAACTTGGCTAAACCGCGCTACATCATGACCGCCGATCTGCGCCGCTGCATAGGCTGCCAGACCTGCACCGCCGCCTGCCGCCAAGCCAACGCCACGCCGCCCTCGGTGCAATGGCGCACGGTGCTCGACATCGAGAGC
>Ga0172380_10003181_pt1 | contig 23241 bp, 20 predicted proteins | sample Leawe162metaG_FD_119747 | JGI IMG/M metagenome (GOLD analysis project Ga0172380, IMG submission 119747) | Leachate microbial communities from a municipal landfill in Southern Ontario, Canada - Leachate well 162 metaG | ecosystem: Engineered > Solid waste > Landfill > Unclassified | place...
GATTCGGGGCGAGCGGGGATTCGGCGGGATTCGGGAAGAGGTTGACTCCGAGCACGGCCTCGCGGCGCTTCGAGACGGCGCTGAGGCGGGCCTTCGCGCTCACGGCAACGGCCGACTGCGGGAATCCCTTGCGGAGCGCGACGGCCATGCCACCGCGCTTCTCGACTTCCTGGAACAATTCCCAGGCTTTTTTCGCGAGTTCGATCGTCAGCGATTCCACATACCAGGAACCGCCGGCCGCATCGGCCACTTCGGCGAATCCGCATTCCTCGGCGAGGATGACGTGGATATTGCGGGCGATGCGGCTGGAAAATTCGTCCGGCGTGCGGACAGGCTCGTCGAATGCCGCGACATGCATGCTGTCCACGCCACCCACGACCCCGGCGAAGCCTTCCGCCGTGGCGCGGAGCATGTTGGTGTGCGGATCGAGGACGGATTTGTTGAAAATGCTGCTGCGACCGTGGATGAAGAGCGGGGCGGGCCGGACGCCGAATGCCCCGACCATCCGGTCCCACAGCAGGCGGGCCGCGCGGATCTTCGCGATCTGCATGAAGAGGTTCGAGCCCAGCGAGAGCGCCATCACAAACCGCGGCGCGATCTCGTCTTCGGGAACTCCCGCGGCGGCAAGGACGCGGAAGTAAGCGGCTCCGGTCGCGAGCCCGAAGGCCAGTTCCTCGACGGCGGTGCCGCCGGCGTCCGCCCAGAGATTGGCCTGGATGCCCGCCGTGCGGAGTCCTTTTCCGGCCGCCCATTTGGAAAGTGCGGCCAGCTCGGCACAGGCGTCATCGAGGGAAATTTCGAGCTTTCCGTCGCGCGCCCACTCGGTCAGCGGATCGGCGAGCACAGCTCCGGAGAACCCGTTGTCCCCCGAGCAGGCCTGCAAGAGTCCGGCCAGCGGAAGCGCGCTTGCGCCGGCGAAGACCAAGACCGGAGCCGCTTGAAAATCCACACCGTCAAACGCGCGGGTGGCATCGTCGAGGGTCGCGAGCGACAGCCCGCATTCGCCGACTTCTCCACAAGCGGCTTCGTCGGGATCCTGTCCGTGCCGTGTCGCCACGTCAGGCAGCAGCACGACCGCGTTCTGCCCGCGCATGAGATCGCTCTTGAGCGCGGCATGGAATTTTTCCAGGCACCCGCCGGGAAGCTCCTGCGCGATGAGCCAGGGATGTCCCTTGTATCCCGACGCGGAGGAACCGCGCACGAATGGCGGGAGCCCGGGCCAGGACTCGGGGAGCGAGAGCGCCTCAAGGTCCGTCTTGCCATAAATCGGCTGGAGCTTGATGCCCTCCGGCGTGGTGGTGACCAGCTTCTTGTCAAAAGGCGCGCCCTTGAGGGATTCCTCCGCGGCCTTGCGCCAGTCCCCGTAAGTGGCCGGCGGGAATTCGTCGAGTGTCAATTTCATAGAGAGAATGCGAAATGGTTTATCCACCTTCGTGTGGAAATGCGGAATGCGAAATTTGGAATGTCAAATGTGGTTTTCTGAAAGCCGAGCACTGAAAACTTTTCAGTGGACCTCCTCGACCAGGGCTTCGCTCGTCCTGCCATTGACGGTGATCAGGAGGCGTTGGTGACGTCCGGACGGGCGGGGGGCGGACGGTGCGGAAGCCGGCGCGGGAGCGGCGGGCTTGGCCGGGGCTGGAGCGGGGATGGAGCCGGGGGTTTTGATGAGCTTTTCGTATTCCATCGGGAACATGGCGAAAAGGACGACCGCCTCGTCTGTTGTCGGGAGATCTTTTTCGGCGAGCTGCCCGCGGAGGTTGTCCACGTTCGGCTTGAGTGAATCGGCGGGCCGGGTGGTCATCGGGCCCTTGCCGGTGTTCTTCTCCGCGAGGGCGAGGACTTCCTTGTCCACAGGCGCGGGCGTCCGGCCGTAGTTTCCCAGCACGATGTCCATCGCGGCGGGCGAAAAATTTTTCCAGCGCCCGAATTTGACATTGAGCATCGCCTGGGTGCCGACGATCTGCGAGATCGGGGTGACGAGCGGCGCCCAGCCGAGGCACTCTCGGACATGCGGGATCTCGGCGAGAACCTGGTCGATCCGGTCGCTCATGTTCATGTCCCTGAGCTGCACGCGGAAGTTCGAGAGCATGCCGCCGGGGACCTGGTAAACGAGCGTGTCGCTGTCCACGACCTCGTTGGCGTGGGAGGTGAACGTCCCCATTTCCTTGTAAACTTTCGTGAAATACTCGCGCAGTTCCGCGAGTTTTTTGCGGTCGAATGTCGGCTGGCGCGGGTTGCCGTCCAGCAGGGCCAGCATGCGGAGCGTGTCCGGCTGGGAGGTGCCGTTTGCGAAGGGGGTGATCGAGGTCTCGACCGCCTCGGCACCGGCGTCCGTTGCCGCGACATACGACGCTGCAGCAAGGCCCGCCGTTTCGTGGCTGTGCAGGGTGACCGGGAGCCCGGTCAGCTTGATGATGCCGGTGACGAGTTCCGCCGCGACGCGGGGAGTGATGACACCCGACATGTCCTTGATGCCGATTTCCGTGCATCCCATTTCCTTGAGTTCGCCGGCGAATTTGAGGAACGCCTCCACCGTGTGCGCCGGGCTGGTCGTGTAACAGATATCGCCGCGCGCGATCTTGCCGGCCTTGTTCACCGCCGCGATCGCCGGCGCGAGATTCCTGGGATCGTTGAGCCCGTCGAAAATCCGGAAGACCTCGATGCCCGCATCGGCGGTGCATTGGACAAAAAGCTCCACGACATCATCCGGGAAGCATTTGTATTGGACGATGTTCTGCCCGCGCAGGAGCATGCCCTGCGGGGTGTTCGGGGCGGCTTTCCGCAACTCGCGCACCCGGTCGAACGGCTGCTCGCCGAGAAACCGCAGGCCCGTGTCGATCGTGGCCCCTCCCCATGTCTCCAACATCCGGAATCCCATCGAATCCAGGATCGGAGCCGCGGGCAGCATCTGGCTGGTACTCATGCGGGTGGCCGCCATGGATTGATGTCCATCGCGCAGAACGGTATTGTGAAAGGCAACGGGCTTCATAGTGGCGGGCATGCGTTGGGATACATTATTAGAAACTCTAATACAATGCGTAAAGAGGGAAAGCTTTGATTTCGCGCAAGATTTTTCAGGAAAAGCGATCCGGTTGGATTTTTGGGCGTTGTCCGAAAATGGCCGTCCCGACCCGCACGAGCGTGCTGCCCTCGGCGACGGCGGCCTCGAAGTCCCCGCTCATGCCCATGGACAGCTCCGGGAGCGCCGTGCCGGTCTGTTGTTCGAGGTCGTCGCGCAGGCGGCGTAGCGCGGCAAAATACGGCTTCGCCGCCAGGGGGTCCTCCGAATAGGGGGCCATGGTCATGAGGCCGAGAACCCCGACGCGCGGCAGGGCGAGCAGTCCGGCGATCTCGGCGCGCAGGCGGTCGGGCTGGAATCCGAATTTCGTGCCTTCGCCCGAGACATTCACCTCGAGCAAAATGCGGGGAAAGCACCCGCATTCTTCCGCCAGGCGGTCCATCCGCGCCGCCAGATCGCTGCTGTCGACACCATGAAAGAGCTGGAAGAGCGGCAGGGCCCTGCGGATTTTGTTCGACTGGAGATGGCCGAGGAAATGCCACTCCAACGGGGACGGCAGCAGCGGGATTTTTGCGCGGGCCTCCTGGATTTTGTTTTCGCCGAAAATCTTTTGCCCGGCTTCGGCGGCCGCGCGGATGGCTTCGGGCGGGCGGGTCTTCGAGACGGCCACCAGGCGGATGCCCGAGGGGTCCCTGCCCGCGCTTTCCGCGGCGGCCCGGATGCGGCGCCGGACCAGGTCCAAATTCTGTTCAAGAGAGTTCATTAGAAATTCTGTTCTGGCTTTTCTTACGGATATTAGCTTAACTTATCTTCGAGGAGTCGAATGCAAATCCAATCATTCAAAGTATTCTGCGATTTGGCGGATACGGAAAGCTTTTCCAAAGCTGCCGAGCGAAATGGCATCACGCAGAGCGCGGTCAGCCAGCAGGTTCGTTCCGTCGAGGAGCAGTTCCAGGTGCGGTTGATCGACCGGGGACGGCGGGCATTTTGCCTGACGCCGGAGGGGCAGGCTTTCCTGGCCTCGAGCCGCGAGATCATCGGGGCCTATGAAGAGCTGGGCACGCGCATGCGGAAGCTGCAGGAAGTGGTTTCCGGCGAGTTGCGCATCGCGACGATCTTCAGCATCGGCCTGCACGAGCTTCCGCCTTACCTGAAGCGGTTCCGCAGGGAATTTCCCCTTGTGGAGGTGCGGATGGACTACCGGCGGTCGGCGCAGGTGTATGCGTCCGTGCAGGAAAACCGCGCGGACGTCGGCCTGGTGGCCTACCCCGCCTCGCGGCGGGGGATCACCGCCTCGGTCTTCTGGCGCGACCGGCTTGTCGTCATCTGCGCGCCCAGCCATCCGCTGGCGGCGAGAAGGAAGATTTCCCTGTCCGACCTTGGCGGCGAGAAGTTCATCGCGTTCGAGCCGGATCTTCCGACCCGGCGGGAGATCGACCGCCGGCTCAGGCAGGCCGGGGCCCGGGTGAAGGTGGCGTTCGAGTTCGACAACATCGAGACGGTGAAACGTGCGGTGGAAATCGAAAGCGCGGTTTCGATCGTGCCGCGCACCTCGGTGCGGGCCGAAGTCGAGGCCGGACAGTTGATCAGCCTGGAACTTTCCGAGGCGGAAATGTGGAGGCCGTTGGGCACCCTGGTCAAAAAATCCTCCGCCGGCACGCCCGCGCTCCGCGAATTTCTGGGCCTGCTGGAAAAGACCGACCTCGGCGGGGAAGGGAGCGATTTCCAATCGCTGCCCGACAAACAGCGTCTGAAAAAATGAACGTCCCGGCGATTGGGATCATCGGGGGAAGCGGGCTGTACCAGATCGGCGGGTTTTCCGAGGTCGCCGACATCGTCGTGCCGACTCCGTTCGGGCCTCCCTCGGATGTCATCATTGGAGGGATGCTTCACGGGCGGTCTGTTTTTTTTCTTCCGCGCCACGGGCGGGGGCACCGGATCGCACCGCATGAGATCAACCACCGCGCCAACATCTGGGCGCTCCGTTCGCTGGGCGTGCGCTGGATCATCGCCGTGACGGCGGTCGGCAGCCTCCAGGAAAGATACCGTCCGAGGGACATCGTGCTGCCCGACCAGTTGTTCGACCGGATGAGCCGCCGCGAATCCCATACGTTTTTTGGAAATGGAATCGTGGCGCATCCGGCGTTCGCCGAGCCGATCAGCGCGGGCCTGAGAAAGATCCTGGCCGCCGCCTGCGCGGAATCCGGGCGGCGTTTCCACGACGGGGGGACGTATGTGAACATGGACGGGCCGGCCTTTTCCACCCGTGCGGAATCGCTGCTCAACCGGCAACTGGGATTTGCCGTCATCGGCATGACGAACCTCCCGGAAGCCAAGCTCGCAAGGGAATCGGAAATCGCGCTCGCCACGCTGGCCATGATCACCGACTACGATTGCTGGAAGACGGACGAGGAACCGGTCACGGCGGATGCCGTGGTCGCCCATCTCCACGCGAATGTGGAAACGGCGAAAGACATCCTGGCGCGGGCGATTCCGCTCGTGCCCCCGGAGCCCGGCTGGCCGGAGCACCACAGCCTGGATTCGGCCATGATCACTCCCCGGGAATTGTGGCCCGAGGAAACGGTAAAAAAACTTGGTGTGATTTTGGAGAGGTTTGTGCGATAGGTGCTGTCCGCGACCAGTTTTGACGAATGAAAACCCACACATGGCTAGTCATCCCGGTTGTTACCGCGCTTCTCGGAGCCGCCTGCCAATCCGCCCATACGCAGCCCTCCCAGCAGCCGCAAGTAATCGCCGTTCCGCAGGATGAGATGACCCGGGGAACGGGGGCCACGCTGCCCGCCCAGGGAGATTCCACACCCGTCATGCAGGCCCCGGCGGCCGAGACGGTGCCAGGCCCCAAGCGGCCAAGCTACAACTCGTGCAATGCCGAGGGCCCGTACATTGCGCTCACGTTCGACGACGGCCCCCATGCCACCCTCACGCCCAAGCTGCTGGATATTCTCAAGGAGAGGGGGATCAAGGTCACTTTCTTCGTGATCGGCCAGAATGTCGCCGCAAATCCCGCCGTTGTTCAAAGGGCTGCCGCCGAGGGCCACGAAATCGGGAACCACAGTTGGAATCACCAGTCGTTCACGAAATCGGGCGGATCCGGGGTGGCGATGCAGATCACGCAAACGAATTCCGCCATTGAAAACGCCATTGGAAAGAACCCCGTGATCGTCCGTCCTCCCTACGGGGCGACCAATGCGTCCATCACCAAGAGGCTGAACGAGGAATATGGATTAAAAGTCGTGATGTGGGATGTGGATCCGTTGGATTGGAAATACCGGGACTCCGCGCGAGTGACGGGCGAGATCCTCAAGAATACCAAGCCCGGCTCGATCGTCCTCTCCCACGACATCCATGCCACCACGGTTGCCGCCATGCCGGCCGCGCTCGATGCCCTCATCGCCAAAGGCTTCAAATTTGTGACGGTCTCGGAATTGATCGCCATGGATCGGCCGCTGCCCGCCGCACAACCCACGCCGGCCCACGCCGCAAAAGCCAATTAGCGCTCCCGGCTTTTTCCCAAGCCGCCCCAGCCTGCCCTGTTTCCCATGAGCCTCCCTTCCGACCCCGGTTTTTCCGAGATCGACTTGGCCAGAAGTTTTCTCCCGTCGTGGGCGAAGCCCGAAACTTCCGCCAACCGGAATGCGCCGCTTATCGAGCGCTTTGGCGACCGTCCGGACGATACCCGGCCCCCGGGCCGCGGAGGGAATCGCGGGCGCGGAACGGATTCCGGTTTCAAAGGTCGCAAGCCCGACCGGGGTCCCGGAAGACGGGATGATCGCCGGGGCCCGGGAAGACGGGACGAGCGGAGGGATGACCGCCACCCTGCCGCGCCGTCCGCGCCGGTTTTGAATGGTTGGACCGCGATGGTCATCCCCGATCCCCGGGGAATTGAGGGACTTGCCAAGCAGTTGAAATCAGGCGGGAAAGCCTATCCGCTCTTCGATCTCGCCGTTTTGATCCTCGAAAAGCCCGAGCGGTATTCCGTGCAGTTCCGGCGCACGTCGGAACCGTCCGCGCCGTTGTTCCAACTGGCCGGGGACAAGAGCCTCTGGCTCAGCGAGACGGAAGCTGTCCGCCGCGTTCTGACCCGGAATTTGGAGAAATTCTACCGCCGCGAGCAGATCCAGGTGGAGCCGCCGAAAGGTTCCTATTCGTTCATCGCGGTTTGTGGCGACACCGTCCTGGGCCCGCCGAATTACCACGATTACCAGACCCGCCTTCGCCGCCTGCATGCCGAACGGTTTTCCGGAGTTCCCTTCGAGGTCTTCAAGGGCCGGGTCCGCATGGTCAAGGAGCCGGAGTTTCTGGAAAAATGGAAAGCGGAACAAAGCATCCGTGAAGAATTTTATCCTCTGGAAAGCCCGGAAGGCGCGGAGCCTGTCAAGCTCGCCGACCTGCATGCGGTCGAGAGCCACTTCCGGGCGAACCATGCCCCGGGCCTGATCACCGAGGTCTCCAATCAAACTCTGGCGCCCGGTCCCGTGGCCGTGCATCAATCGGACACCGCCGTGCGCCAGCTCGCGCAAAATGCCGTCCTGGAACTCCGCCGGTTTCCGCTCCCGCTCGCGCACACCGTCGGGCAGGAGTTGTCGGCAAAAGGCCTCCAGATTTTCAAGGCGCACGAGAACATCACCTATGTCTCGGTCGCGCGTCCGCGCCATCTCGACCGGCAGGGCACGCCGGTCGCCGAGGGGCCGGGGGAAATTCTCGATTACCTCGAGTCCCACGCTTCCACCCTGCGGGCCGAGCAATGGAAAGCCCTCGTCTCGCTGAGAGTGTCCCCTGCCGACGAGGCCGCCCGCGAAGCCGCGGTCGCGGGAGATCTCTCGTGGTTGATCCACCAGGGGCACGTGATCGATTATGCCCGGCGGGGTCTCGAAGCCGTTCGCAAGCCAAGGCAAAAACCGGCCCCCGCTCCGCCCAACGATATCGCATAGAGTTTCCGGTGCCGGTGCCGCGATGAGAATTCGGCCCTTCTGGCCTTCCACCGGGACCCCCGCCGGAGGTTCCAGCTCCGGAGCAAGCGGGATATTCACAAGCCCGCCATGCAAAGATTATCAACCCGGGCCGACGGGTTGTTTGTCCGGGTGGCCGGTTTTGTGGCCGTTGCCGGCTGAGACTCCGTTGAAGGGGTTGACGGAAGCGCCTTTGATGCGGAGGGCGGGTTTTTTTCCAAAATTGAAGGCGATGTTCGCCCAAGTGTCTCCGGGTCGGGCGTCGCGGCCGAGGGTGGCGCTGGGTTCGTAGCCGCAGTGGACCATGCAATTCTCGCAACGCGTGTCCCGGGCCTTGCCGTTCACGACGCCGTAATTGTCCCAAGGGGTGTTGTCCAGCAGGTCGCGGTAGCTGGCATGGTGGGCATCGGTCATCAGGTAGCAGGGGCCCTTCCACCCGCGGATGTTCCTTGTTGGGATCGCCCAGGCCGAGCAGGTGAGATCGCGGTGTCCCGCGAGGAAATCCAGGTAAATCGGAGTTCCGAACAGGTTGTATTTTTCCCCCCAGGCGCGGATGTTCCTGAACTTTTCCTTCGTCATCTCGCGGGTGAGGAAAAAGTTCCCGGGTTCGAGATTGAGGCGTTTCCGCATGTCCTCCTTGGCGGCATCGTAGTCGTATCCGGGCGAGATCGTGTGTCCGTCCACGCCGAGCCAGGACAGGTAATCGAACATCTGTTCGATCTCGCGCATGTCGGTCTCCTTGTAAACCGTGGTATTTGTGGCGACCTGGTAACCGAGGATCTTGGCCATGCGGATGGCGGCGATGCATTCCTTGAAGACGCCCTCGCGCTCGACAATGAGATCATGCGTGCGTTCGAGGCTGTCGAGGTGGACGTTCCAATACATCCAGCGGGATGGCGCGATCGGGCTGCGGATTCCGGGCGGTCGTTTCCGGACGGCCTCCGCCTGTTCCCGGGCCATCAGTTCCTCGGAGACCAGGGCCTCCAGCTTCGGGCCGATCCGCGCCGGGTTCCTGGCGAACTCCTCCGCAAGGTATTCGCGCATTTTTTTGCGCATGAACATTCCGTTCGTGCAGATGTAAACGATCCGTTTTTGGGCGAGCAGACCGGCGACGAGATCCTCGATATGCGGGTAAATCAGCGGCTCTCCCCCGCAGACCGAGATCATCGGCGCCCCGCACTCCTCCGCGGCACCGAGACAGTCTTCCAGAGACATGACATCTTTCAGCGATGTCGAATATTCGCGAATACGCCCGCAGCCGGTGCAGGTGAGGTTGCAGGTGTGAAGCGGCTCCAATTGCAGGACCGTTGCAAATTTCTCAACCCCCCGGATCTTTTTGCCGATGATGTAGCCCGCAATCCGGGCGGTCAGCGCGAGCGGAAACCTCATAGGTCCCGCATAAGAGGCGCCATGCGGGGCGGTGTCAAGGCTCAACGGACAAACCTGACCCGCGCGTAACGCCAAGGATGGGCGAACCGTGCGGGCCCATGTATCACGGTTCGGACGGAGCCTCGCCCTTGCGTTATCGGTGTGGCGTCGACACGTTTCCCTTTATTTCTTGACGGCTCCTTACGCGCGGATTTGGGACGCATGAAAACCGGTCGGGTTGTCGAATGACTCTTGAGGGGGGACGGGGTCCCATCCAGAACAATCTGGCCAAGGTCCCTGCCGCTCGAATAGCAATGTGAGTGTCATGCAAAAACGTCCAACCCGAACGGAAATCCTGGGAGCGGTTTTGGCCGCGCTCCTCCTTTTCGCCCCGATCCCGGCCATGTCGCAATTGCCGCCCGAGGAGCCCATGCGTGAGTGGACGTTTCCGGGGGGAATCGCGACCCGTGCCGCCCTGCGGACATTCGATGGAAAGACGGCGGTTTTGCGGCTGTCCAACGGCCAGCGCGCAAGCCTTCCGTCGGACTCTCTGGGCGAGGCCGACCGGGCGTATTTGGGCGAATGGCAGGACCAACAGCCGGTTGTGATGCCGGACTCGGTGGGCGTGGACAGCAAAAAGGTCACGGTCGAAGTCGGGAGCGAGGACGAGAAAAACGAGAAATTCGTTTACCGCACGCAGCACTTCGAGTTCACGAGCGATGGAAAGCTCACCCAGAACCTGCTCCGCGATGTGGCCAGAAATTTCGAGGCCACCTACGAACTGCTGAAGGCGCTGCCGTGGAGAACCCAGCCGCAGCCCGAGGAAGGTGATCGTTTCCACGCGCTGCTGGTGCGTTCGCGCGAGCGATACAAAGAAGAGGGGGGGACGCCGAACAGCGGGGGGATTTATTTTTCTTCCCGCAAACTGTTCATCGTCCCGTTCGACAGCCTCGGCATCGAGCGGCTCGGGAAAAGTTTCGCCAAGTCGCCGGACTACCGGCCCAACACGCTGGTCCATGAACTCACCCACCAGATGATGAATTCCTGGCTCGATCTCCTGCCGCAGTGGGTCATCGAGGGCACGGCGGAATACACGAACATCATCCCCCTCCGGTTCGGCGTCTTCAGGGTTTCCTCGGCCAAGAGCGGGCTCCGGGATTACATCGCTTTCCTCAAAGCCCGCGGAGGAGTTCCGGAGCCGTTCCCCATCGAGGAACTTTTCGGGATCAGCGACAAGCAATGGTCGGAGGCACTCGCCCAGAACCCCGAGGAGTCTGGACGCATGTATTTCACCTCCTATCTCCTGGTGAATTACTTCATGCACATGGACGGCAAGGGGGACGGCGCCCGGTTCGTGAAATACATGTGCGCCATCGACAGGGTCCGCCAGCAAATCGAGGTCTACGAAACAGGCGTTGAAGCCTTGAAAAAACTTCCTGGCGTCAAGGTCCTGCCCGACGGAAGCTACCGCTGGCCGGCCACCTTGCGGCCTCCCTCCATACCGGAGGTCCTGACCTCGCCGGAGAAACGAGCGGAATTTGAAAAGTCCACTCTCGACATCCTCCTGAACGGAAGGACAACCGACGAGCTGATGAACCAGATCCGCTCCGCCTACCGGCGCGTTGGCATCAAGCTGTGATCACCGGCCATGAACGAAATCGAACAACTCATCGAGAACAACAAAATCTGGTCGCGCAAAATGGAGCGGCGCGAGGAAGGGTTCTTTAAGAAGCTCGCCGCCCAGCAGTCGCCCCGCTACCTCTGGATCGGGTGCTCGGACAGCCGCGTCCCGGCGAACGAGATCATCGGCCTCCTCCCGGGCGAGCTCTTCGTGCATCGGAACGTTGCCAATATCGTCTATCCGGCCGATCTGAACTGCCTGTCCGTCTTGGAATACGCGGTCCACACGCTCCATGTCAGCCATGTCATCGTTTGCGGACACTACGGCTGCGGAGGGGTCATCGCCGCGATGCAACACACCAGCCACGGGTTCGTGGACAACTGGCTCAACGGTATCCGGGACACCTATTCGCACCAGCGGGCCGACATACAGAACTTCCCCACGGAGGAACAACGCGTGGACCGGCTTTGCGAGCTCAATGTCATCAAACAGGTCAAGAGCATCACCCACACAAACATCGTCCAGGACGCCTGGGCTCATGGCCAGGACCTGACCGTCCACGGCTGGATCTACGGGCTCAAGGATGGCCTGATCAAGGATCTCGGGGTGAGGATCGATTCCCTCGAACAGGTCGCAACCGCCTTCCGCCAGCTCCCGCTCCCGCCGCGGCACGCCATCTGACGGGCCCTCCGGGATAATCCGTGCCCGGACACAAGATGTCCGGTTTCCGGTGTTCCCCTGTTGGAGTCAGAGCGGAGGATTCGCGAGTTCCCCGCTGCGCCGGGTGGCCAGTTCTTTCCGGTTCACGGCATTTACGTAGGCGCGGGCGCTTGCCTCGATGACATCGGTGCTGGCACCTTTTCCGGTGATCAGTTCCCCGTCGCCGAAGTCCACTTTGAGCGTCACCTCACCCAGCGAATCGCGTCCCTGCGTCACTGCCTCGACGCGATATTCCGCGAGATGGCCGATGCGCTTGACGATCCGGTCGATCGCCTGCATGGCTGCGTCCACGGCGCCGTTGCCGGGGCTCGAGTCCTGCGCGGGCCCCCCGTCGGTTTTCAGGCGGACGGTCGCCGTCGGAACCGTTGTCGATCCGCTCGTGACATGGATGTAATCCAGCGTGAACGTTTCTTTGGCCACCGACATCGAATCCTCGACCAATGCGGCCAGGTCGTCGTCGTAGACGAATTTCTTTTTGTCGCCGATTTCCTTGAACCGCTCGAAGACCGCGCCGGTCTCCTGCTCGGTCAGCTTGAAGCCCAGGTGATCCAGGCGGGCCAGCATGGCATGACGCCCGCTGTGCTTCGTCAGCGGCAGTTCGGTGCCGCCCCAGCCGACTTCTTCCGGGTCCATGATCTCGTAGGTCTCGCGCTTTTTCAGAATGCCGTCCTGGTGGATGCCCGAGCTGTGGGCGAAGGCGTTCTCGCCGACAATCGCCTTGCTGCGCGCGACATGCAGGCCGCTCATCCGGCTCACGATCCGGGAGGTTTTCAAAATCTCCCGCGTGTGGATCTTTGTGTGGAGGGACCCGAAAAAATCCGGACGCGTCCGGATCGCCATGACCACTTCCTCGAGGGCGCAATTTCCCGCGCGCTCGCCGATGCCGTTGAATGTTCCCTCGACCTGACGGGCGCCGGCCTTGACGGCAGCCAGCGAATTGGCGACCGCCAACCCCAGGTCGTCGTGGCAATGCACGCTCAGGACGGCATCGTCGATGCTCTTCACACTCGACCGCAGGCAGGTGATCAACGCGGCGTATTGCTCGGGAACGGCGAAGCCGACCGTGTCGGGGATGTTGATGGTTGTGGCTCCGGACTCGATCGCGGCCTCGACCACGCGGGCGAGAAATTCCGGCTCGGTGCGGGAGCCGTCCTCCGGAGAGAACTCGACGTCGCGGGTGTGCGATTTCGCCAGCTTCACTCCCTCGCGCGTCAGGCGGATGATTTCATCCACCGCCTTTTTCAGCTTGAATTCACGATGGATGGCGGACGTGGCCAGGAAGACATGGACCCGGCCGCGCTCCGCGGCGGGTTTGACGGCCGCGGCCGCGGCTTCGATGTCCTTGGGCACGCATCGCGCGAGCCCGCAGATCACCGGGCCTTTGATCTCGGTGGCGATGGTCCGGACGGCCTCGAAGTCGCCGTCACTGATGACCGGGAATCCCGCTTCGATCACGTCCACGTTCACGCGGGCGAGCTGGCGGGCGATCTCCATTTTTTCCCTCAGGTTCATGCTGGCGCCGGGGCATTGTTCCCCGTCGCGCAGCGTGGTGTCGAAAATGATGATTTGGTCTGACATAATGGTGCTGGTGGTTGGCGAAAAGAAACGATCTTGGCGGCGGGAGCCGCCTTCGCCGGGTCAGCTTTGCCGCAGGGTTAGAGAAGGGCGGACGCAAGAAGTCGGCCCGGGAGAAACCCGAGTCGCGCGTCCAAAACAACATGCCCTGCGATATGAGCCATGATCCGTTGGTATCACAAGGCGGCCCGGAATGCAAGAGCGGCGAGTTTTTTTTTTGATTCCTGCGAGCTCCCCGGGCAGCTACAGTGAAAAAACCGTGAATGTCACTCCCTGCACGAATTCTCGTGATTGGAAAAAATTCGAAGAAGTTGCAGAGGACCTCCACGGTTCCCACCGGGCCTTCACGCCTCCTTTTCCCGGTAGCATCGCCAAGTTCCTGAAACCGGGTTCCGCATTCCACCGGCGTCACGGCGAAATTTTCGCGATGATCGCGCGACGTGGCGGGAAGCCGGTTGGACGCATCGCGGCGATTGTCAACCGTTCGCACAACACGCTCTACCGGGACAAAACCGGGTTCTTCGGTTTTTGGGAATGCGAGGAGGACCACTCCACCGCACAGGCTCTCTTCGGGGCCGCCGCGCAAATTTTGCGGGACAAGGGAATGGAAGCGATCCGTGGCCCCTACAACCCGAGCGTCAACGACGAGTGCGGGTTGTTGGTCGAGGGGAACGAAGAGCCTCCGTTCGTCGGCCTGCTGTGGAATCCGGAATTTTATCGTCCGCTCATCGAGGGATGTGGGTTCCGCCGGATGCGTTCGCTGTATGGATTCGACCTGCCGTTGAGCCGGCTCGAAGCTCCGGCGCGGCTGAAAAAAATCGTGGAGCGCACGGCCAAGCGCACCCGTTTGATCCTGCGTCCGATCCACCTCGACCGGCTGGAGGAAGAACTCCAGATCGTGCATGAGGTGTACAATGGCGCGCTGGAACGCAACTGGGGGGCGGTTCCCATCTCGATGGAAGACCTTCTCTCCGCTGCCGGGGACATGCGCGCGATCGCGGATCCGGGCATGATCCTGATCGCCGAAATGAACGGGGAGAACGCCGGGATTGCCATTTCCCTGCCGAACTTCAACGAGTTCCTCGCCCTGACCAAAAAAACCCCCCGCTGGCTGCGGCTCCCGCATGTGGCATGGCTGATGAAGACGCGAAAGATCGGCACTGCGCGGCAGGTGGTTTATGGCATCTCCCCGAGATACCGGGACCGGGGCGGACTCCATGCCTGGCTGCTCCACGAGCAATTCGTTTGCGCGAAGGCCCGTTACCACGACGCCCAGCTCGGTTGGGTCGAGGAGAACAACAGCGAAATCCTTGAGAACTGCCGCATGCTCGGAGCCATCCGGCGCCGCACATGGAATATCTACGAGAAAAGCCTCGCGGGCTGATCCCCTCCGGTTGACGCCATGAAAATGCATGCGCTGTTTGTCACCGGAGCCACCGGGTTTGTCGGGCGAAACCTCCTGCTCCGTGCTGGCCGCGGGCGCGTGCCCATCCTGGCCCCGGTCCGCAACCGGGAGAAGCTTTTCCGCTGCATGGATGAGGATGGGGTTCCCCGCGAGGCTGTCGCCCCGCTTCCGGCGGAACCCGCAGAATGGAGCGCTTTCCGCCCCTCCCATGCGGTGCTCGGAGCCGGCGTGCTGTTCGCCCGCAGCCGAGCGGAATATTTTGCAACGAACGTGGACTGGACCCTGCGCGCGCTGCGCGCCCTTCCGCCGGAATGCCGGACCGTCGTCCTCTCGTCCCAGTCCGCCGGGGGTCCCACACCGGAAGGCCGCGCGGCGCGATCCGAACAGGACCCCGACTCGCCGGTCGCATGGTATGGAGAATCGAAACTGGAACTCGAACGGGCCATCGCCCGGGAATTCCCGGGCCGCCCGATCACGATCCTCCGTCCGCCCATGATCCTCGGGGCGCGGGACACGGCCACCCTGCCGCTTTTCAAAATGGCGCGCGGCCTGGTCCGGACCAAGCCGGGATTTCGGCGCAAGGAGTTCAGTTTTTTGGCCGTCGAGGATGTGGCCGAAGCGATCTATGCGGCGTTTGAGATCGACGGCCGCGGGCCATTCTACATCGGGTCCGACAGGCCGGTTTCCGATTTTGAGCTCATCTCCTCGGCGGCGCAGGCGGTGGGAGGAAAGGGGATCACGCTTCCGGTACCAATGCCGGTCGTGCGCCTGCTGGCCGCGTGTGTCGACGCCCTTCCCTCCCTTCGCGCGACAACACCGAGCCTGACCAAGGACAGGGCGAAGGAAATCTGGCCCGACCGGTGGGTGGTCGATTCCTCCGCTTTCCGACAGGCGAGCGGATGGTCCCCGTCCATTTCTCTCGACGAAGCTCTTCTTTCCGCCTGCCGGCACTTTCAGGAACGGGGACAACTGGCTGCTTTCCGAAGTCAGGAGCCGTAAAGAGCAACCCCTTTTCGGAAAAACAACGGGGGGTGCCGGGGGGGGGGGGGAAGTTCTCCCGCAGGACGCCCGCGGGTGTCCCGCGGGAGAGGAAACCTATTTGACGTGACCCGAGACGAGCTTGGTCATCTCGAACATGCTGACCTGCTTCTTGCCACCGAAGACAACCTTCAGCGCTGCGTCGGCATTGATCAGGGTCCTCTTCTTTTCGTCCTGGAGCTTGTGTTTCTTGATGTAGTCCCAAAGCTTCTTCGTCATTTCGCTGCGGGGAAGAGGCTTGGATCCGACGATGGCAGAGAGCGCTTCATCGGGCTGGACGGGTTTCAGGAGCGCGGGATTCGGTTTGCGTTTTGTAGTGGCCATAATTTTGTATTTGAGAGTGAACGTCGATGGACGTTTGCGCCAAGCTATGCAAGGATCGAAGAAGAGTAAAGCACACTATCGCCCTGATTTGGGAACCCAGACAAACGTGCCCTCGGGGCTGGACACTTCGATCAGTTCGCCTTCGAAGGATCGTTTTTGCCACAGCGAGGCCTGTTCGGCCTGCACCGCGGGCAGAGATTTCCGCCCTTTCTCGGCGATCGCTTTCATCAGGGCCATGCGGTCTTCATTTTCCGCCGCGACGGTTTTCCGCACGTAGTCACCGGCATCCCCGGGCGTATCGACGCGGACCGAGAGCAGTCCGTCGCGGCCCTCCCCGACGAGCCGTGAGTTTTTGAAATTCTGGATGTCGGCCATGCGGTTGCGGCGGCGCGCCTCGGAATCCGAGGCCGGGCTGGCGGCGGCCTCTTTGGTTCCGGTCTCCTTGTTGTGGTTGTAAACATCGAGACGCATCGAAATATCGACCTTGATCGGCTCGGCGGTCGAGAGGTTCACCGTGGGCGCGGAGCATCCGGCCAGCAGGGCCAGGGCGGTCGTGGCGCAAAAGATTTTCATGGTTTTTGTTTCCATCGGCCCTCCGGGGATTCGTCCGCGTGAAGCACGACCTCGAAGCTGCGCGATCCGAGCGGTCCTTGCAACTTCAACCCGAGGATCCCCTGATTGTCCACAAACCACAAATCCCCCCCGGCTTTGGTGTAATCGAAATCCCGAAGCGCCTCCAGGGCCACCCGCGTGCCGCTTTTTTTCAGGTTGCTCCAGGTGTCCGGGATATTCGCCAGGAAGTCATCGAGCTTGCCGATTTTCATCCGTCCGGGCTTGAGGGTGTCGAACTTTCCCTTGACCCGCTGGATCCGGCGTCCGAACGCATCCATCTGGAGCTTGAAATCGAGCGGGCCGGTCATCCGGAAGTTTTGCGGGGCGATGACATCGGTGAGGCGTTTGAGATCGACTTTGTTGCCCGACAACCAACCGATCCACGGGGCCTCGTCCTCGAAAAGAAAGCTGAATCCCCCCGAGACGTAGCCGCGATAGGCGCGCCCGCCGAAGTCCCCGTTGATGCCGCCGCGGTCGAATGTCGCGGAGAGCCACGCATCGGCCGCCTCGTATTGCCGCCAGCGGATTCTGTCGAAGAAGATTTTCCCGACGAGGTTGTTCTCATTTTTTTCCGGAGGATACGCAAACTGGAGATCGCCTTCTTTTGTGGAAACCTCCAGTTGATAACTCGGAAAGTCAGTCGTCTGGGCGGGGATCTCGAAGGCGGTCCGGAGTTTGAGTGTCGCGAGATTGTCCAGCGCGATGTCCTGCACGGCGGCATAAAAATTCAAGGGAAGGCCATATTTCGCGCGCCCGCCGCTTCCGATGACGAGGCGCCCCTCATCGACCTTCAGCATGCCGATTTTCCACGGCGGTCCGGACGATCCGCTCTTCTTTCCCGCGATCCGGTTCTGGGCGTCTTCCATATACCAGAAGAGGTCCGGCCCGACATGGATCGAGGGCTGGAGGATGGTGATGCCGGCGAGTTCGTTGTGGAGGAGCCCGCCCAGGGTGAACCTCAGGAAAACCCGGCGCATGGTGAGGACTTTGGTGAACGGATCGTAGGGGGAAAGGATCTCCACGTCCGCGATCTCGACAGATTGTTCCTCGCCGCCGATCGCGCTGGCTGCCTGCGAGAGCGAGAGATTGGTCAACGTGGTGTTGATTTGGAAGGAAATGTTGGCCGCGGTCTCCCTCTTGTCCTCCAGCCGGACACCCAGCCCCTGCAGATCCAGTTTCCGAATGATCCATGAGGCGGCGGGATTGGCCGGTTGGGATGCGGCCGCCGGTCCGGAGAAGACCTGTTGCAACGCATCCCCGAGAACAAGCCGTCCCCCGTCAACTTCCACTCCGGCAATGTCATGATCCGTGAGAATTCCCTGCCGTGTGAAACGGAGCTCCACACGGTCCAGAACCAGGAAAGCATCGGGATTCCCGGGGGTCGAGGCCCGGACATCCCAGGCCGTCAGGACGAGCGGCGACCTCGGGTCCGATGGCCAAAGCCAGTCAAACGCGCACTTCATGCTCACCGACGGGCTCGTCGGCCCAAATCCCTCGCAGAGGATCTCCGCGTAATCGCAAACGATTCTCCGGGCCGCCCAGGAGGAGCTCCTCCCTCCGCCGCCGGATGGGAGGATCCGGAACAGGTCCGGCGTGATCCGGATTTTTGGATTCACGAACCGGATCTCGCCGAGCTGCCTGCGCCGGAGGTCGTCGAACGCAAAGACCAGGCTGCCGCTGTCGAGATGGAGGAATTCCACGCCGCAGAGCCGGTCGCGCAAAATGAATTCGTTGGCGACCAGGCGACCAGGCGCCTCGTAGCGCACATCCCCGATTTCGGCCGTGGCGGCGGGCAATGATCGCCGGACAGCCCATCGGGCAATATTCGTCAGGTTTCTGGTCAGGACCACCAGCGCGACACCGAGGAGAAGGAAGACAACGGCAAGGAAAACCGCCAGGCGTTTCAACCAGCGGCGACGGGGGAGGACTTTCGATTCAGGGGACAATGTGGTCAAGGAATGTGCCCGCGACGAACGCCACTCCGACAATCGCATTGGCCTGGAAAAATGCGCGATTGATCGCGGCGACGTCTCCGCGGCGGGCCTCGATGTGCTCGTAAAAAAGCGCCGCTGTCACAACGCCCAGCGAAACGAAATAGGAAATGCCGGCACCGGCCGCGAAGCCGAACCCCACCAGCCCGGCAAGCGCCGCGACATGCAGCCAGACCGCGAGTCTCATGGCGCCTGGAATCCCGAGCCGGACGACCATCGAGTGCAGTCCCTCGCGTTTGTCCACTTCGTAATCCTGCGTGGCATAGATGAGATCGAAACCCGTCACCCAGCAAAGCACGGCGGCGGCCAGAACCAGCGGCGGAAAATCCAGGGTTCCGGTCACCGCGATCCACGCCCCCACCGGAGCCGCGGAGAGCGCCAGCCCGAGAAAGAAATGCGCGAAATGCGTGAACCGCTTGGTGAGCGAATAGGAAAAAATAATCCCCAGCGCAACCGGAGAGAGCAGGAGACAGAGATCGTTCAACGCCCGGGCCGAGAGCACGAACCCCGCCGAGGCCGCAACGCACCAGGCGGTCGCAACGCGCTTGGCGACCAGCCGGTGCCTGCCTTCCGTGCGGGGGTTTCTTTTGTCAATCTCCCAATCCACCAGCCGGTTGAACGTCATCGCCGCCGTGCGGGCGCAGACCATCGCGGCCAAAATGCCCGCAAACGTTGCCGGCGACGGCAGGCCCCGGGCCGCCAGGAACATCGCTCCCAGCGCGAAGGGAAGCGCGAAGACCGTGTGCGAGAACCGGATGAATTCGAGAAAATCCGCCAGCGAGTTCATGCGCTATTTTTTGTGCCCGGCCTCCTCGAACAATTCCACCAGCCCGTCATCCACGCGCATGTCCACGATTTTCCAAGCCCCTTCGGAGTGGTAAAAATAGAACCTCCAGCGCAGGGGAAGGTCCTGGTTCAGGGAAATGCACGTCTGGCGCATGAGCGAAGAGCCGACCTGCAGGGTATCCACGACCTCGTAGCCGGAGACCGGGCCGTAGTGGTCGATCGCCTTTTTCGTGCTCAGCTTGAGATCATTCACGTTCTCCTGCCGCTCGGCGATGATCGTGTTCCTGACAAGCCCCTCGTAGGCCGCGTCCACCTGCCCGGCCTTCAACGCGAGAAAAAAGGCGCCGACCGCCGGCGCGGGGTCCGGATGCTTGGCCGCCGGCTCCACGACCGCCGCCGGCGCCAGGGATGGCGTTGCGGAAGCCCGGGCCTCCGGCGTTGTCGCCGAAAAAATCATCCGCTTCCGCTGGTCGGCCTCCTGAGCATGGAGGGTCGTGGCGGCGACAAGCAGAACGATGACGATGGAACGCATTCATCGAATGGACCCGTTTTTCACCCCGCGCGCAAGTCCGCGCGCGAATCCGGGGAGCGCCTGCGCCCCGCAGGCCGTTTCCGGCGCCCCCGCCGGAAACACCCTGCCGCGCACAAAAATATATTATCAGAAAATGCAAGAATACGCACGCCGACCCCTGACCCTGAGGTATTTTGGTTTCACTGCTGCTGAACCCCAATCCCTCTTCGCGGTGGGCGGTAGTCTTTCGGGATGCTGGGAATCCCTGTCGGAAAGAGGGGTCGGCGGGGCGCCACCCCCGACACGCGGGGCGCGTGTGCTCCCCGGAAATTCTGCCTCGCCGGATCCGGGTTCAACCCATGAACGGCTCGACTTCCTGCAGGGTTTCGCGGAGGGCGCGGTAGCCGAAGTGGCCCTGGCGGACGCGCAGCAACCGGGAGCCTTTCCACCGGGAGGTCAGCAGCTTGAGTTCCTCGAGCGGGGAGACTTTGTCGTAGAGGCCGGCGGTGACGATGATGCGTTCCGGGCTGCAAAGCGGGATGCCGTGCAGGGGAGAGATCAGGTGGTCGTGCCGGGTGATTTGATTGCGCGCGTGTCCGAGCGATCTCAGCGATTGGCGCATGGACGAGGCACCGGGGTTTTCCCAGATGGCCTTTTCCACGTTGACGATCGGCTGGACGAGGGCCATGAAGCGGAAATCGCGCTCCAGAAAGGAAAGCAGGGCGCCGGTCCAGCCGCCGTAGCTGGTCCCGATCATGGCGAATTCGCGGGTGCCCCGCGTCCGGAAGAGGGCCATCAGCTGGCGCAGTTCGACGACCGCCTGCCGGAGTCCCTCCGCGTTGCGAACGAGGTCCGCCGTGATGGCCAGTTCGCCGTTCAGCGTGGATTTCGGCGTGCGCGAGTAATGGTAGGGAAGGTGGGGAAAGGCGACCGCCCATCCGCGCTTGTTGAATGTGGCCGCCACCCGCCGGTAGCCGACGTCGCTGGCGCTCATAAGGGCATGCAGCAGCAGAAGAACGGGGGCGCCTTTTCTGGCGGCGGGATAAAAGCGGACGCGCGCGCGGTCATTTTCAGGGAACCCGCTGGGAAGCGGCGTGTCCCATTCGATCCACCCGGCGCGTTGCCGGGGACAGGTGGTCTGGGGGATGCGGTAGAATTCCTCGCGGCTCATCGGCGAGAACGCATCCAGGTAATCCGCCAATTTCTTCCTGGTGCAGCTGTCCGCCCGGCGGCGCCATTGAAGGACGTTCATCATCCCGCACATCGCTCCATCCATGCCCCACGAGGCGGTTTTTTCCACCAGCCGTCTCATGCCTCGGACATCCTTTCCCGGGGCGAGTGGGGGAGATCGTTTTCGCCGAGACCGCACTTGGCCACCAAATCGTCCTTCAACCGCACGATCGCCGCGGCCAGGTCGGCGCGCATCTGCTCGCGGGCGGCGCCGCGGGATTTTTGTTCCGGGACATGGACCGGCGCGCCAACGGCGATGAATACCCGCGCCCGCCGCCAGGGAACCCAATTTTTTGCGTTGTAGAGACGTTCGCTTCCGAGGATGACCACGGGAACGATCGGGCAACCGGCACGCACCGCCAGCATGACGGCCCCGTCGCGGACCGGCGCTCCCGCCAGCATGGATCGCGCGCCATCGCGGATGCCTCCCTCGGGAAAGACCCCGATGACACGCCCGACGGAAAGCCGCCGGAGCGCCTCGCGCAGCGCATGGCGGTCATCCCCGCCGCGATCCACGGGAATGACATCCAGCCAGTGGAAGCCGGTCTTCGACCACCCGGTGCTGAAAAGTTCGGACATCGCGATCCAGTCGATCTTGCGCGGAAGCCAGCCGCTCAAAAACGGCGGATCGAAATGGCTGGTGTGATTCGAAGCCATGACGAATGCCCCGCGGGGAGGCTCGTGAAAAATGACGAGCTTCACCCGGGCGCCGAGGGTGAGCAGCGCGCGCAGGGAACCGACGACCAGGCAATAGAAAACGAGATGAAAAAACGACACGGTCAAGCTGCCCGCGAAAATAGCGGACAATCGGGCATCACGCCACTGGGAATCTCCGAAGTTTAAAACCGCAGATGAACAGAATTTCACAGATTAATAATTGATACAAAACATGTTGTGAAATATTTACCCCTTCCCCTCACAGGGAAGGTCTCGGAATGTCCGTTTCTGTTGTATGTCCTTCCATCCGTGTGAATCTTGTTAATCTGCGGTTTTTAGGATTATTCGGCGGAGGGTCTTGCCGGGCTTGATTCCCGGCAGTCCCCTCCATATCACAGGCAGATGCGGACGATTTGTTTCCGGAGGAGAATGCTGTGACCACGTGGCGCTGCCAGTCCGGATTGTGGGAGCCGTGCTCGAGTATCCCGATCGAGGACCGCGGATTCCGGTATGGGATGAGCGTTTTTGAAACGGTCGCGATCCATCGCGGGCAGGCGATTTTTTTGAAAGCTCATCTTGGCCGGCTGAAGCGTGCCCTGCATGCGGTGGGATGGGACGGGGATGCCGTGTCCGGGATTCCGCCCGTGCATGAGAGGGACGCCCATGCCACGGGGGTGATCCGGCTTTACGTCACCGCGGGCGCGGGGCGTCCGGGAGATTTGTTCCGCGGGTCGGTCTATGCGCTGTTTGAGCCATGCGAGGTGGGCGCCGAATTTTCCGCGGTGCGTGTGGCGTCTTCGCCGGCGCCGTATGTGCCGAGGCCTGGGGGGTGGAAGACCGGCAACTATTGGCAGAACGTGGAGGCGCTGGCGGCGGCGCGGGCCATGGGGGTGGACGATGCCATTTTGTTCGCTCCGTCCGGGGCCCTGGTCTGCGCGAGCATGGCGAATGTTTTTTTGGAAATCGATGGCGTTTGGAAAACCCCGGCGCTGGAAGCAGGCGCGCGCGATGGGGTCGTCCGCGCCTGGGTGAAAGGGCAGATGCCGGTGGAGGAGACTCTGCTGGGGCCGGGCGATCGCGCGCGCTGCATGGCCTGCTTTCTGACCAACAGCCGGGTCGGCGTGCGGGCGGTTTCTGAAATGGACGGGCGTCCGCTGCACACCGATGTGGCCGCGTTGCAGCGACGTTATCGCGAACTTTTCCTGCCGCCGCTCTGAGCCCGAAAATATTGGTTCCTGCAGCGGATCGTGTTTCGTAAACGCTGTTTTCAGGCTGAATTAGCCCGGATAAATCGTAACTGCTCAGGGGGCATCCTGAAGCAGGATGCCCCCTGAGAGACGCGGGCGGCACTTGATTGTCATCGCAGGGTGCTTGAACACTACGAAGTGATGGTGCCTGGAGCGAAGGGAGAGCC
>Ga0172380_10003182_pt1 | contig 23228 bp, 20 predicted proteins | sample Leawe162metaG_FD_119747 | JGI IMG/M metagenome (GOLD analysis project Ga0172380, IMG submission 119747) | Leachate microbial communities from a municipal landfill in Southern Ontario, Canada - Leachate well 162 metaG | ecosystem: Engineered > Solid waste > Landfill > Unclassified | place...
CCCCCTCCCACGCAGGCAACGATACAATCGGGCAGCCTGCCGCATTGCTCCACTACCTGCAAGCGGGACTCCCTGCCAATCACCGATTGAAAGTCGCGCACCATCAGCGGGTAGGGGTGCGGCCCCACCACCGAGCCGATCAGGTAATAGCTGTTAGCCACATTGCTCACCCAGTCCCTGATGGCCTCGTTGATGGCGTCCTTGAGTGTTTTGCTGCCGGACGAGACGGGGCGCATCTCCGCCCCCATCAATTTCATACGGAAGACATTCAGTGACTGGCGCTGCACATCCTCCTCACCCATGTAAACGATGCACTGCTGTCCAAGCATGGAGCAGACTGCGGCCACGGCCACTCCGTGCTGCCCGGCGCCGGTCTCGGCGATGATCCTGCGCTTGCCCATGGCTTCCGCCAGCAACCCCTGTCCCAGGGCATTATTGATCTTATGCGCCCCTGTGTGAGCAAGGTCCTCCCGTTTAAGATAGACCTGCGCACCTCCGCAGTATTCAGTCAGCTTCTGCGCATGGTACAGCGGAGTAGGCCGGCCCGAATAATCGCGCTCCAGCGCTGACAGTCGCGACAGGAACCCGGGATCTTCCCTGTATTTTTCGTAGGCGGCCGACAGCTCATCCAGCGCCGGTATCAGCGTCTCGGGCACGAACCTGCCTCCGAATTCTCCAAAGTAGCCTTTTTCATCGGGTAACATATCGTTCACCTTCCAATAGAATTGTCTTCAATAGCCTGCGCCCTTCTGCAGGTCGGCCGCCTGTCAGCCTGACCGCACGTATGAAATCCCGTACCTTCTCTATATCCTTACTGCCGGCGCTTTCCACGCCCGAAGAGACGTCGACGCCGGCCGGACCGGCCCTGCGTATCAACTGCCTCACGTTGGCAGGAGAGAGCCCTCCGGCGACCATCAGCGGGAAACGGGCGCAGGCGCCGGCTGCGATATCCCAGTCGAAGCTCCGCCCACCGCCGCCGTAGCCGTCATTAGTTTTACAGTCGAGCATGCAGATAAAGGGACGGTTGCGCACCGCCCGATATCCGGCTTCCACGTCCTGCATAACCTTCTCAAGGTTGCTGCTCTGCGTCACGTGGATGACTTTGATGAAGGGTGTTTTAAGCGCGCCGCAGTATTCCCAGCCCTCATCACCGCTGAGCTGGACCAGATCCAGGCCGCAGTATGCCGCTATATCATTCACACTCTGCGGAGGTTCGTTGACGAAGACGCCGGCCACAGCGATACGCTGCGGCAGCCGTCTTACACGCCTCACTATCTCAACGGCCTGTTGAACCTCCACCTGCCGCCGGCTGTGGGCTAAGACCAGCCCTATCATATCCGCGCCCAGACCGGCAACGCTCACGGCATCCTCTGCCGAGGTGACGCCGCATATCTTAACGATTGTCACGGGAAAAGCTCCCCGATCTTTTCCCCGATGCCGGGCGAGGCCATCAATGCCTCGCCGATGAGTACGGCGTCGACCTTCAGTTTCTCCATGTCGGTGATATCCCGTGCGGCCTTTATGCCGCTTTCGCTGACCACCAGCCTGTCAGCGGGCACGAGCGGCCTCAAGCGGCGCGTAACAGCGGTATCGACCTTGAAGGTGCGCAGGTCGCGATTGTTGATGCCTATGATCCGGGCCCCGCAGTCAAGGGCCTTCTTCAGGTCGGCTTCGTCATGTACTTCGACCAGGCAGTCCATTCCGAGGTGATGTGCCAGTCCGAGCAATTCCTGTAATGACGATATATCAAGTATCGAGGCGATCAGCAGCAGGCTGTCGGCGCCATAGGCCCGTGCCTCATAGACCGGGTACGGGTTGAAGATAAAGTCCTTCCTGATCAGAGGCAGCCTGCGTAAGCGAAGCGCGTGTTTGATAGATTTTAAGTAGTCCAGGCTGCCCTGAAAATACTTCGACTCGGTCAGCACCGATATTGCCGCCGCCCCATGCTCCGCATATGTGGAGGCGATTTCGGCCGGATCGAAGTCCGGGCGGATCAGGCCGCGCGAGGGCGAAGCCTTTTTCACCTCGGCGATGAGGCTGATTCGCGTTCCGCCGATAGCTGAAGCGAGGCTGAGCGGAGCGGGCGCCCGGCGCGCTATCGCTGATATTTTCTCAAGCGGAACCCTCTGCATGGTCGCAGCCAGCTCGGCGCGCTTGTCAGCCAGGATTTGATCAAGGATCATGGTTTGTATCATCCCGTTATTCCAGATCCCGGCTGAAGGCGATCAGCTGGTCCAGTTTGCCTGCCGCTTCGCCGCTGTCGATTACGGTTTCCGCCGTTGCTACGGCCTCCGTCAGGGAGCCTGCCATCCCGCCGGTGTAGATGCCGGCCGCCGCGTTTAGCAGAACGACGTCACGCCTGGCCGAACGCTCGCCGCTCAACACGTTGCGCAATATATCAGCGTTCTGCGACGGCGAGCCTCCCGCCAGAGCGCCGACATCTGCGCTGGTCAGGCCCACGTCTTCGGGACATATATACCGGCGGGCGGAGGCAATACACCCGTCATTTATCTCCCACAAGACAGACCGGCCGGAGATGGACAGCTCGTCGATACCATTAAGCCCATGCACAACCAAGGCCCGTTTGGCGCCCATGCGGCAGAGCGCGGCGGCGATCTTGTCGCCCAGCTCTTCACCGGGCACGCCCAGCACCAGGTATTCAGCGCCGGCCGGATTGGTCAGCGGCCCCAGTATATTGAAAACCGTCCGTATGCCGATCTCGCGGCGCGGCGCAGCGGCGTATTTCATAGCCGGGTGGAAGGCCTGTGCAAACATAAATCCGATACCCGCCTTCTCCACACACTGCCGCACCTGTTCCGGCTTCAGCTCGATCTTCACTCCCAGCGCCTCAAGCACATCGGCCGAGCCGCAGCGGCTGCTCATGGCGCGGTTGCCGTGTTTGGCCACTTTCAGTCCCGCCCCGGCCATCACGAAGGCCGAAGTGGTCGAGATATTGAAAGTGTTGGAGCCGTCCCCGCCCGTGCCGACGATATCGATCACCGGACCCGTCAGGGACACCCTGCTCGATCGGGCGCGCATAACGCTGGCCAGGCCGGCGACCTCATCGGCAGTCTCACCTTTGAGTTTGAGAGCAACCAGGAAGGCGCCCAGCTGGGCCTGCGTGGCCGACCCGTCCATGATCTCCTCCATGACGGAGGAAGCTTCCTCCATAGTCAACGAATTGCCGGATACCAGACTCCCAATGGCCTCTTTTATCATCTTAATTTCTCCTTAAAGCGAGGAAGTTCTTAAGAATGTCTTTGCCGCCCTGGGTCATAAACGATTCGGGATGAAACTGTATGCCCTGCACCGGATGCTCGCGATGGCGCAGCCCCATCACGGTGCCGTCGTCGGTCCAGGCAGTCACCTCCAGACAATCGGGCAATGTGTCGCGGTTGACCACCAGCGAATGGTAGCGGATGGCGTAGAAGGGATCGGGCAGGCCGTCAAAAAGCCCGCTGCTGTTATGATGAACGAGGGACGACTTGCCGTGCATGATGCGGGCCGCGCGGCAGATAACACCGCCGTAGCTGTAGCCGATGCATTCATGCCCCAGGCAGATGCCCAGTATGGGTATGGTGGCGCCCAGCTCCCTGATGACGTCATTGGATATGCCGGCCTGCAGCGGCGTGGACGGTCCGGGCGAAATAATAATCTGATCCGGGTCCATATCAAGGATACCTGCAGGCGTAGCCCGGTCGTTACGGACCACTACCACCCTTTCCCCCAGTTCGCCGAGGTACTGGTAAATGTTGTAAGTGAAGCTGTCGTAGTTATCGATCAGTATAAGCATGTTCCCTCCTGACTGCCGATGTATCGCCGGCCTGCTCGATGGCTTTGAGCAGCGCCCGGGCTTTATTCATTGTTTCCTGATATTCACGCTGAGGCACGCTGTCATAGACAATGCCGCAGCCGGCCTGGACGCAGGCTGTGCCGTCCTTGATCACCATTGTGCGTATGGCGATGGCCATATCCATATTGCCGTTATGCGAGAAATAGCCGACAGCCCCGGCATAAGGGCCGCGTTTATCCGGCTCCAGCTCGGCGATGATCTGCATGGCGCGTATTTTGGGAGCGCCCGCGACCGTCCCGGCCGGGAAGCAGGCGCGCAGCGTATCGAAGGCGTCGAAGTCGTCGCTGAGCCTGCCCTGCACATTGGTGACCATATGCATTACGTGTGAATAACGCTCGATCTCCATCAGGTCGCTGACCTCTACCGTGCCAGGTTTGCTGATACGGCCGATGTCGTTGCGTCCCAGGTCCACCAGCATGATGTGCTCGGCCCTTTCCTTTTCATCGTGCAGCAGCTCATCGGCCAGCGCCGTATCCTCGAGGTAATCCTCCCCGCGCGGGCGTGTGCCGGCCAGCGGACGGACCGTCACCGTTCCGTCCTCCACCCGAACCAGCGTTTCCGGGGAAGCGCCCACGATATCGAAATCGTCCAGATGCAGAAAGTACATGTAGGGAGAGGGATTGATGGAACGCAGCGCCCGGTATATGTCGAATGGGTCTGCAGTTGCCCGCGTGGATAGGCGTTGCGAAAGCACCACCTGAATGGCCTCGCCGGCTGTTATATATTCCCTGGCTCTGTCAACACAGTCCTCGAAGTCCTGCTGCGAGAAATTGGATTGAATACCCCGTGTATCGGACTGCTCATGTGGTATGGCCGGGGCGGGCAGCGGCGCTGTCAGTCTTTCCGCCAGCTCATCGATCCGACTCACAGCCCGGGCGTATCCTGCCTCAACGTCGTCCTCAATATGGGCGTTTGAGATTATAATAGCCCTGTGCGTAACATGGTCGAAGGCCAGCACAGTGTCGGCGATCATGAAGACCGCTTCGGGCAATCCCAGCGGATCTTTATCAGGTGAAGGCAGTTGTTCGAACCGGGCGGAGGTTTCGTAGGCCAGGTATCCGACCGCCCCGCCGCAGAGGATAGGCAGGCCATAGACCTGAACCTGCTTATATTTATCCATCTCGGCTTTTACAGCCTGCAGGGGACCGGTCTGATCACCGGCGCGGATGATAATAGTCTTCTCCGGTTCCGTACCGATGAAGCTGTAGCGCGCCTGTCTCTGGCCTCCCTCCACACTCTCCAGCAGGAAAGAATATTTTCCACGGCTGACTTTGAGAAAGGCCGAGACCGGCGTCTCCATATCGGCCACTATCTCCCGATAGATAGGGACCAGGTTGCCGTCCCTGGCGAGTTTCTTTACTTCTTCCAATGAGGGGTGATACATGCTATCTCCTACACCGGCCTGCCCGGCCATTTTTATATTTATCAGATTGCTTCATCGTTAATCCTCCTGTAGTTAAATTGGGGAAATAAAAAAACCCTCCTGGCTATCCAGGAGGGTTTTGAGATGATCTTTACTCTGCTACGAGGCTATGGTTTCAGGCAATGTCCTCCCGGACATGCAAAAGGCATGTCTCGCCACCACCAGCAGCTAAAGCTGTTGAGGCTGAGGACTGTTTTCAAAATTACCTGACTCATTAGTGCTGCACATGGTAACATCACAGATGAAAAGGTGTCAAATTTATGCGTGCCCCTGATAGTGAGGCCATGTTGTATGAGGTAAAAGTGGAACCGGAGTTCTACGGCAACTGATAGCAGGCTTCGGGCGTTGACAGGTGCCCGTTATTTGGGCATACTCCATTAACGATGAAGGGGCGCAAAGACGATCAGATAGACCTGTTCGGGTCCGATAACCTGGAGCAGGCGGCGGCTTTACTGGAGCTCAACTGGCAATTCCGCTCGTCGCGCGCCCTTATGGCTGCGCATCAACTGGGTTTCTTCGAGGCGCTGGCAAAACCGCGACAGGCAGATCAGGTCGCACTCAAGTGCGGCACAGATCCACGGATGACGGAAAAGCTTTTAATCGTCTGCTGCGCTCTGGGTGTAGTGAAGCGCGACGGGGAGCGTTTCGCGCTGACTAAGTTGGGATCGGACGTACTGCTGCAGGACAGCCCCCGCTACATCGGTGGCACAATAGACCACAATGAGATCCTCTGGTGGGCGACCACCGGACTCCCGGAAGTCGTACGCACAGGAAAACGCGATGCAGCTCCGGAGCCGCCCGAGCATTTCAAGCAGCATCTATTCGATAACTGGATCTGGGCCATGCACGGCATCGCATCCAACGGCCAGGCGCAATGGGTGGCCAGGCAGATCGACCTCAGCGACAGAAAGCTCCTGCTCGATGTAGCGGGCGGACCCGGCACCTACAGCATCGCATTGTGCCAGCGCTTCCCACATTTGAAGGCCGTTGTGTGGGACCTGCCGGAGACACTGGTTATCGCCAGGCAGGTGATCCAACGCTTCGGCATGAGCAAACGTGTTAAAGTCCAGGCAGGCGACTGGAGCAAAGACGAGTTCGGCTCAGGCTACGACTGCCTGCTGATGTCCAATATCCTGCACGGCCCGGGCAGCCACGCAGACGTAAGGCTGAAACAGGCTAAAAAGGCGTTAAAGCGGGGCGGGCTGCTGATAGTCCACGATTTCCTGCTGAACAACGACAGATCCGGCCCTCTGCCGGCATCCCTCTTCAACTTATGGCTGGGGACATACACGGTGAGCGAGATGATCGCGGTCATACGCAAAGCCGGATTCAGTGACGTATCGCTGATCGCCGGCAACGGGCAGCACGGCAGCGGGCTGATAACCGCACGGCGCCCGTGAAATCCATCCGGGGCGCTCAGTCTTCAGGCAGCCCCGCAGCGAACTCAACGGCAACGTTAACGGCGGTAACTCAATCTAATTATGATAAGGGAGATCAATATATGGAACTGAAAGACAGAGTCATTTTAATCACGGGCGCCTCGTCAGGCATCGGTAAAGCGGTGGCGCTGGCGCTGAGCCACGGGCATAACCGCATAGCCATATTGGCGCGCAGACAAGAATTGCTTTCCGATGTTGCTGAAAGCATCCGCAAGAACGGCAGCGAAGCGCTGGCCATCGTCGGCGATGCGCTGGATGAGAAGCAGGCGGCGGACGCCGTTCATGAGGCGGCGCAGAGATTCGGGCACATCGATATCGCGTTGCTGAATATAGGGATAGGACCTTCGCTCGAAATAGCAAAGGCCTCTCCCGATGACATCAAGCAGAACATGCGCATAAATTACGATACAATGATCAATTTCTTCTGTCCGCTCGTCCAGCAGATGAAAAAACAGGAGTCGGGCGGGATCATCGCCAATACCAACTCACTGGCCGGGTTCGTGGGGCTCCCTACGCAGGGGCAGTACTCGGCCGCCAAGGCGGCCTGCCGCATGTTCCTGGATACCGCCCGCATTGAGCTCAAGCAGTACAACATCAGGGTGCTGACGATATGTCCCGGATTCGTAGTCACGGAAAGAAATAAGCACCAGGGGATTCCCCGCTCTCTCACGATGACCACGGATCAGGCGGCCAAACATATCCTGGCCGCTTTGAAATCAGAACGTAAGGAATACCTGTTTCCCAACCACCTGAAGACGGCCGTCATGCTGCCGAAATTTCTGCCGCGGTCTGCAACCGAGAGGCTGCTGTCCCGGTTCTCGCATTAGTGACTGCACGATCACGTTTTTCAATTTTTAATGTCAGCCGGTAAGTTGAATGTTATAATGGCGTCCACACACAGGCCGGCCGTCAGGCTGGGTCAGAAGTTATACGAAGGAGGTTGATATGCCGGTTTACATCGCGTTGACTCGTCTCAATGAGGTGGGGAGAGAGGCCGTCAAGACCAGTCCCAGTAAAATCAAAGCCAATAAAAAAGCGCTCGAGGCCATGGGGGTAAAAGTGCTGGGACAATATATCACACTGGGCCGCTATGACTTCATCAACGTTTTTGAGGCAAAGAACGAGGAGACCATTCTGAAGGCTGCGGTAAACCTTTCGGGAAAAGGCATCGCCCACACTGAGACACTGGTAGCGCTCACGTTAGATGAGTTCCTTAAAATAGGCAAAAAGCGGGCCAAGTAGAGATATTCTGCATTATCCACATTCGATGATTAGCCTGCCCGTCGCCATAAACCGCCGGAGATAGGCGGAATGGATAGGCGAACCTGATAAGACTGGATTTATTCTGAGATTACCGGTTTTGCAGGATCTGCCCGACCGCTTTGCGCGCCCCGGACATCACATTCGCCACGCCTCCGCCGCTTTCGCTCTGGGCGCCGATGAACCACAGCCCCTGGATAGGCGTCTTATGGGCCGGCGGCTTGTTGCCCATGACGGGAGGCACCCCGCCGAACGAATGGTGTTTCAGATGGGTGCGCAGGCGGAAATCTTCGGGGGTGAGTATGAGACGGGTTTTGGTATGCCGGCGCAGGCCGGGTACATGGCGTTCGGCCGTCTCCACAAGTTTATCCGCCAGCTCCTCACGGCGGCTGCTCCAGGACCCTTCGGCCAGCGTATCCGGCGCTACAGTATAGATCGTCACCGCATGCTGGCCCGACGGCGCCAGCGATGGTGAATGCAGCGAAGGCACATAGATGAGCAGCCCGTCCCTGCCCTCATGGTAATGACCGGAGCGCAGACGCTGCACCGCTTCCTCCAGATCGTGAATATAGTAATAGTAGCAGAGCGCCGCCGGCTGATACGGTGTTGGATCAAAGTCTATTCCCAACTGCACCATCAGCACCGACTCCATCAGGCGATTGCACTCGACCTGATTGATTAAATCCGCAGGCAGGTTCTCCCTGCCGACCAGGTCGAAGAACACCTTTTTCATACCTCCAGAGGCCAGCACCACGTCTGCAGCTTCAAAACCACCTCCAACCATCCCCACCCCTTTGACCCGGCCTTCCTCGATCACGATCTTGCTGACGGCGGTGCCGGTGATGACCTTGCCTCCATTCTCCAGGATCGCCCCCTGAACGGCATCAACCAGTGTCCGGCAGCCCCCGATAATATAACAGAACGCAGCCTGTGCGCTCCTGGTGCCCGGGTAGGCCGGGATACGCTTGTCGAATGCCGTCTCGAGATGGATGGCGGGCACTCCCAGGGCCGGGAACTCGCTGGGCGCGGTGACGAAATCGGCCACGATACCCAGGAAGAATGTTTTAAGGACGGGCGACTTGAAGTAATGGTCCATCAACTGCGCGCCGCTCCAGTTCAGCCTGCCCTTGACCTTTTGAAAGGCTATTAACATGCGCAGCTTGAGCCACAGCGCTGCCGGACCCCGGGCCATCTCGACCCGGCGGGCCAGCGACATAAGATCGATCATCTGATCGTAGAAGCGATAGTAGCTGTCGAGCTGTACGCTCTCGTCCGGAAATATCTTCTTCAGGTGCTCCCGCCGCCAGTAAGGGCCCTCATATTCCCGGGGTTTCCACAGCGTAAATTCGGGCAGCGATAGTCCGCGGTCTTCGCGCACCACTTTGACCCGATCGCTGACACCCAGTTCCTCCAGTATGAGGCGTCCCTTGTCGCCCGGCGCGAAGCCCTCTATCAGAAGCGGGCCGATATCCCAGGCGAATCCGTCCTTCGACACGGTTGCAGTCACTCCACCGGCAGTTGGAAACTGCTCGAACACCGTGACGGAATGCCCGGCCCCGGCCAGATACGCCCCGGCGGTCAGGCCGGACATGCCGGAACCTATAACTATTGCCTTCATAACGTACTCCTGTCCGTTGAGACCGTCCGCCTGATAAGCCTACGCTGTTCCACCTTTCCGCTCCGCCAGCTCCTTCACCAGGGCGGCGTGGCTCTGGCGCGTGATGGGATACCAGATCAGGAAAGGCAGGCTGATTATGAGTATCACGGAAGGCACTACCGCGAAAAAGAGGCGTATGCCGAACAACGCGTGTTCCGTCTGCGCCACGTTCGGCACGTAACCGTACAGCTGTAAAGCCCATCCACAGACAGCCACTCCGAGCGCACTGGTGAACTTGGACAGGAAAGCCCACAGCCCGTAATAGATTCCTTCGCGCCGCTCACCGGTCATCTCCTCGTCATACTCGACCACATCGGGCAGCATGCTCCAGGGGAAAACCCACTGCGCGGAGAATCCGATGCCGACTACCACCGCTACCAAATAGATCCACGGCGTGGGGCCGTAGGGGAAAAAAAAGCCGGTGATAATGGCCCCTGAAGCTATGAACAATCCCAGCGCGTATGAAGGGCCTTTGTTGATCCTGTCCGAGACCAGCTTGGCCGGTATGAGACAAATACCGATCGTCACCAGCATGACCAGCAATATATATGAGACCTGGTCTTTCATATCCAGTTGATACTGGATGAAATAGGGCACCAGTGCGGTCAGCACCGTGAAGCTGAAGCTGCTCAGTATGAAGGCGATCATTAAAATTACAAAGGGCCTGTTCTTGAACGCAGTCAAGACCGCGCTGACCGGCGGCATTTTTGATGGTTCTCCTGCCGACTCGGGCGATTCCTTGATCGAAAGTGTGGTAATCAGGATAGTGATTGCAGCTATGGTTCCAAAGACTGCGCCGGTGGCGCTCCATGCCTGCTGCAGGTCCAATCCCGCGCCCCGGAAAATCCCGGCCAGCATGGTGGTCAAAGCTGCGCCCAGGATATATCCGACTACGTTATACACCATGCGGATCGAGGTCAGGCTGGCGCGCTCGTTGTAGTCGCGGGTCAGCTCGGGGGTCAGGGCATAGTAGGGAGTACAGGTCATGGTATGGAAGGTGTCCACCAACCAGAAGCTGAGCAGCACGGCAAAAAAGGCAGACACGCCTTCCAACCCCGTAGGCAGTGAGAACATGATCCAGGCGGCAAAACCGAGGGGCACAGCGCCGATGACCATGAAAATCCGCCGCCTGCCGAAACGTGAACGCACGCGGTCCGACCAGTAACCGAAAAGAGGATCGTTGATTGCATCCCAGGTGATTTTACCGACGAGCAGCGCCGCACCGGCCAGAGCGGGATTGATGCCTGCCACATCGGTGTAATAGTAGAGCAGGAAGAACTGCATGGCGGACGTTATCAGGGAAAAGCCCAGGTCGGCCAGACCATATCGGAATTTAAGGCCGAACGACAATTTTTGGTCCATGCTGCACCTCACGAATAAATCAATATCTCACGATAGACAGAGCGGACGAAACGAGTACCTGTCTCTCCAGCAACATACCCAACCTTGATCGACATAGTATATGTAAACAGACAGATAATCTCAACCGGCCGGTTTAAATGTACCAAACGCTTCTGCTAATATTTTTCGAATATCCGCAGGAGGTGGAATCAAATGGTCCGCTGACAACCTGCCGGGATCGCCTCAAGTATAGTAACGAAAAGGAACGGGTCAGAGGTCATCCTGGTTGAAAGGTTCGTCCCCCTGGCCGGAGAAAACGACAACGTTGCCACCAGAAAATGGTACCTGTTCGATCCGGAAGCGCTGAAATGCCTAATTTCGATATGCTGAGCAAGGCCGGTTTGAAACTGCGGGTCAATTCCCTGATTATCGACACTATCGTGAATAAGAAAAGAATTTAAGCTGTGATATAATTCCTCCAAAATACGCAGGGAGGCTCTGACGATGGCGCAGAAAGTGGACCTTTTCCCTCACGACAGCTCGCTCGAGCGGCTGCCCGCTCCCCAAAGGGACAAGGAAATGTCCCGGAAGCTGCAGCGCCTCATCGCCTATGCGTACGGCAAAGCCCCCGGCTTCAAGCTGCGCATGGACGGGGCGGGGATCAAACCGGGCGACATCAAGGCCCTGGCGGACCTGCAGAGAATTCCGGTCCTGCGCAAGGACGACCTGATCAAGCTGCAGAAGGAGCTTCCGCCCTTCGGGGGCTATCTGGCCGTACCCCTGGATGAGATCGACCACATCTATCAATCGCCGGGCCCGATCTATGACCCGCAGAGGAGGTTGAAGCAGGGCACCCTGCCGCCCGACATGGGCAAAGGACAGATAGCCGTTAACACCTGGTCCTATCACATCACCCCGGCGGGAATGTTAATGGACCGCCTGCTGAGGGCAATGGGTTTCACCGTCTTCCCGGCGGGGACGGGCAATACCGATCTCCTGGTGCAGATAATGCGCGACCTGAAGGTATCATACTTCGTGGGGACTCCATCCTTCCTGGCCGCCATCATCAAAAGAGCGGAGGAAATGGGATTCGATATCAAAAAGGACTTCAACCTGAAATACGCACAGGTCTTCGGCGAGATGGGAGGGGACCCCCTGAGGAAGATGTTCAGCGAGAAATACGGCATCACCTGTGTGGGCGGCGACAACTATTTGACCGCCGATATAGGCCCCATCGCGGGCTCCTGTGAAAAGGGCGCAGGCATGCACGTCAACACCGACGTGATCGTTGAAATAGTCGACCCGTCGACCGGCCGGGCCCTGCCTGCCGGCGAGGTCGGCGAGGTGGTGGTGACTCCCTTCGATGAAGTATATCCCCTGATACGCTTCGGAACGGGTGACCTCTCGATGCTGGTGACCGAAACCTGCGCATGCGGCCGGACTACATCCCGCCTGCCTAAAATCATGGGCAGAAGCGGAGACGCCGTCCGTGTACGCGCCATGTTCGTGCATCCCAGGCAGACCGACGAGGTTATCTCGAAGTTCGGGGAGATAGCACGTTACAGGATCCTGGTTAACAGGCCGGCCGACAGGGATGAGATGCTGCTGCAGGTGGAGCTCAAGGCCGGTCCCGCGGACCGGGACGCCTGGGAAGAATCGCTGAGAAAGGAATTCCAGAATACCTGCAAGGTGAGGTTCGACGCTCTGGAAGTCTTGCCCGCCGGCAGCATTCCGGGCGGTGAGAAGACAATCGTCGACAGGCGCGTTTATTAGATTTTGGCGGCGTTATAGCCAAACGATATTACTTGAGGCTACAAGGAGGGGATCATGGGAAATGCAACGGAGAGCCAGGCGACCCGGGCGCCGCATTCCAAGCTTCCGCTCGGTATTAAACTGAGCTTCGGCATCGGCGACATCGGCAGCAACATCTTCATCGTAACAACCGGGATGTACCTGCTATTTTTCATGACAAACGTAATGGGCATTAATCCGGCGCTGGCCGGCACTATGCTTCTGTTCCCCAAGCTTTGGGACGTTATCTCCGATCCGCTCATGGGCGCCATCTCGGATGTCACGCGTTCACGCTTCGGCAGGAGGCGGGTGTACCTGCTCTACGGCGCCGTGCCTTTCGGCCTATCGTTTTTCATCCTCTTCCTTGCACCCGGCTTTCAGATGGAGTTCGCCAACGCGTTACAGACATCTTTGTTATTTGCACTGGGCTGCACAGCCTTCACCGTGATCAACGTCCCCTATGCCAGCATGGTGCCGGAGATGTCCGACGACTACAACGAACGCCTCTCTATAGTCTCCTTCCGCATGACATTCGCCTCCATCGGCGCCTTGCTGGCCGGCGGGCTGACCATGGCGCTGGTGGCGGCCGGTGGAGGCGGCGCGGACGGCTTCCGCTTCATGGGCGGTATCTTCGGGCTGGTCATTATCGTTTCCTGCCTGTGGTGCTTCTTCGGCACGAGCAAAGCACCTTCGCTGCCGCCACACAAGGAGACGCCTCCTGTGAAAGAGCAGGTCAAGATCGCAGCCCGCAATTATCCGTTCGTAATACTGATGACGAGCTATTTCCTGCAGGCGCTGGCCATCGGCGTGATGATGGCCGGATTCGTCTACTATGTGAAATACGCCATGACCCTGCCCGAAACGGCCATGAATATCGCTTTCCCCATCTTTATGGTCACCGGCGTCATTTTTATACCGGTCTGGCTGGCTGTGGGCAAAAGGCTGGGCAAGATAAGGTCGTATTACATCGGCCTGGCCATATTCACCCTCTCAATGGGCTCGCTCTTCTTCACCAGCTCCTCACAACTGATGATTTTCTATGCCCAGATATTCATAGCCGGCATCGGATTCTCCAGCTTCCAGCTCTTCCCCTTCTCCATGCTGCCCGACACTGTTGAATACGACCAGCTGCAGTCGGGGATGCGGCGTGAGGGAATCTTCTCCGGCATGTGGTCGGCCGGCCAGAAAATAGCCTACTCGGTGGGCCCGCCCATCGTGGGTTTCGCTCTGGCCCTCTCGGGTTTTGTCACCGATGGGGTCCAACCCGAAAGCGTGGCCACGGGTGTGCGCATCGTCTTCTGCCTCTTCCCCGCTGCCATGATCCTGCTCAGCTTCCTGCCGTTCAGTAAATATAAAATGACCGAGGAGGAATTCGAGAAGGTCAAGGCGAAGATCTCGGACGCGGGCAAATCGTAGGGGCGGATTTTTAAATCCGCCCAAAGACGGGCGCAGCTAAAGCAACGCCCCTACTGTCCTTACATATCTATGCGGGGAAGGCCTTCTCGCCCAGCGCCATGCGTACCAGGTCCGTAATAAACACCTTGCGCAGGCCTCGCTCCGTCGTGGGGCGCCTGAGCACACGATCGCACATGGGGCAGAGGGTAACAAGCACATCGGCCCCGCACCTTATGGCATCATCCACGTTTTTAGCCTGCACCTCGGCTGCCAGCTGTGGATAAACCTTTACGAAGGCCCCTGAACAGCACAGCGCCTTTTCCCTCTCATATTCCCGCTTCGGGCGTTGTACGCCGATCAGATCGAAAATCTCGTCTACGAAAACATCCTTGGCGGGGGTGTAGCGCGATGCGCAGGGCCGCTGGTAGGCCGCCTTTACGCCCAGCTTCGTAATCTTGCTTTTATTATCGCGCAGGTAGTTGCGCATGTATTCGAGGATATGCATGTACTTGAAAGGCACTTCGATGCCATAGTCCCTGACCTTGGCATCGACCATGGCGTAGCAGTCATCATGCAGAAAGATGATTTCATTGCCGAGTTTGGCGACGTTATCTATAAATTTCCGGGCATTCTCCGCTACAGGCGTTTCCACTCCGGCATGCACATAGCCCACATAGCAGAAGTACTCGCCGCCCTTGGCGATAGTCAGGCCGTCGAACATCTGTCCGCCGATGGCATCCGGCGGCAGCGATAACTCCATCACGCAGAGCGAGAGGACGGGTTTATCGGGGTCGCCGGGTATCACCTGTCCCGGCAGAGTGGGGGCCATGGCAAACATCTTCAGGCTATCGGCGCCTGCATAGGAACCGTGCTTTTCCATCGCCTTGAGTATCAGGTCGAAGGGATCTGCGCCGGTGGGGCAATACTCGCGGCAGGCGCAGCACGTCACGCATTTGCTCAGTATGGCGGCAAGCTTTCCGTCCAGGAGGTCTTTTATATCTGCAGCAGCTTTCTTCCCGTCATAATCCACATAAAGGCATTTCGTCAGGCAATCGCCGCACAGGTCACATTTAGATGCGTTCCACACGTTTAACCTCCTTAATCCGATCTGCCTGCCGGGCCCTTCCCTGAGGCGTCTCGATTTCGCCGAAAAAATATACGTTGACTATGGTAACATAATAGGCTGTGAAAAACATGCGGGCTTTTACCGCCCGTACCCGTTAGTTAAGAGGCATGCGTAAATAAGGAGGATGTATACATGTTCAAAACCAGGATGACGGAGCTATTCGGCATTCAGCGACCTATCATGCTGGCCGGGATGAACTGGATCACGGAGCCGGGGCTGGTGGCGGCGGTGTGCAACGCAGGCGGACTGGGCATGCTGGCCACGGCGCGCTTCTCCCCGGATGAGGCGAGAAAGAACATACGCGAGGTCAGGAGCCTGACCGATAAGCCTTTTGGCGTTAACCAGGCCCTGGTCCTGCCCGGAGCGCGCGAGAACGTCGAGGTGGCCATCGAAGAAAAGGTGCCCGTCCTCAACTACGCGCTGGGCAAGCCGTGGTTTATCGATCGTGTACATGCTTACGGCGGCAAGGTTATGGGCACCACCGCCACTGTCAGGCACGCTGTCAGGGCCGAACAGCTCGGATGCGACGCAGTAATCATTACCGGAAACGAGGCTGCGGGACATGGCACCATTGCCACCTCTCTGGTCCTCATCCCTATGGTTGCCAGCCAGATAAAGATTCCTTTGATAGCGGCCGGCGGGTTTTACAACGGCCGGGGTCTGGCTGCGGCCCTGGCCCTGGGCGCGGATGGGATATCGATGGGCACGAGGTTCTCACTGACTAAAGAGAGCCTGGTACACAATAATTTCAAGCAGCTCTGCCTCAAAGCTACGGAGCAGGACACGCTCTACAGCAACGCCTTCGACGGCATGCCCGGGCGTGTGCTCAAGACAAAGGCGGCCGAAAGAATGATGAAGAGCGGTATACAATTCTCCGAAGCCTTCCAGGGCGCCGGAGAGATACGGAAAATGCTCGGGCTATCTTACTGGAAGTTTATCGGGCTGAGCCTTCAGATGTGGCGGGCCGAGGAAGGTTCCCCCATCTGGTCGCAGGCCCGCCAGGCCGTCGGTATGAGAAGGCATCTCAGGGCCATCAACGAGGGCGATGTCGATGAGGGCATACTCTTCGCGGGACAGGATTGCGGCGGCATAGACGACCTGCCTGGAGTGCAGGAGCTGGTTGACCGCATTATGTCCGAGGCTGAAGCGGCCTGCGATTCCCTGCAGCAAAAGCGGCGCTGACTGCGCTGGAAGATCAGTCCGATACAGAGGGAGAATGCGCTGCAAAACGTCGGATACGCCTGCCAGCATTGACTTTGATGGGTGAGCCGTGTCCGAAGCAGGCCGACTCAAACTCTTGTCCCGCCAGCTTCCTGGCAGATCGTCTTAGCTGAGCCACATCAGTTGTGAAGGGGATGGACGGCCACTTCAGGCCGAAACGCTGCGCCAGCAGGTCGCCGGTGAAGACGACGCCGTTGCTCTTGAGGAAGATGCACATGCTGCCGGGCGTATGCCCCGGCGTATGCAGTACGCGTATCCCTCCGGCCAAAGGAAGTTCGTCACCGTCAGCTACCTCGTGATCGACTTTGACCGGTTGGGTAGCCAGCAAGTGCTGAAAGGGACGCGCCGCACGGCAGAGCCATCCGGGGCGCGACGGTCCAGGCTGAGGCAGCCTTCCATCTATATAAGGCGCATCCGCCGCGTGGGCGACGACCCTGGCACCGGTGATCTCCACCAGCCCAGCCAGCCCGCCGGTATGATCGGTATGATGGTGCGTGATGATGATTGAAGCGATGCGCGAAGAGGAGTAACCCAGGCCGCGTACCCTTTCAATAATGATCGGCTCTTTGCCTTTAAATCCCGTATCAACCAGCGCAAGCTCGCCGCCTGTGTCGATCAGGTAGACATTGGAACCCAGGTCGGCCTGGTCCCACCACCGGCTGAGTTGAAAAACTCCGGGTATCACTTCCCTCATATGTTCTTAATTTTACACCGGCACAACATATTTGGTGACATGGAAGTATTGTGATATCGTTAAGCAGAGCCATCGGGAGGAGACCGCTATGACAATTGAGGAACTGCGCCGGCGCGTGGACGAGTGTTTCGATCGCGAGGAGTTTCTCAATGCTCTCGAGTACTCGGTTGAACTGATAAGCCGACACGCAGACCAGGTGACCTTCGAGGACATCTTCAAGAAAGGGCTGTGCCACTTCAAGCTGGAGGAGGATGCCGAGGCTATCGGCTGCTTCAACAGGGCACTGGAGAGGGAACCCGATAACGTGATGGCGCTGACCAACAAGGGCATCTGCCTCTTCAATCTCGACAAGGTTAACGAAGCATTCGCGGTTTTCAACCTGGCCATTAAGCTTAATCCCAATGTGTTCCCGCCATGGCATTACATGGGCCTTCATTACCTGAGGACCTACCTGAAGACCGGCGATCTTGCGGCCATGATAAAAATGGTCAACTGCTATCGCCAGGTGGTGGGGATGGCGCCCGATTTCGGGGAATTCACCATTCACGATCCGATCGATGATGCAGATTATTCCATCGATCGCTTCCTTGAGCTGCATAAGGGCGTGAAGGACCTGCCTGTAGAAATGCTGACTTCCCTCTAATACCGCCAACCTTTCTAAACAATAGTCTCATGCGCGCTATTAACAACACACCTGTCATAGCTTTCGCCGGCAAGGGTGGCGTAGGAAAGACCACCTGCGCGGCGGCCACAGCCCTGCATTTGGCATCGCACGGACGCAAGACCCTGGCCATCTCCACCGATGCCACTCCTTCACTTTCGCACATCTTCCAGTCGGCGCCCGCGGAGATCCCGTCGCAGGCTGCAGACGGCCTCTTCTTCCTGGAGATCGGCACGGGCCAGGCCAGGCAGATGTGGGAGAAAAAGTTCGGCCGCGATGTTTATCATGTGTTTTCCTCATTCGTGGAGATAGCCTATGCTGATTATGTTGATTTCATGGCTTCCGTACTGCCGGGACTGGCCGAGGAATTTATAGTCGATTACATCCGCGAGCTTTCATGCGGCAGGGAGTGGGATACAATCGTCTGGGATACGGCGCCGCTGGGACAGACCATGGCGCTGCTGCAGACGCCCGCGCTGCTCACACAGCATCTCCGGCTGGCGCCGCGCATCTATACTAAAATCAAAGCGGGGGAAGGCACCAGGGAGACGATACTGGATATCATCCGGCGCTGGGAGGAGCTGTCGGCCGCCGATGTAGCTTTCTTACGCAACGGGGTGGAATTCAATATAGTTGCTATCCCGGAGGCACTGGCGGTCAACCAGCTGGATGAAATACTCGGCGATCTGGATAAATATGATCTCAAAGTCAAGCGGCTGATCATCAACAACGTGATTCAGACGTCGGACTCCGCTTTCTTACGCAGGAAGGCCGGCCAGCAACAAATATACATGAAGCAGCTGCACGATAAATACAACCGGCTCCGGATGTCGCAGGTACCCCTCTTCCCGCACGAGATAAAAGGGCGTGAGACGCTGCTTAAGGTCGCGGAAGCGCTCTACTGAACTGATGCCACAGCACGCCGGTCAAATCGCCAGGGCGAAGTTCAGGTATAGCTGGGCGGCCTGCACCACCTGGCTGAAAACCACAGATTCCTCTGGTGTGTGTGCAGTCTCGAGCCGGCCCGGGCCGAGGATAATCGGATCGACGCCGGCCCCCCACAGCACGTTGCCGTCCGAATTGCTGCGGAAATCCTGCGTCTCCCAGGGTACCTTCATACCCTTGCAAACCTCGCGCAGCCTGCGCACCAGCGGCCGGTCCTGCGATATGCGATAACCCGACTGCGTATTTTCAAATCTGATATAGGCATCGAGAGAGGGTATGACCTTGCCGGCATCCTCCACAAGATGTTCCAGGTCGGCCTTGAGCACATCCATACGGGAATCGGGAGGCAGGTGAAGGTCCAACCAGGCCTCACAGGTATCCGGCACCACGAATCCGCCGGGAAAACCCGAAAGCTGCCTGATGTTATAGACCAACCCGCTGGAGACCGTAGTAGTATACCCGGTGACCTGCAGCAGCAGCTTGAGCATATTCTCTATAGCATTCTGCCCCAGCTCGGGCATGGAGGAATGCGCCTTTTTACCGCGTGTGCGTAAAAGGACTTCCAGATATCCATAGTGGCCCAGGCAGGGCATCATGTTGGTCGGCTCAGCCACCACCGCCCAGGGAAAACGGTACTCGCGCACCAGGGTTTTGGCGCCGTCGCTCTCCTCCTCTTCGCCCACCACCAGCGCCATGCCTACAGAGGGGAACCTGCCTTTTTTATCCGCCAGCACCGTAAAGGCCTCTATCATGGCGGCGCAGCCCGCCTTCATATCCGAACTCCCCAGGCCGCAGACCTTCTCCTCCTCCTCATAGAATCCGAAGTCATCGAGATCATGCGCCGTTACCGTGTCCAGATGACCCACGAAACAAAGGTCTACTTCGTCGGTTTTGGGGGGCAATACCACGATGTTATAGCGGTTTTCATCCACCGCCTGTCTCTTGACATTAAGCCCTCTCGATCTCAGGTACTCTTCGCAGAACAGCAGTATCTCCTCTTCCTTGCCTGACGGACTGTATATGTCCACCAGGTCCTGCAGGAGCTTTTTCAGTCGATCCGGCTTGATCTCAACCGCTACGCCTGTGCTCGGCGCCATTTTTTTTCCCCCTCAGGCTGCGTTTTTTCTCCTTCTCTTTCTCTTTCTGCTGCTCCGTCGCCGCCGGATTATAAGTCATATAGATGTGCTGCTGCGGATTGCCGAAACCCTTGGCGCGGAAGAAATGCAGGGCGGGCAGGTTATCCGCCTCCGTATCGATCATGAAAATACGCACGCCTGCCTCTATCATTTTATCCTCGAATTTATTGAAAAGGCGGCTGGCCACTCCCGTCCTCTGGTATTCCGGAGATACGACCAGCCAGACAAGATAACCATATTTCCAGGCTGATTTCTTTTTGGTGACCACATTGCCCAGGGCAAATCCCAAAATCTGCCCCTCCAGCGCCGCCACAAGGCAGTACTCTGTATCCTCGTTGAACATGGAGATGACTTCAAACTCGTCCCAGGTACGATAGAGCGTGGGCGTTTTATCAGCTGTAAAGACCTGCTCGCCCAGGTGAAAAACTTCCGGGATGTCGTCAACTTCCATCTCCCTGATATCGATATCTATCTTTTTCCTGCCGCCGTTCTCCCCTTGATCAGGCAGGGCCGCGGAAAGTGGCTTTTCATTGTTGCCGCGCTGCCCGGCAGCGCCGTTGATACTCATATAGCCTCCCTGTGAATGATAAATCGTATACGCAAGGTAAACCTGACTATCAATGCATTTAAAACTGATATCCCAGAGAGCGAGCCTTGTCGTAACACTTCTTAGCCTCGGTGGTGCGCTTGAGCGTCTCAAGCGTCAGCCCCTTGCTGTACCACAGTGCCGGATTATTGACATCGAGGGCCAGCGCACGATCAAAGGCAATAATAGCCTCGTCGTAACGCTTCAGCTCATGCAGGGCTTTGGCTTTATAGCCCCAGGGAAACGAGTTTGCATCATCAAGCGAGATTGATTTATCGGTTGACTTCAGCACGTCTTCATACAACTGGCTCTTCATCTGGGCATAGGTGAGCTCGTCCCACAAATCAACATTGGCCGAATCCAGCGAGGCAGCCCTGGCGTAACTTTGCACAGCCTCCTGGTACTTACCCTGGGCCTGGTATACCAGTCCCTTGCTCTCCCAGTAGACAGCGTCGTTGCCGTTAATAGAAACAGCCTTATCCACGCTTTCCAGGGCTTTATCATGCTGGCCCAAGTTCATGTAGGATATACCTCGATAATTCCAGGCATCGGCGAAATTGGAATCAAGCTTAATGGCCTGATCATAGCTATCAATAGCCTGCTCGAAGTTTTTCATAGCATCCAGAGCCTGCCCTTTATTGAAGTGGACCGCCGGATTGGACGGGTCCTTCTCCAGCGCACGATCGAAATTGAGCAACGCCTTCTCAAACGCCCCCTTGTTATACAGGTCGATTCCCGTCTCATTGAAGGCAACGGCCTCCTGATTGCTGCTGTATCCCTGGCTGCCCGTCTGGCAGCCGGCCAGAGTCACTACCAGCAGAACCAGAAAAAGCGCCGCCACGTGATAAAAAGCCGGTTTACATACAATTATTTTCTTTTCCATTTGTATTCCTTAGAGATTTATTATAGACCATGTACGGTCGGACTTTATCACGGAATTGTAGCACCGGGCCTCCCGCAAGTAAATTCGCGCAGCCTGATTAATTCATCCCTTTAATGGTACTAAATAGTTATTGACACACGAGTACGTGTAAGGTAACATTGTCCGCGAACGTAAGGAAGGTGTGTCTTGATATGATATATAGAATTATCACCACAATTATCGCCTTGGCACTTATAACTCTGACTGCCGCGCCATCACTGGCACAGGGCCTGTTACCTGATGGAGAAGAGGAAAACGTGATCGGTGGCGGCGGTGTAGTCACTCCGACCATACCCCTGCAGGTCGCAACCCAGGGTGCCACGAGTATAACGGGTACATCAGCCAATCTCAATGGCTATCTTCAGTCGATGGGACCGTACAGCGTTGTTGATGTTTGGTTCGAGACCGAAGACGGTGGGGAGATCTCGCACCAGTCAATGAGCTCGCCCGGATTCTTTACAGCCTATCTGGGGCAGCTCGAGCCGGGAACGGCCTACAGGTACAGGGCAGTGGCCATGGCGACCCTTTTGGGGGGACAGAAGAGCGAGGGCTCGTTCGTCAGTTTCACCACGCAGCACACGGTACCGCAGGCGCCGATAGAGGTCTCGACATCATCAGCCTCCGACATAACTTCCGGCTCAGCGGTGTTACGTGGTTACCTGTCCAGCATGGGTCCCTACGACAGTGTCACCGTATGGTTCCAGTGGGGCAGCTCAACAGGTTACGGCAACACCACCGTCCAGCAGACCGTCTATGCGCCGGGACCTTTCAGCATGCAGATATCCGGCCTCAGCCCCAATAACATGTATTATTTCCGCGCCGCCGCCAAGCCTGACCTGGTGGGCGTATCGGCAGTATATGGCAATGCTCAAAGCTTCAGCACGCCCGGCGCGGCCAGCCTGACAGTTAGCACCGGCTCCGTATCCGGTGTGACCAGTAACTCCGCCACACTGGTAGGCTATCTCGAGTCATTGGGGACCTACCGCAATGCCTATGTCTGGTTCGAATGGGGTCCGACCACTGCCTACGGACAGACTACGACTATGCAGACGATGTATTCGCCCGGCACATTCAATTTCACTCTCCAGGGACTCAATCCGGGCACCATCTATCATTATCGTGCCCTGGCAGTGCCTTCGGCGACGGGCGGCATGACCGTACATGGATTCGATAGTATTTTCACAACTACGGCTGCTCCGGGAGTAAAGGTCAGCACCAGCGTTGCCACCAACATCACCGCTCAATCCGCCACGCTGAATGGCTACCTGAACGCCATGGGAATGAGCAGTTACGCATATGTATGGTTCGAGTATGGGACCGATACTACTTTCGGCAATTCAACTCCGCACCAGAGCATGAGCATGCCGGGCAGCTTCAGCAACAGCGTTGTCAAATTACAGCCCGGTCTGACCTACTATTACCGGTCCGCTGCATTCTCCAACGGGTACAACGTATACGGGCAGTACAGCACATTCCAGACCACACCTTCATCGCCCGTGTCCCTGACGACAGGCGCAGCCAGCAGTATCAGCACGACCGGCGCCACACTCAACGCTTACGTTAATTCGCTGGGTGGGCAGCGTTCAGTGCAGGTGTATTTCAATTTCGGCAAGAGCATGGAGTTCGGCAACGTTACTGCAGCGCAGGCTGTGACCTCACCCGGCACGGTCTCCTATCAGGTATTGGGGCTGGTCCCGGGCACAACCTACTATTTCCAATCGGTCGCTCAGACGCCGGAAAACCTCAAGGTTTACGGCTCCACCGAGATATTCAGCACC
>Ga0172380_10003183_pt1 | contig 23202 bp, 30 predicted proteins | sample Leawe162metaG_FD_119747 | JGI IMG/M metagenome (GOLD analysis project Ga0172380, IMG submission 119747) | Leachate microbial communities from a municipal landfill in Southern Ontario, Canada - Leachate well 162 metaG | ecosystem: Engineered > Solid waste > Landfill > Unclassified | place...
CAGGACTGGAGCCGCTGACAACGGTATGAATATCGTGATACGCCCCGGCCTAGGCGGGGCGGGCGGTACAAATGGTACTTTCAAGATTCAATCAGCGGATTCAATTAACGTGCTCACCATCCCATCTGCTGACAACGTGACCATTGGGCGCGACGGTGTGGTTGCCACGCTGACACTTGGAGAGGTCGGAGTTGGGGCGGCGGTGACGCATAAGATCTCTACTGCGGCAGGAGACAATCTAGGTATTGTTGCCGGCACCGGAGGCTGGGTGCATATCCTGCCCAACAGTGGCACTGCTGGAATCGACGCATCAGGGGTGCTCACAACAACTTCCACGACATACGTCGGCGCAAACGGAACGTGGGGCATTATCCTCGGAGCGTCGTACCACTACAGCTATCTCCCGGTCTCCATCAAGGATGGGACAAGCACACTGCCGCTGACAGGAACAAACCTGCGATTCGGCATCGACGACCCTACCAACGTGCTCACGGGCCGCACCTGCTCGCTCACCGCAGGTGATCTTACAAAAGATGACGGAGCCACTTGGTCAACTCCCAATATAATAACAATTGATGCAGCAAAAGGCCCTGTTAACAAGGATCAGGGGTATGGTTTACTCCGAGCTGCTACAGGAGATGCAGAGCGGCTGCGCTGGGATGACAGCGGGCTGGCGATTACAGGCAACTGGCGTCGTTCTGTTACAAGAACAACTGCCAGCCCTTATACGGTCGCGATCACGGATCAAGTAATTGTAGTTTCGGCTGATGGACATGTCGATTTGCCAACTACTGCGCCTGGATTGATCGATGGCCGCACAATTGAAATTCACGCAGGGGTCGCAAATATTCCAACAATTGATGGTAGCGGCAACAATATTGTAACTCCTGCAGGCGCTGTTGCCACACATGCAATGGCTGGCGGGGAATGCGCAACTGTCACTTGGGATGCTGCTGGTGCAGTGTGGAGAGCGCGCGTTTAATCAAATGAATTATTTTGTTTCAGGAGTTTGCGACTTCTTTGGCAAGAAAGCCACGGTTTTAACCTGTGTCACAAAATCCAAACAGAAATAGTGCTAGTATCGCCTGCTGTACCAGTGAGAACTGCACCAACACTGCTACATAATGTGCATCCCCCATTCCTCTAGTTATACATTTTGTAAATCCACCACCCCAAAATGATTGCCCAGTATCAACTTCTCCGTAAATACCAATTGTATGGTCAGATGAACTGTGATGAACAAGAATGTACATTCCACAAGATTCAATCCCGCCGACAATAGACGCTGGATAAAATCGACTATTAGTTTTGACAAGAGCCGGGCTTATTGGGTCTGTATTTGTTATTGTTAAATCTCCAACTTCCATCGCAACTGTTCCCAAACCAGTTGTAAATCCCGTTGTATTTGAACTTGTAAGATAAATTCCAAGATTACTTGCATTTGTGAAATTTAACGAAGGTGAAACTGAACTGCCATCTGGAAGTGAGCTTATTATGCCTGATCCTGAAATTGGAGAAAAGCTTGACATATTTTTCCTACTTAATTTCTACTTCAACATTACATCCATCGCCCCAAATGAATACAGAGTGAGCTGTGAATTTTCCCTTTGGAATTTTTCCTTCATATTCTTTATCTTCTTTAATATATGCCAAAGTAGTGTGTGGCTTATATTCTGGAAATGAATTATCAACTTTAATGCCGGCAATTTCAAATGCCTCATTTAATTTTTTATTTAATTTTTTAAGATCTTTTGATATAATTTGCAATTTTGCTATTTTACAACCATCAGAATTTTTTGTGGCTTCAAAATATGAAACTTTTTCTTCTAAACTTAATTCAAATGGTTCAAAATCATGAACTACGCCTTTTATGATTAGTTTCATTAATTCTTTTTGTTTTTCTGGAACTTCCCCAATATACAGGACTGTTGTATGCGTTGGGGAATTATCATGGGCTCCAAGAGATGGAAATTGTTTTGCGAGATGTTCTGGAAATTTAATGAAAACCCCACATGTCTTGTGCTTTTTCGCAAGTTTCTTAACAAGTTGATTAAAAGTATTAATATATTTTGCTATCATATTTCCTCTTTAATATGGTAAAATAATCGTAGATGAAATAATTGTTGTCGAGATGATTTTCTCTGGCTACAATACAAGATGATTGTAATTTTATTTTCAAAGGAGATTGTTTTATGAGGTTGGTTTTAAAGTTTTGCATTCTATTTTTATGTATTATTATGTTTGGTTGTTCAGATAAAGGGGGCTCGAAGTTATTAAATGTTTCTTATGATCCAACAAGAGAATTATATCAAGCTGTTAATGAAGCTTTTGTAACTCAATGGAAAGATCAAACAGGTCAATCATTAACTATTGATCAATCACATGCTGGTTCTGGTAAACAAGCTAGAGCTGTTGTTGATGGATTAGAAGCTGATGTTGTTACTTTGGCCTTGGCTTATGATATCGAAGAAGTTGCTAAAGCAAATTTAATGGATAAGGATTGGTATAAAGAATTTCCAAATAATTCTGCCCCCTATACTTCAACTATTATCTTTTTAGTTCGAAAAGGAAACCCATTAGGAATTAAGGATTGGGATGATTTAGTTAAGAAGGGTGTTTCAATAGTTACTCCAAATCCAAAAACATCAGGTGGGGCTCGGTGGAATTATCTTGCAGCATGGGCTTTTGCTGAACGTAAGTTTGGGCCTGATAAAGCCCGTGATTTTGTCGCATCAATGTTTAAGAATGTTGCAGTTTTAGATTCCGGAGCAAGAGGTTCAACAACAACATTTATGCAAAGAGAGATTGGTGATGTGTTTTTAACTTGGGAAAATGAGGCTCATCTTGCTATTAAAGAATTTGGGGCTGATAAGGTTGAAATTGTTATTCCTTCTGTTAGCATCTTGGCGGAGCCTCCGGTTGCTATTGTTGATAAAAATGTAACAAAACATGGAACGGGACAAGTTGCAAGGGCATATCTTGACTTTTTATATACAGACCAAGCGCAGGAAATTATAGCTAAGAATTATTATCGTCCAAGAAATAAGGAAGTTATGCAAAAGTATATTGATAATTTTCCATCTATGACATTAGTTACTATCGATGATTTTGGCGGTTGGGATAAAGCTCAAAAAGAGCATTTTGCTGATGGTGGTGTATTTGATTCCTTCTACAAAAAGTAAGTAAATGAAATCAAGAATTCTTCCCGGATTTCGGCTAAGTTTAACTTATACATTAATTTATCTTGGCTTAATTGTTATTATTCCATTAATAGCACTTTTAGCTAATATAACTATAAATATTAGTGCAATTATTGAAATAGTAAGTGATGAAAGACTTGTATCTGCATTGTTTCTGAGTTTGAGAACTGCATTTATAAGTTCATTTATTAATGCAATATGTGGTCTTGCTATAACTTGGACATTAGTTAGATATAAATTTCCGGGAAGACAGGTTCTTGATGCTATGATAGACCTTCCTTTTGCTCTCCCGACTGCTGTGGCTGGGATTGCATTTACCGCACTTTATGCCCCGAATGGTTGGATAGGTAGCTTCTTTTCTTCAATAGATATAAAAATTGCTTTTACAGAAGTTGGCATTATATTGGTTTTGATATTCATTGGATTGCCTTTTGTAATTAGAACTTTGCAGCCAGTTCTTCAAGATTTAGATAAAAGTTTAGAAGAGGCTGCTTATAGTCTTGGCGCTAGTAAATTTCAAACTTTCTTTAGAATAATATTTCCATCATTATTACCAGCGTTATTAACAGGATTTGCCCTATCTTTTGCTAGAACATTAGGGGAATATGGAAGTGTAATATTTATTGCTGGTAATATTCCTAATAAGACAGAAATTGTTCCTTTGCTTATAATGACAAAATTAGAACAATTTGACTATATTGGCGCATCTGTTATTGGCGCTATGATGTTAGTAATTTCATTTATTATGTTATTAATTATTAATTCTTTGCAATCATGGGCTGGTAAAAAATGAGGAATTTAAATAAAATAATTTTGATATTATTTTCTGTTTTATTTTTAGGATTATTTTTATTATGTCCTTTAGCAATAATTTTTCATGAATCTTTTAGTAAAGGTATAGAATTTTATTTTAAATCAATTTCTGACCCAGGTGCATTACAGGCCGTTGAATTAACATTAATAACCGTTCTTATTGCTATTCCTGCTAATTTAATATTTGGACTCATGTCATCTTGGGCGATTGCAAAATTTAAGTTCAAAGGAAGAAATTTATTAATTACATTGATTGACTTACCATTTTCTATTAGCCCTGTTATTTCTGGAATGATTTATGTTCTATTATTTGGATTGCAAGGATGGTTTGGGCCATGGTTAATTGCTAATGATTTTCAGATTATTTTTGCTGTTCCCGGAATTGTATTAGCTACTATGTTTGTTACCTTTCCATTTGTTGCTAGAGAATTAATTCCTATAATGGAAGAACAAGGTAATGATCAAGAAATGGCAGCCTTATCTCTTGGGGCATCTGGCTGGCAGACATTTTGGAGAATAACTTTGCCTCGTGCTAAATGGGGCTTACTTTATGGAGTGATTCTTTGTAATGCTAGAGCTATGGGAGAATTTGGCGCGGTTTCAGTTGTTAGTGGTCATATTAGAGGGAAGACAAATACATTGCCTTTATATATTGAAATTTTGTATAATGAATATAATTATGTTGCAGCTTTTTCAGTTGCTTCATTATTAGCATTATTAGCTTTAATAACTTTGATAATTAAACATTTGGTTGAGAAAAAACGATGTCAATAGAAATAAAATCAGTTTCAAAACGTTTCGGAGAGTTTGTTGCTCTTCAAAATATTGATTTAAATGTAGCTAATGGAGAATTAATTGCTTTATTAGGTCCTTCTGGTTCTGGCAAAACAACTCTATTGAGAATTATTGCTGGCTTAGAAAATGCTGATTGTGGTGTTGTTTATTTTGGTGATAAAGATATTACTAATCTAAATCTAAGAGATAGGCAAATTGGTTTTGTTTTTCAACATTATGCTTTATTTAATCATATGAATGTTTTTGAAAATATTGCATTTGGGTTAAGAGTTAAGCCTAGAAAATTGCGATTTGATAATAAAGAAATAACAAACCGAGTTATGGAATTATTAGAATTAATTCAATTAAAACACTTATCAAAACATTATCCAAATCAATTATCTGGAGGGCAACGTCAAAGAGTGGCATTAGCAAGAGCGTTAGCTATTGAACCAAAGGTATTGTTATTGGATGAACCTTTTGGGGCGCTTGATGCTCAGGTTAGAAAAAATTTGAGGCAGTGGTTAAAAAACTTGCATACTAAATTTCAATTGACTACAATATTTGTGACGCATGACCAAGACGAGGCTTTTGAACTTGCAAACCGGATTGTTATCATAAATCAAGGAAAAGTTGAGCAAATTGATACGCCGGGTAATATTTGCAATAACCCGGCCACCAATTTTGTTAAAGAATTTGTTGAAAAATAATTAATTACGTTATAATTGCTTTTTAAATTAATTATTAAAAATATTGTTAATATTTTGATATTATTTTAAAAGAGATGTTATATGATTTTTAATCGTTGATGGTTTATAATTATTTAAGATCGTTAAATTTTTAAACTTATGAGGATATAATGTTCCCTAAAATATTAGCAACTTCCATTAAAAGGTGCTCTATAGCAGGCCCACATGGGCAATTATATTTAATTGATTTTAATTCAAATACTTTTTCAAAAGTATTTGAACTTGATTCTAAAATTAATACATATGGACGTGGTGGGGAACGTGGTCTGAGGGGGATTGTTTTTGATAAAAATACTAATAGGTATTTTGTTGCAAAACATAATTCAATAATTATTCTTGATAAGAATTTTTTACCAATTGATGAGGTTTTTAATAATTATTTTGGGGATATTCATGATTTATATTTGTTTGAAAATATTTTATATGTTGTATCTACTGCCTTTAATTCTATAATTGCCATTGATATAAATAATAATTCTTTTAGGTTTGGTTTGTATTTTAATTTTGATAAAACATTTATTTTTAAAAACAATGCTTCTATCTTGAAACAAGACAAGAGTCATGTAAATAATGTTTTTGTTAATAAATCTGGCATTTATGTTTGTGGGACTAAACTAGATGGGGTTTATAAATATTTAAATGGGAAAACAGTAAAATATGCTTCTGTGCCACTTGGGACTCATAATGCACAACCTTATAATGATCTCATTTTATGTAATGATACTGATCATAGCAAAGTAATTTTTTGCAATTTACAGGGGCAGATTGTTAAACAGGTAAATAAAACAGTAATAGATCCAGAAAAAATGATAAATTGTCATAAAAATGATAGAATAGTCAGACAACCATTTGCAAGAGGACTGTCCTATTCAACTTCTTTTTTATTTGGCGGATCACCTCCTGATATGGTTTCTGTTTACGATATTAATTCTTTTGAATTAATAAAAGAAATAAATATGTCATTTGATATTACTAATGCAATTTATGGGGTTTTAGCTCTTTCGTGACGATGACAGATCTGTGACTTGTTGATACGCCGGGTAATATTTGCAATAATCCGGCTACCAATTTTGTTAAAGAATTTGTTGAAAAATGATGTTAAAGGATGGATTTTTAAATTATGTTCAATTGGAATTTTAAGTCAAATTTAACTTGGTTGAAAGGCTCTACAATATTTTTAACGATGCATGGGAGCCGGGCATATGGGACGAATATTGAAGGATCTGATATTGATTATCGGGGATTTTGTATTGCTCCTGAGAAATATTATTTTGGATTTTTAGATAATTTTGAGCAAGTCGACCTTCATGAACCGGAAGATGTTTGCATTTTTGATCTTCGTAAATTTTTAAAATTGGCAAGTGAAGCAAACCCAAATGTATTGGAAATTCTTTTTACTGATCCTTCAAGTCATATTTTAAATCATAAAGTGAATCAGGTTTTATTTGATAATCGTGATCTTTTTCTTTCTAAAAAGGTTAAATTTACATTTTTTGGATATGCATTTTCTCAAATGAAGCGGATTAAAACTCACAAGAGCTGGTTATCAAATCCTATTAAAGAACCACCAAAAAGAGAAGATTTCGGTCTTCCTGAATATTCTTCTATTGTTTCGAAAGATCAGATGCTTGCTGCAGAAGCTGAGATTAATAAAAAACTTGCGAAATGGAATTTGACAGACTTAGACAATTTTGAACCTGCAGCGCGCCAATCCATTAAAGAACTTTTTAATGAAACTCTTCTTGATATCACTGGATGGAACTGGAGTGAAACGGAGGAGAAATTATATTTGGCGGCAGCTCATTCCATTGGCGTTGATGATAATTTCCTCGAAGTTATTAAAATAGAAAGGAAATATAATTTAAAAAAGAAAGAATTTGAGCAGTATCAGAATTGGTTGAAAACTAGAAACCCAAAAAGAGCTGCTATTGAGTTTCAGTTTGGATATGATACAAAGCATGCATATCATTTGGTTCGACTTTGCAGAATGTGTCTTGAAATATTGCAAGATAAAAAAGTTCTTGTTAAGCGACCAGATGCAGAAGAATTAATCAGGATTCGAAATGGTGATTGGTCATATGATAAATTGCTTGAATGGTTTGAAGGGCAAGAAAATATTTTAAACACAGCATATCAAAATTCGACGTTGCCTCATTCTCCAAATAAATCTAAAATAGATGAGATTTGTATTAAAATGATTAAGGAATTTTTGTATGGATAATTTGTGTCAAAAAAATCAATTTGTTTTTGATTGCAATGGTGAATATAAGTTGTTGCCAAAAATTATAATTATTGGAATTATAATGCTACTATGTCTGTTAATTGTTGGTAGTACTTGGTGCTATTTACAAATGGTTTTAAATTCTGCAATGAGTATGTAAATGGACAGGACTTCAATTAAGGATCAAATTAAAGCGTTACGCTCTTTAAAACAGTTTGACGAGTATAATGATTTATTTTTTGATTCTGAAGGGTTAAATTGGCTTGACGAAGTTTTTGAGCAATATTATCCTAAAAAATGGCCGCCTCCATATTTATACCCGGCGCTTGATGGGGCAGTTTCAGTAGAGTGGGACCAATTTAAGATTGGTGAGGTAAGTTTAACTATATTGCTTCAAAAGCATATAGCAATAATAAATTATTGGTTTAAATTTTCTGACAATGATACAAGCGAAATATTAGATTTAAATAATCATTTTCATTGGGAATATTTAATTCAATTATTAACAGGATTATTTGATGATTTATGAGTAAACTTTTCAGTTTCAGTGCGTTTGAAGATATATTAATTGGTTTAATAAATTTAACTATATGCAAATCTTGTGGTTGTTTCATTAATTATAATGGAATAATTCCAGAGTTTTGTTTTGATTGTGAAAAGGAAAATCATGAAAGAACTAAAAGAAAAGATATTTAAGTCAATAGATGCTTTGCGAGAAATTATTAGCAGAATTTTTGAGAATGTTTTTGTTGGTATTATTTTATATTCATTTTTTCTTTCAAAAATTTCTGAAACACAAATGCTTGGCAATTCATTTGTATGATTCAGTTGGGGAAGGTGATTTGGTGAAAATATGAGAAATTTTGAGGTTTCACTTTATGGAGTTGGCGGGTATCCAATAGAAAAAGAAGAGAAGGAATTTGTTGTATATACTTCTGACGATCATTTGGGGATGGATTTGATTAATGAGTGGGTAGCGGCTAAACAGAATTTGACAAACGCTATTGAGGAATTGGAAAAATTAAAGGAAGGTATTAAAAATCAAGAATTGCAAGTTGATAAATTCAAACTTTGTCTTTCAGATATAGAACAAAAAATGTTTAACATAGTCAATCCTGGAAAATAATGTTTAAAAATGATTTTCTACTATGAAATTTTTGTAATAGTAACTTTTATTTTTGTTTTATTATTTTCAGCTGATGGTTGAAGGAGATTTAAGAAATGAATAATAAGTATTTATTAATAGCAAATGGTATATTGATATTAATGTTTTTGGTGGCATTTGGGATTATTGTAAAGATGGGATGTTCTTTAAGTGATAAACAAGATCAGCTTGAATCATCTGTTGTTGAGATGAAGCAATTGGCTGATAATATTGTAAGAAGTCAATCTGAGTATGTATCACAAGAAGATTTTAAGACGCGGTTAGATGGCTTAGATCTTGATGTTGATGCTATTAAAGATGATGTTAAAAAGTTGGGGGCTAGAATTGATGGGATATCAACATTCTTAGCAGTATCTCATGGATATAAAGAAACTGATAAACCATCAGATCATACATGGCCAAAACCGATAAATGGTACTGGCGGTAGTGATTCTGGTGATCCTGTAATACCAGTTGATTGTTCTTCTACTGATTGTGATCCATTTGGATATTTAAACAACGCACAAGTTAAAGATTTATTTGAGAAATTTCCAGATATAAATATTCCATTTGGCATGGTAACATTTAAAGCATGGTCTAGTACTCCATGGGATACAGAAGTTTATGAGAGAAAATATAAGGTTACGACAGTTCTTGCAGAAGATCGTGAAGGAAAGAGATATGTTTATAATAAATTTAGTATTGGAGTAGGTGAAAAGGATTATGAAGTTCCGATCCAAAGTGCTGAGTATGTACAAGAAATGCCTGAAGCACAATTTGAGTGGTGGAATCCCAGGATTGCCATTGGATTTTCTGCTGGATTAGGTGGGAGAACAAGTCAGCCAGAAGAGGATGATTCATGGGTATTTGCAAGTTTAGCGCCGATGTTATATTTCTCTCCATTTAGTTACGGAAGTTCGCGGCTCAAGCCAGATTTCCTTGCGCTTCAGGTTGGTGCTGGTTATGATCTTGTGGCTGGGACGGGGAGATTTTCAATTTCTCCTATAATGTGGAATTTAGGTAGTGTTAGTACAGTTATAAATAATACCTATATTGGTCCTAATGTTGGGATTGATACAGATGCTAATGTTTCAGTTGGTGGTAACGTGGCTGTTTCTTTTTGAAAGGAATTTTTTAGAAAATGGCGAATTTATTAATTAATCACAGAATCAAGTCGGATAAGGTTTATTGTATTGATCATAATGGTAATAATCTTGGGATTATTTCTTTATCAAGTGCAATTAGGATAGCGAGTGAAGCTAGTTTAGATGTAGTTCAAGTATCTAAGACAAACGGATATCCGATGTGTAAGATTCTGGATTCGGGGAAATATCAATATGAAGCATCTAAAAAAGAGAAAGAGAAGCGTCGTAAGCAGCGTGAATCTGCAATTAAGGTTAAAGAAATTCGATTTAAGCCATCAACTGATTTGAATGATATGAAGATAAAGGCAAAAAAAGTTAAGGAATTATTGGAAGATGGTTGCCGAGTATTACTTTGTGTAACAATGAAGGGGCGTGAATTGAATTATAAGAATTTAATTCTTGAGAAGCTAAATAATTTTGTTGGATTTATAAATGAGGGCAGTGAAGATGGGGTTGCTGAATTTCTAGATCCACCAAAACTAGATGGAAAATCTGTTGTTGCCATGCTAGGCGCTGTCAAAGTATGATTTTTAAATGTTGGGATTCTATTTATGGTCAAGATAATGTGAATTCAAAATTTGCTTTGAATATTGAAGCAGCTGATGCCGAGTCTGCAGCTGTTCAATATGTGAAATTTGTGGGGAAAATCAATGAATATAATGAACAAGTTGTTTGTGTTTGTGATAAAGGTTTTATTCGAATATTCCGGGTAGCAATTACTGATTTTGTTCCAATATTTGATTCAACAGAGATTATAAGAATTAGAGGAAAAATTTGCCGTATTAAAACTAATGAAACTCTTGTAATTGATGATTGTGAGGAGACATGAAATATATTGGGAAGAAGGGCCATGATGGCTGGGTTGAAATTAATTTGCCTTGGTCATCTGATTTGCAATTACCTTCCCCATATTATCCGTACGAAGAAGTTCAAGAGAAAGTTAGGAAAAAATTTGGAACAGTTTCAGATGAGTTAATTGATGAATTTAAAAAGAAATTTAATATTCAATTTACTTGGGATTTTAATACAGCTGCAGCGTCTGAAAATGATTTTATAGAATATCAAAATCTTTTCAAAAAATGTCGTGAAATTCGAGAATGGATTGACAATAATTGTGATAATGACCCATTGCTTGTTGAATTTGATAAAAAAATAAAAGAATGGGCTTTGAAAAATTCAGAATATATTAAGACAAAAAGTTTTTCTGCATCTGAATTATGTCATGCTGGTGTTTTAATTAAAGTTGATAATGAAGGTGAAACAGTCACTCATTTGATTGGGACTATTAATGAAGTTGGGGGATCTTTTGATGATTGCATTCCATTTAAAAAAGATGCTATTGTTTTATGCGCAAAAGAAATTTTAAGAATGGAGGATTTTGATGGAAAATAATGGTTGGGTTGAAATTAATTTGCCTTGGGTTGACTACGAATCAGAATTGCCTGGTTGTCCAGAATATCCTTATGATGAAATTGATGAAAAAATTAGAGCTAAATTCGGTGGAACGGAGCAGGAATTAGAAGAAGAGTTTTGTAAAAAACATAATCTTGAACATATTTTTGAGTTTAAAAGAGAAGCTGCATCAAAAGATGAAATTAAAGAATTTAATCTTTTTGAAGATAAAATTGTAGAAGTTATGGATTGGGTTGCTGATGGTTGTGATAATGATCCATTAATCACTAAATATAATGCAGAATTTGAAGAGTGGACATTAAAAAATGATGAATATGTCAAAGGCAATGATTTCATAACATCTGGTTGGTGTCGGCCGGGCGTTTTAATAGAGGTAAAAATTGATGATAAAATAGTAACTCATTTGATTGGGACAATTAATACACTTTGTGGAGTTTGTGATGATTGCGTTGCCTTTAATAAAAAATCGATTGTTTTACGAGCAAAAGAAGTTTTTAAATACGATAATTTTTTAAGGTAATGTTTATGATTATTTTTAATGATAAATGTAATTTTTCAGGGCTTGTATTGTTATCATTTTCAGCCCCATGGTGTAGTTCTTGTAAAATAGCTCATCCAACAGTTTTGAAATTGGAACAAGAATTTTCTGAAATTAAGTTTTATGAAGTTGATATTGATGATAATGAAGATTTGGTACAAAAATTTAATATTAGAACAATTCCGACATTCGTTATATTGAATAATGATAAAGAAGTGAAAAGATTTTCAGGAGCTATATTTATAACTCCATTTAGAAAAGTTTTACGAGATTTGATTAAGGAGATAAAGAATGGTTAAAAAAGTAGTTAAAAAGGAAATGGACGCCAAGGAAATTTGGGATTACATCAAGGATTTAGAACTTGAGATGTTTGGTCTTCCTGGGCAATTTACCAGGACTTATTTTAAGGAAAAGGTTATTCCAGGCATTGGGACATTATTTCTTAAAACAACTTGCGGGCCAGCAATTCCGGCACTAGAGATTGCTTTGGGAAAGGGTTTTTCTTTAGAGGTTGGGGAAGAATATATTACTGTTACTAAGAAGGTAGATTCGGAAGTTTTAAAGGAAAATCCTCTTAAGCCTGTTTTTGATGGGGTATCAGTTACAATGGATTCTGGCAAAGAGCCTGAGTTAGTTATTAATGAACCAGATGATAGTTGTGATGTTTATGCTTCCGAAGTAAGTGATTTGGGAGCTGTTGTTATGAAGAATCGTGAGTAAATTAATAGATAATTTTACAATCTTTATATTTTCCCTGGTTGTATTTTTTATATTTCTGGGGATATTTGCCTTTTTATCATTGTTTGAGGGTCTATGACTATTCAAAAAAATCAAAAAAATCAAAAAAATATTGGTAAAACTTATACACTTTCATCAGATGACGATTTTGATCCAAGCACAATTAAATCGGGGGTTAAATTAAAAAATGATAAATCAACTGTTCCAAAAACTAATGTTAAAGAGAAATTTGAGGAAGTTGTTAAAGAAACTAGCGATAAGAATGACAGGGTTAAATTTGATGCTTATGAATTAAGTTCTAAATTTGTTAAGATTCTACAAGATACAACCTTGGAAAAAAACAAAGGGCCAATCCAAAAAGAACATGAAAAAGATGTCGTTGGTAAATTAATTAATATTGCAATAGATTTAAACAATGACGAGACTCAGAAGGAGGGCATTGGATCTATTGGTCTTGCCACATTGTTATTTAATTGTGTTTTGAAACAACGAAATATCTTAAATGAATTACGTTATGAAAAATCTATTTTAGAGGAACGTATTTTAAGATTGGAAAAACTTGGTGGAAAAGATTAATATGGTCGAGAAGTTAGACAGAGCGGCTATTATGAGAATGATAGCAGAAGAGCGTGATGTTTATGAACAATACGTTGAAGTATGTGCCCATTATTCGATCAAAATAGACCAGACCATTCAAACTCTTCATCAGAACAGAGTTTCGATTTTGGAGAAGCTTCTTGGGATGATGTTGGTATAGGGTCAGATTTAAATTCTATTTGTAATAAAGTTCCTCTTCCTGTTGTTTTTAAAAAATATAATATTGTTTTAGAATCAAAATATTCTAATACTGGTTGGGATTATCAATGTCAATGTCCATTTGAGGACCATGATGATGATAATCCCTCATTTGGTTATAATGAAAAGGAAGATGTTTTTAATTGTTTTGGTTGTGGGCGGGCTGGTAGATCTGTTCATTTTATTTCTTATATTGAAAATGTTTCTTTAGATAAAGCAATTCAAATTCTATCTTCAAAATTTGAACAAGATCTTAATTTTTCCATTAAGAAAAATAGTATTGATTATGATGAATTAGATAAATTATTAATTGAATATTCCGAATTTGTTAGAAGTTTTATTATAGAAAATAGAAATGATGAGAGTGCAATGAAATATATTTCAGATGTTAATTATATTTTTGATCTTTATTTAAAATATTCATTAGATCAAAATTCTTTAAAAATTTCTGAATTTAGTACAATCATATTGGAATTAAAAGATAAAATTAATTCATATCAATGAGGAATTATGTCTAATAAGTTTATAATAGTTGGAGATGTTCATCTTGGAAAGTATTTATCTGTAGGTCGGCCGGAATCTGGAATAAGATTAAATAGTCGGGTTGCCGATACTGTTAATCTTTTAGATTGGATATTAGAAATTGCTTTTGATGGTGGAGTTGATAATATAATTTTTACAGGAGATATTTTTGAAGATATTAGACCAGATTATAAATATGTAATTTTATTTTTAGAGTTTTTGCAATTTTGCCAATCAAATAATATAAATATTCATATTATTGCTGGAAATCATGATATGAAAAGAGTTGGAACTGAAATGTGTTCTGCTCTTGATATTTACCAAAAGGGAAATTTTGCTACAGTATATAAAACATTTGATACAATAATTTTAGATGGTGTTGGTATTACAATGGTTCCATATAGAGATAGGGAGTGGTTACAATGTAAAGATATTGATTCAGCATTATTATTAGTAAAGCATCAATTAGAAGAACAAGCTAGTATGATTCCTTCTGATTATTATAAAATAGCGATTGGACATTTAGCTATAGAGGGTTCAATATTTGTTGGTGATGAATCTGATTCTTTAACAAATCAGATAATGTGTCCCATATCTTTTTTTAAAGATTATGACTTTACTTGGATGGGACATGTTCATAAATATCAAGTCATATCAAAAATTCCATTTGTATCTCATGTTGGTAGTCTTAATATTTCAGATTTTGGAGAAGCTGGTGCTGAAAAAAATATAGTTGTATTCGATATTGACAGATACCCTATTTATAATATTATTCCAATTCCCATAAGACAATTGCGTAAAATTTCTGTTTCTGTTCCAAAAGAACAAAATTCTACAGAGTTTGTTCTAAATGAAATTAAAAACATGCACGACATTTTGTCTATGAGAGATGTAACGGTAAAAATAGAAGTAAAATTGAATGATCAGAAGGCAGAATCAATTAATCGTGAGTTAATTGAAAAATTTCTTTATAATATTGGGGTGCATTATATTTCAAACATTTCAGAATCAAAAGCAATTTCAGTTGTTGATTTAGAAAAAGTTGAATCAGTAGATAATTCTATTACTCCGGAAAAAGCAATTAAAATATTTGCAGAACATGAATCATTTGAAAGCGAAGATGATCGTGAAAGATATTTAAAATTTGCGGCTGAAATAATTGAACAACAAAAGGTTAAAAAATAATGGAACCACTTTATATTTGTTTGGAAAATTTCTTAACTCATAGAAAATCAGAAATTGATTGTTCTGGTTTTGATAGTGTTTTGATTTTTGCAGAGGATAAAGATAATCCAGAAATTTCTAATGGAGTTGGTAAGACAACAATATTTTATGCTATTGAATATGCTTTGTTTGGAACTGTTCCATCAGATACAATTGACGAAGTAATTCGAGATGGAGAAGATTCTTGTAGGGTTGAGTTTAGTTTTAAATTGGATGAAAAAATATATAAGGTAGAAAGAATTAGGAAAAAGAATAGTAAGAAAACTTATGTTAATTTATTTGAATTTGTTGGTGATAAATGGGAAAATAAAAGTCATAAAACAGCAAGCGAAACTCATGAATATATTCAAAAATTAATTAAAATATCAGCTAGCGCCTTTAGAAATTCTGTTTTATTTTCTCAATCTGATTTATCTGGGCTTGTTTCAGGAGATTCTAATGAGCGAAGAGCTGTTCTAAAATCAGCTTTGATTCTTGATATCTATAAAAAATATGAGAGTATAACAAAGGATAAGATAACAGAATTAAATAAAAAAATAGCAGTCTCAGAACAAGTATTGAAAAATTTGGGTGATCCTGATAAAGACATTTTAGAATTTCAACACACATTAAATACTGTAAATGATAAATTAAATCAAAATAAAATCCTATCAGAACAATTAAAGAAAAAAATAGAAGATAAAAATAATAATCTAATAGATTTAAAATCAACATTAGATTCTGGATCTTTAATTATTTATAATAATTTATCTAATTTAAAAAAGAATAAAAAAGATCTTATAATTAAAATTAATGGAGTTAATCAAAATATTAAATCATATGAGCAAGATCTTAAAACTTGTCAAGATAAAATAGATTTAAAAAAGAATGTATTAGATCAACATATTAATAAATTACAAGAAACATCTTTATTAATTCAGGGGAATGAAGAGGATTTAATTTCATTAATAAATAAAATGGCAGAGAGAGAAAGTAATGGAAATGTTTATCTTAGGACATTAGATCAGAAAATAAAAGAATTAAAAAAGCCATTACCAAATGGTGGAATTTGCCCATGCTGTAAACAGGAAGTTTCGGAAGAATATATTTCTAATCTTTTAAATAAGACCAAGGAAGATTTAGATAAATTAATTTCTGATTTTGATGCTGGTAAAATAAAGTTGGAAAAAATAAAAATAAAGAAGGTTGAATATGAGGCGCAGCTTTCTGAATATAGAAGTTTGATAAATAAAGTTAAAAATATTGAAAAAAATATAGAATTTAGTAAAAAAGATATTGAATCATTGGTTTCTAATGAAAATACTATAAAATCAGTATTAAATAAATTAAATTCTGAATTTTCTTTTATTAGTTTAGATTTACCACAAATTGAATCACAAATAGAAGATTTAGAGCAACAAGTTAATTCTTTAGATTTAGTATCAAAGAATGAAAAAATTTCTAAAGTAGAATCTGAAGTTTTAGATATCAATAGACGAATTAAATTAAATACAGAAGAGATTGGACAAAATAGTAAATTAGTAGGAGCTTATACAGAAAAATTATCAACAAGAAAATCAGATTCAGAAATAAAAGATATTGAATATAAACGATATATTGAATTAAAAAATTGTTGTAATACTTATAAAGTTGTGGCTAAAGGATTTGGTTCTGGAGGTATTCCAACTTTAATTATATATACAATTTTGGATGAATTACAAATTGAAGCAAATAATTTCTTATCTAAGCTTCGGCCTGGATTAGAAGTTCAGTTTGTGATAGATAATGATGGGGAAGATGTTTTAGATATTATATTTTCGGTTAATGGTAAGGAGAGAACTTATAAGCTATTATCTGGGGGACAGAAATTCTTATTTGCTGTTTCTTTGAAGCTAGCTTTGTCTATGGTAATTCAAAAGAAAATTGGGGTTAAGATTAAGTTTTTACAATTAGATGAGGTTGATCAGGCATTGGATCAAAATGCAGTTAATGCATATGCTGATGTTATAAATGAGTTGAAGAAAGATTTTAAGATTTTTGTCATCACACATAATAATTCCTTGAAGGACAAGTTTCGACATGCTATCCTTGTTAAAGGAAGTCCAAATGGTTCAACATCTGCTATAATTAATCTATAGTAGATGATTTAAACCCTGCATATTTTAATATAATATTATGAGGCTTGACGCTGCACAAATCGTGGATTATATTCGGCTTTATAAAAAAATAGGGCCTGAAAGCTTTTGTAATTTGTGGTTTGGTAAATTTGCCAAGGGGAAGCATGATGGGCTTGTAGAAATATATGTTCTGGATATATCAGATATGTTCTACAATCTTTATAATAAAAACCCTAGTGATGAGATTTATAGTGAATTGGGATTTGCATTTAAGAGAATAGCTCATCGTTTATATAGATATTTAATGGATAAAGATGCAAATCGAAAAACAAAACATATGAAGTTTTTAAGATTAATTGAAGAAGAGATTGAAGATCAGGATTAATTGCATATCAATAATTTAATATTTTGAAGAAAGGATTGTTATGTTTTTAGATCTTGATCATAGAATTAATGTTGAATTAATTAAAAGGGGCATTGAGCTCTCAAAAGAAGATAAAGAAATACAACGAGAGCTTGATAGAAAATATGGATTACCCCCAGAGTTGAAACAATTATTAATTGATATTGATGGGTGGATAGTTGAAGCATTATCCCCAGAATCAGATGAGCCTATTAATCCTAAGATTGCTGAAAAAATTTCTATAAAAACAAAGAATTTTGTTTTAGAAGAATATAAAAATACTCTTGATATGTCTAAAGTTGGCCCTGCAACTAAGATATTTTTTGATAATGAAATTAATGAATATAAAAATAAGTCTGGTGCGGCAAAGAAACGATTTCAAAAAGATCCCGTTGTAAAAGATATTTCAGTAGATGAAGCTCAGAAAGAATGGGCTGAATCTGATGCTATTGATGTAATGAAGCGGGCTAGAAGTAATTTTAAATCTAATGTTTATGATTATTTTTTAAGAACTACTGGTGATGGATCTTATCAGGCTAAACTTTGTGATTTTGCATTTGCTAAAGCTTGGAAGGAAACGAAAGATTTATCCGCTGCTTTAAAGGCTGGGAAAGATACTTTCGATAAATTAGTTGGTAAAATTTCGCCCCCTTTAAAAGAAAAACGTAATCTTAATGATATTATATCTCATTATATAGCAAAACAAAAACCAGTATGTAATTTAGTTAGATTGGTTGTTGGAAATGTAATTATAGGATATTATTTATTTCAAAAAGGATCCTTTAATAGAATTGGTAGAGATTTTCCAGAAATTGAAATTACAGAACAAGAATTTAAAGATGAAGTTGTAAAGCAAATTCTTTTAGCTAAAGAAGAAGAAAAAAATGATCCATATTTGAAAATGGATATTGATGAGTTTCAAGATGTAACTGATGATCCTGATATAGAATTTATTCAAGAATCAGAATATGAAGATGTTACTTTTGATCCCGATATTGAACTTACTGATATTGATCCAGAATATCCAATTATGGCATCTGATATATTGACAACTTTAATTAAACAAAAAGTTTCAAAGTCAAACAAATTAGCAGTGGTTTATATAGATGGTAATGAAATTGCTTATCAATTAGATGAAAATAATAAATATTATAAACTATCTTCGGTTTGCACAATTGAACTTAATGAAGAGGAACTGAAGAAATATATACATAGAAGCAGCTTCTTGAGAGAAAAAGAAGTTCCTCAAAAAGGTTCTATTGAAGAATTAGTTAGTGAATTTAATAAAAAGGTTGAAGAAGAATATCAGGAAAGTCAAAAGGAAGAAAAGAGACTTGAGAAGGAACGTGCTAAAGAACAAGTTGGGCAAGTTGTTACAAGGTCTGAAACTGTTCCGGCAGAAATGAAATTGGAGTAGTTAATGGCCCTAATAACAATTACTATAACAGACTCTGATGATGAAATTATCTCTGGCATTCCAGAATATATAGATATTTCTACCGATATTCCTTCTACTATTTTTTATACTTTAGATGGTTCCACTCCTAATTCATCTTCTTCTGTATATGTTAATGTTTTATATCTCCCAACTGATATGGGGGATATAACTCTTAAAGTTTTTGCAACCAATGGTGTCGATGCCTCTAGTATTTTAACAGCTCTTTATGGTCCAAATATTAGTGGGGTTAGACGCCAATATGATACTGTTACAAATGTTTTAGATTTAACAAATGTAAAATATGATTCATTCCCATATAGTGATATTGGCCCTAGACTGCCCTCTCAATATGGAGACACTGGATTGGCCATTGTTGACCTCCCAGGTACTCCAGGATATTCGATAGGATTTGATGGCACTGGCACTGGGACTTCTGCTGGAGAGACGGATTTACCGCCAGAGCAATTATTTCATGATTCAATATTTTCAGAAACAAATGAATATGGTGAAACTGGTCATGGCATTGGAACTTTGCCTATAGTTACTGATGATCCAATAGTTCATCCAGAAGATCAAGAAGAAGCATTTGTAAGTTCAAGAGCTCTTTTTGATGCAAGGGCTAGAGTTATTTATCAGGATAATACAAAACCAAATCCAAGATCTGATATAAAAAATATTAATAGACCGCATTTTTCTTTAGAGAATCCTTTAGATAGAGATGGTAGTCGTTATATGAATTATGATGCCAACTCAATTACTGGTTCTTTTGTTAGAGCAGAGTTGGATGAAATAAAAGGTACAATGACTTTTTATTATTATGATAATATTGCTTTGCGTTGGATTATTTCAACGGAGCCATATGATTATCATGATTGTCCAACAAGAAATTTATCTAGAATAATTTTTCCTTCTTCTAGAAATCCTGGAATGAGAAGTGTGTTTCAATGGATTCCTTTTAAATATACTAGATTATATTAAAAACTCGAGCTTGAGAATAGGCGGCGATGCATATACATGCCAATTATTTTAAATCAAAAGCCAAATTCAGAAATGCCAAGATTAAGTGTTTCTAAAATTAAAACATTCAAATCTTGCAAACTTAAATATAAATTTGCATATATTGACTATTTACCTCAACAGAAAAGAGATTATTTAGTTTATGGAAATTTTGCTCATAAAACATTAGAATTATTTCATCAATTTATTATTGATGGGGATAATCGTGAACTTAATGTTATCATGACTTCTGCTTTTAAATTAGCAAAAGATAAGTTCAAAGATGAGATAACGAAAGAACAATTGGCAGAGGCAAGAAAATTGTTTTCAATTTATTTAAAAAATGTTACTAAATTGAAAATTAATAATGAATTTCCAAATGTTCTTTCTGCTGAGAAGGGGTTTTATATTGATTTTGATGGTAAGTTTGTTTTAAATGGTGTTATAGATCGTGTTCAATTGGATTCGGATAAAATATTACATGTTCAAGATTACAAGACTACGAAAAAAATCATCTACCTAAAAAAAGATGATTTCCAATTGCAGGTTTATGCCTATACTAAATTTCTAGAAGATGATAGCCTTGAAAATATTCGAGCTTCATATATTTTACTAAAACATGATTTTACTACAATTAATAAACTTTATACTCGAGCTCTTGTTCCAAAATTAGAAAAAGAGTTGTTTAAAAATTTTGAAACTATTGATAATGAAAAATTATGGAGACCAGAAACTAGTTACCTATGCCGATATTGTGATTACATTGCAAAGTGTAGGGCTGGTCAAACTGTAACGGGTTTTAATCCAAGTACATCATTTGGCGAAGAAGAATGGTAAAGGAGATTTTTTATGGCAGTTCAAATTGAAGAAATTGAATATTGTAAGATATTTGCAAAGTTTACAGCAGATCCATCCGTTATTAAAGAAAAGCGTCAGGCAACCCTCCAATCTCTTAAAGATCAGAAAGTTAAGGTCGCCGGCTTTCGTAATGGTAAAGCCCCCGATCTGGCATATAAATCTAGATTTGGAAAGTATATTGATGATACTGTAACAAAAGAATTGGTTTCATTGGCTTATGATGAGGTTTTATTTGAAACTAAAATGAAACCAATAGGTTATCCACAAGTTTCTTCTACTAGTCTTATGGATAATTATTTTTATTGTGAGTTAATGTTTTTTAAGAAACCTGATTTTGAACTTAAACAATATAAGGATTTTGAAATTCCTAGTCCTGTAATGCCTCAAAATGTTAATGATATTTTTATGAAACAAATGGAAGATTATCGTCGCCGATTTGCCCTTGTTAGTACTTATACGGCAGATGATGTTGTTCAAAAGGGCGATACTTTGACTATGGATATTTCTTGTATGGTTGAGGGTAAGCCTGTTGATATATTGACTCGTCAGAGCTTTTTCTATGATACTGATCAATCAGATGTTGCTTTATTATTGCCGGAATTAAATCAACAATTATATGGAATGAAGTTAGATGAGCAGCGTTCTTTTACGTTAAAGTTAAATTCAAATTTTGGCGAGCTTGCTGATAAGGTTGGCGAGTTTACAGTTAAATTGAATATGGGAATTAAAACTAGATTACATGCCATGGATGACGCACTGGCTGTTAAGGCTGGTTTTGAGAATTTAAAGAAAATGGGAGAAGATATTTTTGGTAAGGCCTCTTCTTCTTATCAAAATCAAAAGAAAGCAATGGTTCAAGAACAGGTTATTGTCCGACTACTTAGTAATCATGATTTTGAAATTCCTAATTGGCTAACTGAAGTTGAGGTAAAAAACATAGCAAGAACAAATAAATTTGATTTGAATTCTTTGTCTGAAAGTGATACTGATAAGGTTATTGAAACAGCAGAAAATAGAGTTAAGTTAAGTCTTGTTCTAGATTCTATTAGAGAAGCGGAGCCTGCATCATATTTCTCTGATGAGGAATTAGTTTCAGGAATTAAAAATAATCTTATAAACGCCGGTAATACCGAAGAATATGCCAATACTCTTCTTGAAAATGCTAGGGCAAATGGTATGTTACTTGGAGTCATCTCTTCTTTGAGAGATGAAACTACTTTGGAATGGATTGTTTCTAATTCTAAGATTTTGAGCGAGTGATGTTATGAACGATTGTTTAAAATCTGTTCTTAAAAATATAAATAAAATAACAAAATCGCCAATTAAAGATAGAGATACTTTTAATTATATAGCTTCTTTAATAGATTCTGCATTGGATTCTAAAACTGATGTTGCTTGTTTAGGTTGTGGTAATTTGATGTGGCGTGAGGGAAAGATCGATGCTATATATCAAGCTGTCGTTTTGTGTTGCGGTAAGATGCCTCGACATAGAAAAAGTCGGGTTCAACAAAAATGGCGCAATCAATGGGAAAAGCATGCGAATCAAATAATTGTCACAAGTATTATGTTGATTCAATTTCCTAAATTTTTCTGTAAGTCATGTGGGTTAACGATTGGAAGTCAAAATAGTTTGATTTCTGAAATTCTTAAAAATCAAGAAATTAATAGAAAGCAGCAGAATATTAATTCAATTTTGGCTGAGATAGAGACTGTAAAGGGTTTTTTAAGCGAACTTTCTGAAGAAGAATGTATTACTAGATTAAGTTTTCAGGGCCGGCTTGATTCTTTAAATGAAGAATTAGTTGCCCTAAAGGAGTAGTTGTTATGGATGATATGAAAGATATTACGGATAATAGTTTTGTTAATAGTTTACTTGCAGCAGGTTTTCCAAAGAAGTGGGCAAAGCTTCTTCCGGAAGTTTTCATTTCCGATTCGCCTGATGGCTGGGATATTGAAAAGATAAAGAACAAGCTATATGAATATCAGTCTGCAATTGATATTACTGAGGGCGAAATGGATGCAAATGTTGAATTAGCTACTTATAAAGAAAAAGTTAAGGAATTGACTTCTCCTTATAAGGAAACTATTCAAGTGCATCGTGCAATGATAAAGTATTTGTTATTTGTTGGATATAG
>Ga0172380_10003184_pt1 | contig 23200 bp, 22 predicted proteins | sample Leawe162metaG_FD_119747 | JGI IMG/M metagenome (GOLD analysis project Ga0172380, IMG submission 119747) | Leachate microbial communities from a municipal landfill in Southern Ontario, Canada - Leachate well 162 metaG | ecosystem: Engineered > Solid waste > Landfill > Unclassified | place...
CGAGGTACTGCGCCATTTATGCGAGGAATTGAATGCCACCATGACCCGGTTTCCTGGCACATCCATGCGCCTGGTCTACGAATTGGTGTCATGATAAATTCTTCCGAAATCAGGTGGTCTGAATTTATCGTTGCACTGAGCCAGTGGCCGGAAATCTGAAACTCGCCATGATGCCGGGGATGGATGAAAATGGGAAACCCAAAGAAGATGTCCGGATCGAAACCAGGGGCGAGGGTGGGTATTTCCTGACCTCGCCAACACCTGGATATGAGGTTATTGAACATAGCCTCCTTGCCGTCCCAGCTATTTTTCCCGCACAGGTGGAATTGATACACTCCCTGGCGCGAACGTTTGACCAACGGCAGAGAAAGGAGCAGTTGGACAAAACCACACTGCCACCAGCCAAGAAGGTACCCCATGCAGGCCAAGAGTTACCCGGCGGCAGGTTCAACACTGAGAATACCGTCGCAGCCCTGCTGACACGCTATGGCTGGAAGGCATCCAAGAAAGAAACCCTGGGCATGGGCTGGACTCGCCCCGGCAAGGAGGAAGGAACCAGCGGGGTTTTGCTCGACAGCACAGGAAATTTTTACGTCTGGTCAAGCAACGCCTTCCCCCTTGATTCTCAAAAATCATATTCGGCGTTTGCCCTGTTTACGGCTTACGAACACGGCGGTGACTTCGCGGCAGCGGCGCGCAACCTGGCCAATCGAGACCACCAGTCTCTCGCCCCTGATGTTGTCACCGTTAAGCAGGAACACAAAGCTGAGCAGTCCGGCGAATCAAGCAACAAGACCGTGGCGCGGTTGGCGGCGCTGTCACCGATACAATACGACCTCGTGCGGAAGGATGAGGCCAAGATCTTGGGCATAAGGCCTGCGACACTTGACCGGGTAGTAAAGGAGGCCCGCAAAGGTGACAAGGACAACGACCTCCCTTTCATCGAGGTCGACCCGTGGCCAGAGCCCATAGACCCAGCCCGGCTTCTGACCGACATTGCGACGGAGATCAGGCGTTTCATAGTCTGCGACAGAGAGATTTCTCACGCAGTGGCATTATGGGTAGCCATGACCCATGTAATTGATGCCGTACAGATTGCCCCCCTGGCAATCATCACGGCGCCGGAAAAGCGTTGTGGGAAAACGCTACTGCTGACTCTGTTGGGGCGATTAGTGGCACGGGCGATTCAGGCAAGCAGTATCTCGCCGGCAGCATTGTTTCGAACAATTGACGCATGGGGGCCGACGCTACTCATTGACGAAGCCGATGCCTTCATGAAGGACAACGAGGAACTGCGCGGCCTTATCAATTCAGGTCATACTCGTGATTCAGCCTATGTCATTCGTACCGTGGGCGAGTCCTATACCCCAACCAAGTTCAACACCTGGGGAGCCAAAGCGTTATCTGGTATTGGTCACGTTGCCGACACCCTCATGGACCGCGCGGTCATACTGGAACTGCGGCGCAAGATGCCCCATGAGCAGGTAGACCGGATTCGCCACGCTGAGCCAGGCTTGTTTGATGACTTGCGGGCGAAGCTGGCGCGATTCGCCGAGGATTATAGCGATCAAGTTCGGCAGGCCCGGCCTCCGCTACCACCAAGCCTAAATGATCGTGCACAAGATAATTGGGAGCCGTTGCTTGCTATTGCTCAGGTTGCCGGTGGAGATTGGCTGCAGACCGGGACGACGGCGGCCCTGAAGCTGTCAGGCAGCGAGAGTGCAACACAAACAATCGGAACAGAACTGCTGGCGGACATCAAGGAAATTTTTGACAAGAAGGCCGTTGGGCGGATCAGCACGGCGGATCTCATCAAGACATTGTGCGCCGACGATGAAAAACCTTGGGCGACTTACAACCGAGGGTTGCCGATAAAGCCGAGGCAGATTGCCAATAAAATGAAAGGGTATGGCGTAATGAGTAAGACCATTCGCTTTAACTCTGTTGACGTTGCCAAGGGTTACGAAAAGAACCAGTTCGATGAGGCATTTTTACGCTATATCCCCTCTACCCCCTCTGTATGCGTAACACCGTTACAAGCCAATAACCACGAGGTTTTGCCTGTTACGGATAATCCGTTACGTTACGCTTACGTTACGGATGAAAATATCTCGAAACAAGCGCCACCATTGGCTTGTAACGTTGTAACGGCTAGCCCACATCGCCCGGCGAGTGAAATTGTTGAGGTGGAAATATGACCCCTGCGGAAATCATTCAGGCGGCCTTGGGTGATGGGGTGAAGGTTACTTTGTCATCAACAGGAACCATTAAGGCGACTGGGGAACAGCCTGGAGTAAATCGTTGGTGCCCCTTCCTGAGGGAAAACAAAGGCGAGCTTATCCGGTATCTGGCCAGTGGTGTCAACCATCAAACACTTGCAGTGCCGAAACCATGCCAAAATTGCCTGTCCTTGGAGTTGCAGGACATCGCCGGTGTAACGGTGCCGGGATGTGTGATGGCACTACCTGGGTCATCACCCTGGCGCGAAGAATGGCGGATGATTCCATCTGGTTTAATGACTTGCAAACGAAAACAGACAACATACCTGGATCCGATGATGGCCAAATGTTTCACTGAGGGAGAAAAATTTTAATGAAAGAAAAAAATATGCAGCGTGACAAAACAGGGATGATGCAGGAGAAGAGAGACAAGGGCGGCAGATTCATCAAGGGTGTCTCTGGTAATCCCGCTGGGCGCAAGCAAGGATCTCGTAACAGGGCAACGGTGATCGGGCAGGAGCTCATTGACGGTAAGGTGGAGGTTATCGTGAAGAAGGCGATGGCGATGGCCCTTGATGGCGATACACAGATGTTGAGGACATGCCTGGAGCGCCTTATTCCTGTTCGGAAGTCATCACCGATTCAGCAAATAACTCTGCCGGTGATGAAAAGCTTAGATGATCTACCCAAGCTCACGCAGGCTATCCTGACAGCGGCGAGCTCGGGGGAGCTCACGCCTGATGAGGCGGAAGGGTTGATGAAGATCGTGGCGGGGCACGTAAAGGCGGTGGAAATTGGTGAGCTGGAAACAAGGCTGAAAAAACTGGAGGAAAAACAAAAATGAGTATTGAACAAAGATTGTCCAAGCTGGAAGAGAAAAGCGATTCACCTAAATTTTTTTGCGTCTCGGGTTGGTCAAAAGGGGAGGTTGACGCAAAGATAGAGGCGCTTGGGCCATTACCGGAACATGCGCAGGTGGTTATAATTAATAAGCGAATCATCACGGGGAAAGAGGAGCGATCATAGGGGGCGGCGGGAGAAAGACCCGCCTTACCCGATACGCCATTTATTATCTGCGGCGGCAGTGCGCGGAAGTCCCAACCGGCTGAGAGCCTTCCAAGCATCGCGGCAAAGCCTGACGCCACCGGGTGAGGGCTTCCCTTGATCAAACCCGCCGAAGCTCGGAAAACCATCGGAAATATCGAAGGGTTCCCCGTAAACGAGAGCGTTTTCCCTGAAATCTACCAGCCCCAAAACGCCGTTTTCCGAATCAACTCCTTTGCGGTCTGGCCCAACCCATACGAGCCGATCCCCCGCAAATAATCGCCAGAGGTTTGGTCCATCAATCGGTTCTTGCGGATTGTATCCATCGTTAAGACGCTTTTGCATCGACAACACGAAAGGCCCGGACACCTCAAGAGGATGAAGGTCAAACCAATCCGGGAGATCGGAGAGACGGTTCGTGATGGTGACAAAGTTGCCGTCAACAAGCTCCCATATGTCGGCAATTTTATATTCGTCGCCAGGGGGAGAGAATACACCCTGGAACCGCGCCCATAAGATGTAGTCACCAGTCCGACATGCCCAACGTAAGGTCGTATCCGAATTAAAGGAAATCAATGTAGGAGCCCCCCATTTGTCCTTGCGTAATCACGGTAGAGCCCGCCCGCAAAATTGCGGAGGCGGAAAGCATCAGAACAATCTAAATTTTTGATAGCCCTCAATACAGTATTATGTCTCTTGCCGAATTTCTCAGCCACGTCGAGCGAGGTAGTGATAATTTCCCTGCTGGTCATGCGTTTTTTTGAGCACCATTTTTCTTGATAGTATTTATCCGAGTTCTTTTCGGCTGCAACGGGTGGGTGGATATGGTGAATAGCAGGAATAGGCATGATATATTTTCGACATTTTTGTTCACGTACAATGTCTATGATTGCTTAAGGAGCCCGATAACGGGCAGCGTAATCGCCAGAACGATTGCTCCTATAATGACAGAAGATTTCGCCAAGACCGCCCATAGTTTTGGCCCATGATATTTGTCCGCGGCCTTCCAGGTGCCAATCTTGACAGAAAAATCATAAGCAACAAAAACTATAGAAGGGAACCAAAACGCACCGCTCAGCGATGGGGAAGCAGCCAATGAAGAAGTGATCACGCTGACGATCAGGGTCGCAATTGTTTCTATCAATACGCCATACAGCCAGTATGTCTTTGTTAAACCAAAATCCCCAGCGGATAGCTTTTCAATAAAATTCTTTTCTCTTGCGCTTGAGACGCTTGTTGGCGATTTAGGATAATTCACCTCGCCGGTGTCGTCATACCGGGCCACACCGACATTTCCGGGCTGGAAGGCTTGTTCAGCTATAGCTATCTCATGGTCGTCCTGAATATTGTCAGTATCAAACGACATGGCAGCGTGGTGGATGCCCTGTGCCGGATGGTGTTTTTTGCATGTATCTACTACTTTTCCTCGCCCGTCTTGCGTTGTATTGTATCCAAAGCGATAAGTGCCAAGTGTATCAATATAAAATTGTTCTCTGTCGTCCAATTTTTCTTGTGAAGTTTCTTCTAAAATATCAAATCTAAAATATCGCTCTCCTGCTTGTGTCCATTCGTCTTGCAGGCGCGCGTTCTCATGGGTTCTGGATGTTAATTCCCTGTAATGCTCTTTCCATCTTCTCCCAATATTTCTAGATTGCCCGACATAACCTTTATTGTTGATGTTCCAGATGAGATAAAGACCACAATGACCATCGTGCTTATCGAACCATGCTGCTATGTCTGAATGTCTTCTGAATGTTTTGCCGGTAAGCGTAGCGGGAGTTTGCTTTTCTTTTATCCCGCATCCAGATCCACCCTTTGCTCTAATAGTGCCAGTGGGCGGGCGCTGTTTCGCCTGCGTTGATATCATTGCTATAATCTGCGGGGAGTTTTTCTTTCCGGCAATACCAGTGACATGGCATTCGTATTCGCAATCCCTGTCTAAAATAGGGGCTAATCTTGCTGCTATTCCTCTCGGCATATAGCCGATACGATCCATCATCTCAGAATAGACCATTATTGCATTACGGTCATACCTATTCGTTGGCTCTCTTGATAATGTTAGAGGGTCTCCAGAGGATAGATTATCCGACAGGCTTTTTTTACTCCGTATCCCGGCGTAATACATCCCGACGACATTGAATGATTCGTTGTTAAAGTGCCCATTCATCGGTAATTTTTAACCTTCTATACAACCAAGCCAAATAAGTATCACGGCTCGCAAATTTCGGTTCCACTGGCCTCCCTGAATCAACAGGGAGACTATGTACTGCCTACCCTTGCGAGGCTCTAGGCAATTAGAGCATCATGTGACCCGCCTTGAGCGTGCCCAAGTAATCCGCCCAGCCCTGCATCATTTTTCGTCTTTCAGGAAGAAACTCAGCGAAATTATAAGCCGCCCTAACCTTGTTTCTTTCAGCATGAGCAAGTTGTCTTTCGATGGCGTCACGGTTCCAACCTTGCTCATTGAGCAGGGTAGAGGCTATGCTCCTGAAGCCGTGCCCGGTCATTTCATCCTTGGTAAAGCCCATCCGCCGCAGCGCCGCATTTACCGTGTTGTTGCTCATGGGCCGGGCCTTGCTTCTTTCGCTGGGGAAAATATATCTGTCTTGGCCGGTAATGGGTTTGAGCTCAAGAAATAAGTCCACCGCCTGGCTTGACAACGGGACAATGTGCGGGTTCTTCATTTTCATTTTTTCCGCAGGAATCCGCCATTCGGCCCGGTCAAGGTCGATTTCTGACCACTCAGCGTGGCGTAACTCACCTGGCCGGACAAAGAGAAGAGGGGCAAGCTTTAAGGCGCATAGCGTGACAAAGGAGCCTCTGTAGGTATCAATAGCGCGCAGCAGCCCGGCAATATCATTAGGGTTTGTCAGGCTTGCCATATGCCTAGACTTGGGTGGTGTCAGGGCGCCGCGTAGATCGGCAGCCGGGTTGCGATCAGCCCTGCCTGTTGCTATGGCGTACCTGAACACCTGTCCGCATATCTGGTTTACCCTTCGGACTGTCTCAAAATTGCCACGTGCCTCAATCTGGCGCAACATGGAAAGCAGTGAGGGGGCATTGATTTCCTGCATGGACGCAGCGCCAATATGTGGGAAGATGTGATTCTGCAACCTGCCCTCGATGGTCTGCGCATGCCGTTCTTCCCATGCTGTTTTTTGTTTGGCAAGCCACTCCATTGCAATTGCTTTGAAGGTATTGTCGCTCTGGTCTTGGTTTCTCAGTTTTCGGGAAAGGCCAGGGTCGATACCTGCGGCTATCTGTCTTTTGATTGTCTCTTGTTCTTCTCTTGCACGTGCCAGAGACGTTGCCAGGTAGTCGCCAATAGAAAAGGAATTTTCTTTCTTGTTGAATACAACCCGCAGTTTCCACCACCTCCGGCCTGACGGCTCCACCACCAACCATAAACCTCCACCGTCACGTAGCATGTAGGTTTTTTCTTTGGGTTTCGCCGCCTTGATTGTTGTGTCTGAAAGAAGCTTTGTCCCCTGTTTCGGCATATTGGCACCTCTTAACGGGTAAAAAGTGAACGGGCAACAGCCCTACCCGTTAACAGCCAGAAACCGTGCAGGGCGGAGGGAGAACTTTTAATCAGGCGAGATTTTGTCTCTGAAAAAAATCGATAGCAGGCGCATTATAACGGGTAGCGCCTTTTATCTGGAGAACCTTCCTGGTTAAAAATTTTTACTTCTCCCCCTGTATTTCGAACATGCTCAGGACATTAAACGGGTAGAACGAAACGATTGGTCATTCTCTACCCGTTATCCTACCCGTTAAGCGGGTAGATGACAATGGATTTCTTTGGAGTATACTGGAAAGAAAAAACCCGCTTTCCTTTTAGGGTGGCGGGTTTCTGGACTGATCTGGATCTTTTTGGATGTCTATGTGGCGGAGAGAGAGGGATTCGAACCCTCGGTAGAGCTTTTGACCCTACACTCGCTTAGCAGGCGAGCACCATCGGCCTCTCGGTCATCTCTCCGTAATCAGCAACAGCAATAAAAAAATGGCGGAGGAAGTAGGATTCGAACCCACGGAACTTTCGTTCAACGGTTTTCAAGACCGCCGCCTTCAACCACTCGGCCATTCCTCCCCTTTATTAGACCCGCTATTTACCATTTCAAAATTTTCATGTCAATGTTAGAAGTTCCTTTCCTGATCAATGGCGGGAATTTTTCATTCCTGTGTTCTTTGCCGGTTTTTTTATCAGTTACCGGAGGTTGCGGGAAAAAGGCAGGGGATGTTTACAAACCGGAGATTGCCGCCAGGGCATCGTGTAGTTTCTCCACGGGAAAGACGGTAAGCCCGGGGAATTTTTCCTGCGGGGCGTTGGCCTTGGGTATTATTGCCCGGCGAAAACCGTGTTTGGCTGCTTCTTTGAGCCGCTCCTGGCCGTTGGGCACCGGCCTTATTTCTCCGGCAAGACCGATTTCGCCAAATATTATCAGATCGGTTGGCAGCGGTTTATCCTGCAGACTTGAGGTGATTGACAGGAGTATGGCCAGGTCCGCGCCTGTTTCATTGATCTTCACCCCTCCCACCACATTAATGAAGACATCCTGATTATGGGTGATGATGCCGCCGTGGCGATGGAGAACGGCCAGAAGCATGACGAGGCGGTTCTGCTCGATGCCTACGGTGATCCGGCGAGGATTTTCCGCATGGCTCTCATCGACCAGGGCCTGGACCTCAACCAGCAAGGGACGGCTTCCCTCCCAGATAACCATGACAGCGCTGCCCGGCATGGGTTCGGCAAGGCGACTCAGAAAGATAGCCGAGGGGTTGCTGATTTCTTTCAGGCCATTTTCCGTCATGGCAAAGACGCCCAGTTCGTTTACCGCCCCATATCTGTTCTTGACGGCCCGCATGACGCGGTATCTGCTGTCGCTGTTGCCCTCAAAATAACAGACCACGTCGATGATGTGCTCCAGCACCCTGGGTCCGGCAAGGTCTCCTGATTTGGTAACGTGGCCGACAAGAAAAATGGCCAGATCGTTGTGTTTGGCAAAGTGGGTAAGCTGGGCGGCGGACTCGCGGACCTGCGACACGCTGCCCGGAGTGGAGGAGGTGGTGGTGGTATGCATGGTCTGGATCGAATCAATAACCATGACCTGGGGTTGTTGCTGATAGGCGGTGGCGCAGATGTTTTCCACCGCTGTTTCCGCCATGAGCAAGAGGTGCTGGCTGGGCAGTCGGAGTCGTTTGGCCCGCATGGCAATCTGCTGGGGAGATTCTTCGCCGGTGACATACAGCACCTTCATTTCTTCGCTGAGCCGGCAGCAGACCTGCAAAAGACAGGTGCTTTTGCCTACGCCGGGATCACCGCCCACCAGAACCACTGATCCCCTGACCAAGCCGCCGCCAAGCACCCGGTCAAATTCGGACATGCCGGTGCTGATTCTTGGGGTGTTGCTGAGAGTGACCTGGGAAATCGGTTGTACGGGAGCGAGTTCTCCGCTGTATCCAAGGTAGGGGGGGGAGGCCGGGGCCGCCTGTATCTGCTCCTTGATGGTGTTCCATTCCCGGCATTCAGGGCATTGACCGGCCCATTTGTGAAAAGTCGAGCCGCAGCTGTCACAGGCAAAGAGTGTTTTTACTTTGCCTTCTTTCATTTAATTTTCTTAAGTTCTTTTTCTAATTCATTTAACTTTTTTTTGTAATATCTCAGGCATTTTCTGATGTAGCGGCCAAGTTGCCAACTGGAATCAAGCTCGCCCCGTTCGACCGGGGCGTCTTTGCAGGCAAGGAGGTGCAGCGCAGGAGACAGCCGCTTGTTGTTCAGGCAGGCTATTTTGCTTTCGTAATAGAGCTTGTAGGTCTGGATCCGGGCCAGCTCTCTGCTCTTTTCTGTTTTTGTTTGCGCTGTCGGTTCGCTCATATGGTCACCATATCTCACATTATAAATGATGCAAAAAAAAAGCCAACGCTTTATTACCCTTTGCCCAGGGTTTTCCGGGAAGCTGGATAGATTGATCCGCTTTTCCAGTTTTCTGAAAAGAGCTGGCCGGAAAGAAATCGAATAAGGAAGGAAAATTTGGCGTGTCAGCGGTTGGCTGGTTGGCTAGTACGCCGAAATTGTTGACGTTTATCTTTGCTTGTGGTTGGTGGCTTGGAAATTGCTAAATCATATTGACAAGTTTCATGCATGCAATGCAGGGAGGACCGCTATGACACCGCGACAGGCAATCAGGGTATTAATGTTGAGCCCCATATACTTTCGGCTCGATGTTGCTGCAAGAAGAAAACTGGTGTATGAATTTTGTGCTTTGTATGACGGGCTTGCCAGATAACCCGATGCGAATGATCAACCTGTTATGATGCGCTCGGCAAGTCCGATGATGGGCATGAGTACCTTCTGCAGGAAGCCGGTGTAAAAGAGGGCCAGCAGGATAAGGAAACCGAAAGGCTCGAGCCGGGCAAAAAAAACGGCCTGGCGGGGCGGCAGGATGCCCATCAGGACTTTGCTCCCGTCCAGCGGAGGAATAGGCAGCAGATTGAAAACCGCCAAGACGATATTGATCCAGATGCTCGCCCCCACCATCTGAAAGAGCGGGAAGAGAATGACCTTGGGGATAAAGGCCGCAATGAGACTAAGAAGTTCAGCCACCAGGCTGCTGGCAATAGCAGTCATCAGATTTGCCGCTGGCCCTGCCAGCGCGACCCAGATCATATCTTTCAAGGGATTTTTGAAATAACGCGGATTGACCGGTACAGGCTTGGCCCAGCCTATTTTCATGATGATAAAGGCAAGCACGCCTAAAGGGTCCAGGTGTTTGAGCGGGTTTAAGGTCAAGCGCCCCAGATTGCTGGCAGTAGGATCGCCCAGGCGGTAAGCCACCAGTCCATGGCTGTACTCATGGATGGTGAGCGCGAAGAGAAAGGGCGGCGCCAGTATGATGATCTGTTGCATGATGTTCATTTTGTATCCTCATTTCTCCCAGGTGGCAAAGGGTACTCTCTGGCGAGAAATCTGTACTCGTCCTCCCCGGTGTGAAGTTCTCCGTTCAGTTTATTTTCCAGAAGATGATTCAGCATCGTTTGGTATTGCGGTCCTGGCAGGTACCCAAGTTTTTTCAGATCCTCACCGCGCAGATGGGTTTTCATGTGCCGCAGTTGCGTTACATAGAGCGAGACAGCCTGTTTGCCCATTTTGTTCCGGCAAAGCGCCATGACAAAAAGCAGCCCCTCATGGGTTAATCCCTTGAGCAGCCAGTATATTTCGCTGGGGCACAGGTGCGCGCGTCGTTCCAGGATGCGGACGATCCGTTTTGCCTCAATTTTTTCCCTGATCAAAATCTGGGTGTATCTTTCCGGGACCTCGAATTTCCGGCAGAATACGAGCATTGCCCTGGTCTGGATACGGGACATCAGGGCCAGCAGGTAAACAATCCACGGCTGGCAGTTTTCGGCAAGATAGAGGAGTTTGTGCCAGGAAATCGCACGCTGAGCCTCTTCCAGTATTTGGCTCAGCCGCGGATCGAGGATTAAGGAATGGTGCAGAAATTTCAGCAGATCGAACTGGGCCATGCGCTGGATTGCCGGCAGAGGATTATGCTCGGAAAGAATCAGCTGGATTTCGTGGAAATAGCGGCGTCCGAGTTTTTGATCAAACAGGTTCATTTTCACCGCGTTCTTCAACTGTTTTTCCGTTAATTTGCCCAGAATAAAACCCATGCGCTGCTCAAGGCGGATGGCCCGGAAAATCCGGGTCGGATCTTCAACAAAACTTAAATTGTGAATGATGCGGATCTGTCTGTCTTTGAGATCGTTCTGGCAGTTGAAAAAATCGACCAGGATGCCGAATTTGTCCGGATTCAGGTGAATGGCCATGGCATTGATGGTGAAATCGCGGCGGAAGAGATCCAGCTTGATGGAGCTTAACTCAACCGTGGGCATGGCTGCCGGATATTCATAATATTCGAGACGGGCCGTGGCGATATCGATTTTAAAACCATTGGACAGTTTCACCATGGCGGTATTGAATTTGACATGGGTGCGCAGGGAGCCGTCTAATACCTTGGCAAGCTTTTTGGCAAAGGTGATGCCGTCGCCTTCGATAACGATATCAAGATCATAATTTTCAATGTGCAGCAGCAGATCGCGGACAAAGCCTCCCACGGCATAGGCGGTAAAATGGTTCGCCTTGGCCACTTCGCCGATGGTTTGCAGGAGAATAAGCATTTCCCGGTTGAGTGACTGGCTGAGCAGGTTAGTCAGATTTCTGTTGCGCTCTGCCGAGGGCTGACTCTGGGTGGTATTCAGGCTGGGGAGATAGGTCGGGTCATTGACCAGCAGATTGAACAAATCTGTTCTGGTGATGACCCCGACAAGCAATCCCTTTTCCACAATGGGAATGAAGCGTTGCCGGTGCTCTATGATGAGTTCCTGGATATCGCCCAGGGTTGCGGATGGCGGCAGGGTGGCGAATTCCGTGGTCATGAATTCCGTGACCGGCAGATGGCCCAGATTGTGGAAAATAGCCTTACTGGCATCCCGCCGTGAAAAAAGTCCCAGGATTTTGCTGTCCTTTATGATCGGCAGCATGGTTATGCCGTAGCGGATCAGGATGTCGTTCGCCTCTGCGGTCGTCAACTCCGGCCCTGTGGAAATAATGGGTGAGGACATCAGTTCCCAGGCCTTGCTCTCGGGTCGAACATGCTTGTGCAGGAGGCGTATGAGCTTTTCTTCGGCCTCAATCAGGGTCATGTCGTTAATCGTTGCCGCGGCAGCGGAGGCATGCCCGCCGCCATTGAACTCCGTGGCAATCTGGCCGACATTGACCTCGGGGATTCTGCTTCGGGCAATCAGATAAATCCGTTCACCCATGCTGGCCAGGGCAAAGATGACATTGAGGTTTTCCATGCTCATGAACTGGCGGACAATAAGGGAAAATTCATCAACGTACTTTTGGCAGGCAATCCGGGTGACGGTAATGGGTATGGACTGGATTGTATAGGTGGTTGCTGATTTGATCAGTTCATGCAGCAGGGAGATATCGGAACTGGTCAGCTCGTGGATGATATATTGGGAAACAGTGTTAAGCTCGGCCCCGCATCCGAGCAGCCAGGCCATGGCGCGCAGGTCGGCAGGGGTGGTTGTGCTGAAGGTGAAGGAGCCGGTGTCTTCATGTTCCGCCATGGCCAGCAGGGTGGCTTCCTCTTTGCTGATGGTGATGCCTTGTTCCTGAAAGATTTCAACGAAAACGGTAGCGGTTGAGCCGACGGGTCTCACCACTTCCACATCGCCTTTCATATCCCCGGGGGCGTCGGGATGATGGTCGTAAAGGTGGATTTCTATGCCGGGATTTTCCAGGCATTTGGCAAAGCTGCCGATGCGTGATGTCTGTCTGGTATCGACTACGATTAATTTGGTTACTTTTTCCAGATCAATATTTTTCAGCCGCTGGAAATCATAAATCATCAGTGACTGGATAAAAAATTTCCGCAGGTTTTTTTCCTGTGATCCGGAAAAGGCCAGGACAGCCTCGGGGTAGAGTTTTTTGGCGGCCACCATTGAGGCCATGCCGTCGAAATCGGCGTTTAAATGAGTTGTTATGACTTCCATCGACAGTTACGCTCCCATGCAGGCATAATGCTTGATGTTAGCCGGAAAGTAAAGAGGCATGTTGGCGTGACTTCCGTCACTTTTTCCTGCTGCTGCGTGGGTGGAATTGCTGGTGGATGGCCTTGAGCCGGCTGCTGTCCACATGGGTGTATATCTGGGTAGTGGAGATGTCGGCATGGCCGAGCATGAGCTGTACCGATCTGAGGTCTGCACCGCGTGCCAGCAGATGGGTGGCAAAGGAATGGCGCAGCATGTGGGGGCTGATTTTTTTGCTAATGCCGGATTTGTATGTGGTTTCCTGGATAATCTGCCAGAAACGGAGGCGGGTCATCGTGGTGCCCCGGCCGGTAATAAAAAGGGCGCGGCTTTTTTTGGCGCCCAGCAGTTTTGCCCTGCTGTTCTGCAGGTAGAGAAGAAGCTTCTCCTTGGCCTCCTCGCCAAAGGGGATCAGTCTTTCCTTGCTTCCCTTGCCGATCACCCGGACAAAGCCTGCGTTCAGGTTGATCGCCATGAAGGGCAGGTTGACCAGTTCGGAAACCCGCATGCCGGTTGCATACAAAAGATGAAGCATGGCCGTGTTGCGGATGCTGAGAGGCATTTGGTCTCCCTGTCCGGCCAGCAGTTTGTCCACCTCGGCAACAGATAGGTCTTCGGGAAGGGTGCGGCGGCTTTTGGGGATTTCCAGAATGCTGGTCGGGTCGTGCTCGATGATTTTTTCAGCCAGCAGAAAGCGGAAAAAACTTCTGAGGCAGGAAAGGCGCCTGGCATTGCTGCGGTTTGCAATCCCTTTTTTCTTGCTGGCGGAGAAATAGTCTCTTATGAGGGAAGGGCTGGTTTGCGGCAGCGGAGTCTTGCTGCCCGCAAGATATGAAAGAAATGATGCGAGATCGGCCTGGTAGGAGCGGATCGTATTGTCTGAAAGCCTTTTTTCGGCCGCCAGATAATGAAGAAACAGGTCCTGGCAGTGATGCAGTTCCGCAGGAACGACGCTGCCAGAAGACCTGTTCTGATAAAGAGGCGCAGAGGGTGAAGGAGGTTGGAGGATTCCCCGTTTTTTCGTCATCCGAGGAATGCGGGAATTACCCTTCCCGCTCGATGCGGTACATGACCTTGCGGAGTTTTCTTTTTGCTTCCGCTTGTTTCCGCCGTTTTCTCACGCTGGGTTTTTCGTAATGCTCGCGTCGTTTCAGCTCTTTTTTGATACCGTCAAGCTGCAGTTTTTTCTTCAGCTGACGAATGGCGTATTCGATATCTCCTCGTACCTCAACCTCGATCATGGTAACTCCGAAAATTTAATTATGTTAAGTTGTGTAAGGTGGTGCAAAAGGTTAGCTTATTAAATTCCGTAAAAAACAGAAATTTATAATCGATTAGCAGCTAATCTGTCAATTGTTTTTTGTGTATCATCTGGTGGGAAAAATTTTTCCCGGATTGAGAATGTTGTTGGGGTCGAAGAATTTTTTGATGCCCTGCATGACATCAAGGCTTGCCGCGTCAAGTTCCAGAGACAGGTACGCTGCCTTGGTGATGCCGACGCCGTGCTCGCCGGAGAGGGTGCCTCCCAGCTTGATGACCTGCGCAAACAGGGCCTTGGTGGCGATTTCGGCTCCGGCGGCTTCCCGCGGCACATTTTTGTCCAGCATGATATTGACGTGGATGTTGCCGTCTCCTGCGTGGCCGAAGGTGAAAATGGTGAGGCCGTTTTCTGCTGCAAGATTTTCCACAAACAAAACCAGGTCCGGAATTCTGCTGCGGGGTACCACCACGTCTTCACTGATCTTGTGCGGTTTTAAATTAAAGGCGGCAGGTGAGACGGCGCGGCGGGCGGCCCACAGGGCGTCAATTTCATCGGCCTTTTCGGCCTGCATGACCGAGAGCAGATCCTTTTTCGCCGTCAGAAATTCCTGCAGAGCGGCTGCCTGCATGGCAACGGAAGGCGCATCGCCATCCACCTCGAGCAGCAACAGTGCTTCCGTCCCCTTGGCCAGGGCAAACGGCAGCTTTTCTTTGACGATGAGGATCGCGGTGCGATCCATGTATTCCAGGGTGCAGGGGCGATGTTTGGCCAGGATCTCGGCGACGAGGGAGGCAGCCTGCATGATGCTTTTGCACAGGATGAGAAAGGTTTTTTTGGCGCCGGGATGGGGGATGACTCTGACTGTTATTCTGGTGATGATGCCCAGGGTGCCTTCCGAGCCGATAAACAGCCGGGTGAGGTCGTAACCCACCACTCCTTTGGCGGTTCTGACCCCGGTTTGAATAATGCGGCCATCGGGCAGCACAACCTCCAGGCCGAGCACATAATCACGGGTTACGCCGTATTTCACCGCGCTGGGGCCACCGGCGCATTCGGCCACATTGCCTCCCATGGTGCAGAATTTCAGACTGGCCGGGTCAGGGGGATAATAGAGTCCTTTCTTTTCAAGTGTTTTCCTCAGGTCTCCGGTGATGACGCCGGGCTCAACCACCGCCACCTGGTTTGCCTCATCGATTTCCAGGATGCGGTTGAGGCGGTTTAAGGCGATCACCACTCCGCCGGCAACGGGCAAGGCCCCGCCTGTCATGCCGCTGCCGGCTCCCCGCGGCACCACGGGAAACGACGCGGCATTGGCCAGCTGCATGATGGCGCTTATTTCACCGGTGTCTGCGGGAAAGACTACGGCTTCGGGCGGGTATTCCCGGCCGGTGCCGTCGTATGAGTAGCAGAGCAGCTCTTCCGGGGCGGTGGTCAGCTGCTCTTTGCCGACAATGCTTTTCAGCTTACTGATAATTTCACGTTTCATCACCTTGCTAATGTAAAGTGGAAAATGTAATATGCAAGCCGAAACAGGATCACCATTAAAGAAATGAGGATAATTATGACGAATAAATTGCGGGTTGCCCTGCTGGCAGGCGGCAAATCCGGTGAACGTGAGGTATCGCTGGCCGGCGCGCGAGGTGTGCTGGCTGCTCTGGATAAGCAAAAATATGATGTACGGCAGTATGACCCGGCCACTGATCTGGCCAGGCTGGCGGCGGATGCGGCGGATCTCGATGTGGCCTTTATCCTCTTGCACGGCCCCTTGGGCGAGGATGGCTCCATGCAGGGTTTTCTTGATCTGCTGGGTCTGCCCTACCAGGGATCAGGGGTTCTGGGCAGCGCCATGGCCATGAATAAAAACCTGGCGAAAATTCTTTACAAGCAGGCCGGTTTGCGGGTTGCGGACTGGCAGATGGCTTCCCGCCGGGATATCGACAGCCCGGAAAATCTCTCAGCACAGCTGCGCTTTCCTCTGGTTGTGAAGCCCGTGGGCCAGGGATCCAGCCTTGGCATGAGTATCGCTCATGATAATGCGGGGCTTGCCGCCGGTCTCAAGCGGGCCTTTGACTATGACAGCGAGGTCATGGTGGAGGAATTCATCCGCGGCAGGGAAATAACGGCTGGAGTGCTCGGTAATAATGATTTGCAGGCCCTGCCGCTGGTTGAGATCATTCCCGGCAAAGACTATCTGTTTTTCGATTATGAGGCCAAATACAAGGCTGGTGCAACCAGGGAGATCTGTCCCGCTGATTTTCCCGGAGAAATAACCCGCCAGGCCCAGGAGTATGCCTTGTGCGCCCATCGTGCCCTGCGTTTAAGGGGTTGCAGCCGGACGGATATGATCGTGTCGGACGAGGGGGAGGTTTTTGTTATTGAAACCAATACGATCCCCGGTATGACGCCTACCAGTCTCCTGCCTCAGGCTGCCCAGGCGGTTGGCTACAGCTTTTCTCAACTCCTTGACCTGCTGATCGGGCTGGCACTGGAACAGAAATAATATTACTGCGCCTCGCTGAGGGTTTGGCTGTCGATTCGTGAGGGTTTAATAGTGTAGCCCGTCACCAGCATGCCCAGCGGGGTGCAGACGTAATGCCACTCTATGTCTTCACTGGGGTAAACCCACACCCCTTTTGCTGTCGTGCCTTCCGCCTCCGGGCTTTTCGCCCATATCTGGCCGTTTTCTCGGGTAAACATTGCCTGCTCCTCTATGCTGAGTTTTTGTATTTTGTAGAGAGGCAAAAGCAATAAGGGTGCCACTTTGATATCGCATGGCGTTTTTTGGCGGTTGTTTTGCGTCTAACCGGTTGATATGGCAGTGTTTAAGCTGCTTGCTCCCTGGCAGGACGCCACTTTTTGCGGCCTTTGCGGGGGCGAAGCTGCTGGGTGATATGCCCAGCAAAGGTGAGGATTTCGCCAATGGCGCGGGGCGGTTTTGGGGAATTTGGCTGATTGTGAGGGGAAGGTGCAGTCGTCCCTTCAGTGCAGGGATGAAAAAAAGGCGGAGCCGAGGGCTCCGCCTGGGGTAAAGAGGAGGATGAAGGTATTTTTTTTATGCTTTTCTGAACTTGCGGCGTTGCCAAGCGGCCAAGCCGCTGATGCCGGTACCGAAGAGCAGCATGGTTGCCGGTTCGGGCACCGGGGCGGTTGTGCCGCTGCCCATCAGGTTGTCGTTGCCGCAACCCATGGTGAAATGGGCAACAAACTGCTGGGCCGGATCAAGAAAAGAGAGGTCAACGCCCGCGGCATAGTGGATGCCGCCGAAAAGTCCAACTGCCGCATCGCTAAGCGCTGCTGGGTAGTCAATCATGCCGCTGCCGACCAGGGTTCCGCCTGATACATAGCGCCACGGATCGGAGGTTGGGTCGGTCAGGTTGTCCGGAATCTCATTTTGAGGATAATAGGAGGTCTCGGTCTTCACTACTTTCCCCGTGTCAACAAGTTTGTAAACATCATAGGTGAGGTTGATGAAATTCAGATCCAGGACATATTCATAACCGAAGTTGCTGGCGACAATAGTGTTACCTGTCGTGGGGCTGAAGCTGCTCGGAGCCTGGGAGGCGCCGTAAAGTCCGTTAGTGTCAATAAAAATGTCGCCGGAGGTAAACGTGGGATAGTCTGTGACGCCGGTTTTGAAGTTGTAGCCACCGACCATGGTCAGTGAATTGCCTTTTTGATAAAAGGCCTCCAGGTCCCATACCTGGCTGTTTACCATTCCCGGTTCCGTTTCCCGATCTTCTCCGCCTGTGCCTGAGCCGGTGTAGCCGGAGCCGTCATAGATGGTTATGTTGTTGTCGTAACTCAAGGCAAAGGCATTCCCTGTCAGCAGCAGTGCGGCAGTGAGGCCCAAAGCCATGGTGGTGGCGTATCTTCTCATTTTTATCTCCTGATCCTCAGTTACCTGGTTGTGAAACATAGTTGTATCGTTTTCTTTCAGAGACCCTCATTGTCTCATTAACAGGTTAACAAAAGCATTATTCGTGCCAATTAGTATTAGTGAGACATTTTGCCGCATTATCGATGGGTTGCCGGTTTTCTTCGATGTGGGGTTCCGGTAAAAGTCTGTGAGGTTTCCAATTTTGCGAATCTTGGATTCCGGGAAGTCGGAAAGGGGGCAAGCTGCTGGGGAATAACAAGAGGGCGTTCCCGGTTACCTTTTTTTATATCGGCAAGCGGGAACGCGGTGCTGTTTCAATGTAATCAGGCGAAGCGATTTGTAAAATAGGGGGCAAGCACTGCCGGGAGTTTGATGGTGCCGTCTTCCTGCTGATAATTCTCATAAATTGCGGCCAGGGTGCGGCCTACAGCCAGGCCGCTGCCGTTCAGCGTGTGCAGGAGCGCGCTTTTTTTCTCACTCTTGGGGCGGTAGCGGATGCCGCCTCTTCTGGCCTGAAAATCGAGAAAATTGCTGCAGGATGAGATTTCCCGGTACCTGTTCTGGGCCGGCATCCACACCTCGATGTCATAGGTCTTGGTGGCGGAAAAGCCGACATCGCCCGTGCAGAGCACCACCACTCTGTAAGGGAGCTGTAAGAGCTGCAGAACTTCTTCGGCATCGGCAAGCAGGGATTCGAGCTCGGCCTCGGAGGTCTCGGGGGTGGTGAATTTGACCAGTTCCACCTTGTCGAACTGGTGCTGGCGGATGAGGCCCTTGGTATCTTTGCCGTAGGACCCGGCTTCCGAGCGGAAGCAGGGGGTATAGGCGCAGTATTTGACGGGCAGATCATCAGCGGCCAGGGTTTCGTCCCGATGGATATTGGTGACCGGTACCTCGGCCGTGGGGATCAGATAGAGATCCCAGCCCTTGGCATTAAAAAGGTCTTCCTCGAATTTCGGCAGCTGGCCGGTGGCGGTCAGGCTGGCGCTGTTGACCAGAAATGGCGGCAGAACCTCCTGGTAGCCGTGCTTCTGGGTATGAAGATCCAGCATGAAGTTGATCAGGGCGCGCTCAAGCCGGGAGGCAAAGCCTTTCAGCAGGGCGAAACGTGCCCCCGATATTTTGGCAGCCCGTTTGAAATCAAGGGTGCCGTCCGCTTCGCCGAGTTCCCAGTGGGCCTTGGGCTGAAAGGGAAAACGGGTGGGCTCTCCCCATTTTTTCACCTCAACGTTGTCGCTGTCATCCTTGCCGACCGGGAGCGAGTCATGGCAGAGGTTGGGGATTTCCAGGACGATCTTCTGCAGATCCTCCTCAATGACTGACAGGCTCTCCTCAATCTGCTTGATCCGGTCATTCACCCGGCGCATCTCGGCAATAAGCGTTTCCGCGTCGGCCTGCCTCTTTTTCAGGTCGGCGATCTCCTGGGAGACGGTTTTGCGGCGGTTGCGCAGATCCTCAACCTCGGAGAGAAATTCCCGGCGCCGGCGGTCAATGTCGGCAAATTCATCAATGCGGCTGTTGGTAATGCCGCGAAGCTTTATTTTTTCTTTAACCAGGTCGATATTTTCCCGGATGAAACGGAGTTCCAGCATGTTCTCTTATCCTTTTTTGCTGCTTTTCTTGATGGCCATGGCGGCAAAATCCCGAAAAAGCCGGAGGGCCTTGATGCGGTCATTGTTAAGTTTGGGCCTGCCTGCCTTGCGATCCATATAAAGCAGGGCGATGGCCTTGTTATTGACAACGATGGGGAAAAGGTAAATGGTTCTGCCTTTGACCAGGTAATGGATGTTGTCGGGAAAAGCTCCCGGTGCATCAGCCACTACGGCAATGTCCTTGCATTGTTTCATGGCCCGCGGAATGACCTGGTCCACATTGGCCAGCGGCTGTTCAAAATTGGCAATATCCGCGGCGTCTATGTCCCCCAGGCCGAAGCGCCCGGATAAAACGATTTTTGTTGTCTGAATACTCATTACACAGAGGATTACCCGGTCAAACCCTACTCCCCGGTATATGGCTTCCAGCAGGTTGGCATAGAACTCATTGAGTTGAAAGGGCCCCATCAGCGTCTCGGTCATTTCTTTGATAAAGTCGTTGATGGATTTGTCGCTGGACGGTAATTCGTCCAGTTCCTCAATGTCCTGTTCGGTTTTTTTGGCCTTTTTGGCTGATTCTTTCTGTTCGGCAGAGGCTGGCTCGCGTCTGGCGGCCTTTTCCAGCCTGCTGTGAATTTTCAGCTTCGACAGGCCGTAACGGATGGAGTCGGAGATGTCCTGGGATGCCTCCACGCCTTTGTTGAGTAGTTCCAGGGCCTGTTCCTGATTGATGGAAATGACTTCACCGTAGTGGTTCAGCAGTTCGCTGGTGTCTTCTTCGTTGCAAACCAGATCGACAAAACGGTTGCTGAAATCGGCGAGATTCTGCAGGTATCCTTCGGTGTCATGCCCGGATCTTGGTTTGGCCGGGTTGGTTTCCATGGAGATAACGACCTTCTGGGAGAGATTCCAGTATTTGGCAATCTCCTGGCCCAGTTCGGCAAAGGTGATGTCTTCGAGAAGTTCCCTGGTCGCGCGTTCTTCAGGAAGGCCCAGGGCGACATTGCGTTCTATTTTTTTATAGATCTCCGGCATGTATATAAAGGTAATGATCCTGCCGAGATTATGGAGCAGGCCGCAGATGAAGGCCTCTTCCGGCAGCACATTGAGCTTTTTTTCGCCGGCAATGTCCTGGCAGTGCAGGGCGCTGAGAAAGGAGCGGGTCATCAGTTTGCTGATTCCCTCCTTTTCCACCCCGGACTTGATGAAATCTTCAAAAATCGCGATGGCCGTGGCCAGATCGCGTACCGCATCAAAACCGAGAATGGTGACCGCCCTGGAGATGGAGCTGACCGATTGGCCCAGGGAGTAGTAGGCGGAATTGACCACCTGCAAGACTTTGTTGGTCAGGGAGTAGTCTTTCAGGATAACCCGCGACAGGTCGTTGGCGGCGCTGCGGCTGCTGTGCGCCAGGGAGATGAGTTCCTGCACATGATGCGACATGGCAGGCAATTCGCTCATGTTGATCTTGGCAAAAATTTCAGCTAATTTTCCAGATGGTTTGCCTTTCGTTTCTGTCATTATGTATGATGATTTACCGGTTAAATAATTATACCCTGCCCCGATAACATGGTATTATACGGGAAATAAAAAAGAATTGCCATATTATAGGTTCAACATTCTCTGCCGGTAAACCATTCTTCCGGCAAGCCGGAGCAAACCTTCCGGCCAATGCTGCCCATACCTTGCAGATGTCAGGTGGGCGTTTGTCCGCAGAGATCCGGCGGGCCAGGAAGGGGCGCAGCCCGCAGCCCACGGCAATGGGCAACCGCACTATTCTCGCCCGAACAAAGGTTAAGGGAAAATACAGCAAGTCCGGCAGTTTTTTAACAGCCTGCCAAGGGGCAATAGTATATGCAATTTTCCAGCACGCAAAGAGGACAATGAGCGATTCACCCAAAGCGTTTTTTAAACTTGTTGCCGGTGGAGAAGAACATACCTGGACGCTGGCCGGGAAGAGCACATACCGCGTGGGGCGCGGTGAGGGGAGTGATATTCTCCTGCCCTATCCCTGGGTGTCCCGCCAGCATGCCATGATCCAGGTGGAGTCGAATTTCAGTCACAATATCGTTGATCTCGGCAGCGCAAACGGCACCTTTGTCAATGGCCGGCGAGTCTATACCCCCACCAGATTAAGCTCCAATGATCATGTCAAAATAGGAAAGTCGGAATTGGTTTTTCAGCAGGAAAACCTGGTTGCCGTGCAGTCAGGCGATGAGACGGGCACAACCGGCGATGAAACGGTCGCCTTTCTGCAGAAGAACCAGGTAACCATTCTTGTTTGCGATATCCGTCAATTTACCCCCCTGTCAGAAGAGGTTGGCGCTGGCCCTGTTTCGCAATTCCTGGCCCTGTGGACTAAGAAGGTGGCCGGGGTTGTGCAGAAAAACGGTGGCCAGGTGGACAAGTTCATCGGTGATGCGGTGCTTGCCGTGTGGCCCGAGGGCGCTGATTTCGCCGCCGTGGCCATGGCATTGCTCTCCGCCCTGGAAATCAGTATCCTGACGCGCAAACTCGGCCTGAGTGTGCCGGGTATCAGCCGGGAATTGCAGATCGGGGCCGCCTTGAACAGCGGTGAAGCAGTGATGGGCAATATCGGGGTGGACGGACAACGGGATTTCACCATTGTCGGGGATGTGGTCAATGTGGCCTTCCGGTTGCAGGAGATCACCTCCCGGCAGAAAATAGAGGTGATTCTCGGGGAAAAAACCTATGGGCAGCTCAGGGACGCCTCGTCCTATTTTACCCCCCAGACGTATACGGTCAGAGGAAAGACGGAATCCGTGCAGACCTATAGCGCATCGTTTGAAAATCTCCGGCAATATCTGTACAAATGGAAATCTTTGCTGAAAAAATAAGCTCGGGAAATGACATTTGCCAAATTGTGTGACATAGTTGGGAAAGGGAACGGTGGATCCGGAAGATATCCGACGCCTGGGAAGTCGACGGTTTTTACTGTTGCGGGGAAAGCGGATAGGGATGTCAAATTTTAATTTCGGCGCAGCGGCTGGCAGAGGAGTATATTATGGCGGTATGGGCAATTAAGCTTCATGACAAGGTTGTTAAGCAGTTTGCCATTGAGGATGGCGAACGACTGGTAATCGGCAGAAGTTCTGAAGCGGACGTGGTGGTTGATAATACGGCTATTTCCCGCAAGCATACTGCTATTGAAAGAAGAAACGGGGTCTATTTCCTGGAGGATCTCGGCAGCCTGAACGGGACCATGGTCAATGGCAAGAAGATCGATTCCTGTGTGCAGCTTTTTGACGGTGATGCCATCGAAATCGGTAAATTCCTGCTGCTGCCTGCCGAGGCATTGAAGGATGCCAAATTCGCCTCCCAGAGTGCGCCGCTGGATTATGGCGATGAAACGGTTTTCGTCAACCGTGGCACTCGCTCGGCCTCTGCCCCGAAGGCCAAGGAGAAAGGCAAAGCCCTCCATCACCTGACCGTGATCAGCGGCAATGGCAGCCCGGCGGAGGTGCCGCTGCTTGGCCGCAGCAGCGTCAAGATCGGCAAGGACATCAACTGTGATCTGCGGGTGTCCGGCTGGTTTGTGGCCCAGGCCCAGTGTTACGTCATCAACCGTGATAAAAAGTTTTATCTCGTC
>Ga0172380_10003185_pt1 | contig 23195 bp, 20 predicted proteins | sample Leawe162metaG_FD_119747 | JGI IMG/M metagenome (GOLD analysis project Ga0172380, IMG submission 119747) | Leachate microbial communities from a municipal landfill in Southern Ontario, Canada - Leachate well 162 metaG | ecosystem: Engineered > Solid waste > Landfill > Unclassified | place...
AGGGGAACTTCGGCCCGTTCGATGCGCGTGTGCGGCTCAACAGCAGGAACGAACCCGAGGACGCGTCGATTGCCACGCAGGACGGCCACCTCAAGGCCTTGATCAAGCCGGACGGTGCAAAGTACCTGATCGATGCCACCGCAAAATCGTGGACCTTGCCGATCGGACCCGCGCTCGTATTCGACGAACTGATCATCAAGGGCGTGGCAACGCACAACGATGCCAGCCTGGACCAGGTGACAGCCAGGCTTTATGGCGGGACGGTCGTGGGCAAAACGAACATCAACTGGCGGAAAGGCCTGCGACTCGATGGCAGTCTCGATGTCAGCGAGCTGGAACTGCAGCAAGTCGCTTCCATGCTGTCACCCGGCACCCACGTCAGCGGACGACTGACAGCCAAGCCGGTTTTCTCCGCCTCGGCGCCATCCGCCGACCAACTCATGAAAGCCTTGCGGCTGGAAACGCCGTTCAACATTAAACAGGGCACCCTGCACGGTGTTGACATCCAGAAAGCTGCCACCAATCTGATCAAGCAGGGAACGACGGGCGGCGAAACTCGTTTCGAGCACTTGTCCGGGCATCTCGTCGTGGAGCATGGCAGCCACCATTTCACCCAACTCAGGATCGCCTCGGGCGCCCTGGGTGCCGACGGCAAGGTGAGCGTCTCACCCGGGAAGGAACTGTCTGGACGCATCAATGCCCAGGTCAAGGCGGTGGGCACCAGCGCCAACGTTCCGCTCAACGTCGGCGGAACCGTTGGCTCGCCGTTGCTCTATCCCACCGGTGCCACCATGGCCGGCGCGGCGGTGGGGACGGTCATTCTGGGCCCGGGGCTCGGAACTTCGGTCGGCGCGAAGGTCGGCGGTTGGGCCGCCGACCTGTTCGACAAGCAGGAAGCCAGGAAGCCGAACAAATAGGCAGCGCGTCTCGCAGGATACTGGCCATAGCGCCGCATCGGCAGCACCAGGGCCACGATCTCGCGGCAAGATCGCAAACTCGTGCCTGGTTGATTCCTCAAAAGTCGGCGCCGGTGGTACGGCGGCTGTCAGCGCGCCGTCGCCAGATGCAGTGCCAGGCCGATGAATATGGCTGCGGCGCAGCGGTCGAGCCAGACGGCGAGCCGCGGCTGGCGCTGCAGGCGTGCGCCGATGCTGCCGGCGAACCAGCCGAGGCTGCCGAAAATCACCACGGTCTGCGCCGCGAACAGGGCGCCCAGCAGCAGCATCTGCGGCCACACCGAGCCGCGCGTCTGATCGACGAACTGCGGCAGGAAGGCGATGAAGAACAGCGCCACCTTGGGATTGATGACATTGGCGATGAAGCCGCGCCGCAGGTGCACGCTGATTGGTTCCGCGGCGCCCGCATCGATCTGTACCAGCGCCATCTTTCCGGCATGCCGCCAGGCCATCAGGCCGATATAGACGAGGTAGGCCGCGCCGGCCATTTTCAGCGTGGTGAAGGTGGCCTCCGAGGCCAGCACCACGGCGCCGATGCCCAGCGTCGCCCACAGCGTATGCGTGAAGCAGCCGAGTGCGCAGCCGAGGCCGAAGCCGATGCCTGCGGTGCGGCCGCGGCTGATGCCCACCGACAACACCATCAGGTTGTCCGGTCCCGGTGCGATGGTGACCAGCGCGGAGGCGGCAAGGAAGGCGAGCAGGATTTCCGGCGAGATCATGTTGGGTGAGTTACCGATTGGCGCAGGCGTCCGGCACGCAGCAGCAGCCAGACGCAAAGGGCGAGCAGTATCGCAGATTCGCCGAGCAGCGTCGCGGGAGCTCCGGCCAGCGCGGCGATGCTGCCGGCGAGCAGGCCGCCGACGGCATCGAGGCCGAAACGGATGCTGGAAAAGAATGAAACCACCCGGCCGCGCAGGCGATCGGGCGCGATGGTCTGCATCACCGTGTTGATGCCGACGTTGGCGCCAGAGATGCCGAAGCCCAGCGCCGCCAACGCCGGCAAGGCGATCGCAAGCTGTGCCGTGAGCGGAAACACGACCAGCGCGAGTGCCGCCAGCACCACGCAGGAAATCGCCACATTCAGGCTGCCGCGCACCGACGTGCGCGTTGCCAGCATCAGCGTCGCGACGAAGGCGCCGCAACCGGCGGCACCCCACAGCAAGCCCAGGGTGCGCGCGTCGCCATGGAACACCTCCTTGGCGAACACCGGCAGCAGCACGGCATAGGCCGAGGCGGTGAAATTCAGCAGCGCCAGCACGATCAGCAGCGTGCGTATCGGCCAGGTGTCGAAAGCATAGCGCACACCTTCCTTGAAGACGCGACCGACGCTGCCTCCGGACTTGGCGTTTGCCGCCACACGCATGGCGGCCACGCCCCGCAGCAGCGCCAGGTAGGAAAACGCATTGAGCAGGAAGCAAGCCGCCTCGGACATGAAACCCAGCATCAGCCCCGCGATCGGTGGGCCGATGAAGCGGCCGAGGTTGAACAGCATCGCATTCAGCGCCAGCGCATTCGGCAGGTCGTCGCGCCCGCCGACCATGGCCGGAATCAACGATTGGCGCAGCGGCGTGTCGAAGGCGTTGAGCACGCCGAGCGACACGGACATCAGGATGATCAGCGTCGGCCCGATCAGTTCGAACCAGGTCAGCGCCGCCAGCGCACTCGCCTGAATGAAGAGCAGGACCTGCACCTGCATCAGCAGCCGGCGCCGATCGTGACGGTCGATCCACGCGCCGGCCAGGGGCCCTACCACCAGTATCGGTGCCAATGCGGCGAAGGCCGCCAGCCCCAGCAGCGCCGCGGATCCGGTCAGGCGATACACCAGCCAGGCCAGCGCCACCTGCTGGATCCACGAACCGAGGATGGAAACGCCCTGCCCGAAAAAGTACATCCGGAACGGGCGATGCCCCAAGGCCCGCATCGAAACCGGCAGGTTCAAGATGCGGTCACCGGCAGATCAATGCGAGGTCAATGCGTGGTCACAAGCCGGCCATGGCCAGGTACTTGATCTCCAGATATTCCTCGATGCCGTGCTTCGAACCTTCGCGCCCCAGCCCCGACTGCTTGACGCCGCCGAAGGGTGCGACCTCGTTCGAAATCATTCCCGAGTTGATGCCGACCATGCCGTAATCCAGTGCTTCGCCTACGCGCCAGGCGCGGGCAATGTCGCGAGAATAGAAATAGGCGGCGAGGCCGAACTCGGTGTCGTTCGCCATGCGCACGGCTTCCGCCTCGTCCTTGAAACTGAAAATCGGCGCCACCGGGCCGAAGATTTCCTCGCGCGCGAGGCGCATCGCCGGCGTCGCGCCGGCCAGCACGGTCGGCTCGAAGAAAGTGCCGCCGCGCGCATGACGCTTGCCGCCGCACAAGACGCGCGCGCCCTTCGCCACTGCGTCGGCCAGCAGTTCCTCGACCTTGGCGATACCCGCGCCGTCGATCAGCGGGCCCTGCGTCACGCCCTCCTCCAGTCCGTTGCCGACTTTGAGGCCGGCCACCGCGGCGGCGAGCTTTTGCGCGAAGGCTTCCTGCACGCCCTCCTGCACCAGGAAGCGGTTGGCGCAAACGCAAGTCTGCCCCGCATTGCGATATTTCGAAAGCATCGCGCCGGCCACCGCCGCATCGAGATCGGCGTCGTCGAAGACGATGAAGGGCGCATTGCCGCCAAGCTCCAGCGACATCTTCTTGATCGTCGGTGCGCACTGCGCCATCAGCAGCCGGCCGACCTCGGTCGATCCGGTGAAGGACAGCTTCAGCACCTTCGGATTCGAGGTGAGCTCACCGCCGATGGCGACGGGTTCGCCGGTCACGATGTTGAGCACGCCGGGCGGGATGCCGGCCTGCTGCCCCAGCCAGGCCAGGGCCAGTGCCGACAACGGCGTCTGCTCGGCCGGCTTGACCACCATGGTGCAGCCGGCAGCCAGCGCCGGGGCGACCTTACGCGTGATCATCGCCGCCGGGAAATTCCATGGCGTGATCGCGGCGCAAACGCCGACCGGCTGCTTCAGCACGATCAGGCGCCGGTCGGCCGTCGGCGAGGGAATCACTTCGCCATACACGCGCCGCGCCTCCTCGGCGAACCACTCGATGAAGGAGGCCGCGTAGGCGATCTCGCCGCGCGCTTCGGCCAGAGGCTTGCCCTGCTCCAGCGTCATCAGCTGCGCGAGGTCTTCCTGGTTCGCCATCATCAGTTCGAACCAGCGGCGCAGGATCTTCGCCCGTTCTGCCGCCGTCTTCGCCCGCCACGGATGGAAGGCGGCCTGCGCCGCATCGATGGCGCGGCGCGTTTCTGCGGCACCGAAACTGGGGACCGAGCCCACAAGTTCACCGTTCGCCGGGTTGCGGACTTCGAGGCTGGCGCCGCTGGCCGCCAGCCATTCGCCATTGATCAGACAGGTATTGCGCAGAAGGTCGGGATTTTTCATGGGAGGCTTTCGATGTTTCGGGACAGGGGCGGATTCTGCCGCATTGCGGTGCTGCGCGGTAGTCAGATCACGACCAGATGCCTTGCTTTAGCTCCTGGAACCGCTTTCAGTGGTACCGCGTGATCCAGGGTCACCAGGCGTCCGTCTTGTTGCACGACCAGCGCCAGCAAATAGACGTCGGTCACCTGGCGGGAGCCGAGCACGGCATTCCATGCAATCCGTCCGGGATCGAGCATGCTGACGGCGTCCGGCCAAAAAGCGTGATGATTTGTCGCCGTTGCCGCAGCCAGACGTTCGGCCACCGCGGCAGCAGGCAACGCATTCGGGTAGCCGGGCTGCGACATGATACGGATGCAGCCATTCTGCGTCAGCGGGCAGGACGCCCAGCCGTGCCTGATGTTTTCCTTCAACCACGCCTTGGCTCGCGCATGATGCACGTGGTCGCTGTCGAGCAATGCGATCAGCACATTGACGTCGAGCAAGGCCCGCATCAGGCGCCTTCTTCGTCGCGCAGCTTGTCGACCTGCTCGTTGCTGACCACCCCACCGCGCGACGGAAACGGGCGGAAACCATAGACTGCGGCCGGTTCCCTGGCGCTGCTGGCTGTCGTCCCGGCGGATTGAGTCAATGCCTGCCGCACCAAGTCGGAAATGACCCGCCCGGCGGTCGTCCCGCCACGACGGGCAAGCTCCTTGGCGGCAACAAGTACATCGTCTTCGATTTCCAGCGTGGTGCGCATAAGAACCATCCAGTCCGTTGATGCATTGATGCTATCGCATCAACGCATCACGCGCAAGTGGCTGTCACCGTGGCACCAGCACCGACTCTTGGCTCCGCCTCCACGCAACAATGGCTGATGTACCCCGTTGATCGCTTTCGACATCAACTCGCAACGCCGGACATGGCTCCGTCGGTTCGGAATAACGCGGCCAGTCCTGCCGCCGCATTGCGCAGCACCGTGGTGTCGCCACCGACGGCGATGAAGCTCGCGCCCAGGCTGCGGTAGTGGCGGGCGAGGCCCGGCTCGGTGACGAATATGCCGGCCGCCTTGCCCGCAGACACGATGCGCGGCAGCGCATCGTCGATTGCCGCTCTGACCTCGGGATGCCCCGCATCGCCTAGATGGCCCATCGATGCGGAGAGATCGGCCGGGCCGATGAAAACGCCATCGACGCCCTCCACTGCCAGGATGGCATCGAGATTTTCCAGCCCCTGCCGCGTTTCGACCTGGACCACCAGGCAGACCTCACCGTTGGCGTGCCTGACGTAGTCCTTGATGCCGGTCCAGCGCGCGGCGCGCGACAGCGACGCGGCCACGCCGCGGATACCTTCGGGCGGATAGCGCACGGCGCGCACCAGTTCCTGCGCCTGCTCGGCGTTGTCGACCAGCGGCACCAGCAGGGTCTGCGCGCCGGCGTCGAGATACTGCTTGATCAGCGTCGCGTCGTGGCTGGTCGGCCGCACCAGCATCTGCACCGGATAGGGCGCCGCCGCCTGCAGTTGCATCATCACGCTGGCCGGATTGTTCGGCGTATGTTCGGCATCGATCACCAGCCAGTCGAAACCAGTCCCGGCGAGGATTTCCATGCTCACGGGATTGGCCAGGCCGACGAAGAGGCCGACCTGCCACTGCCCTTCGCGCAGCCTTTGCTTGAAGATGTTTTTCGGCATTTCCATGACGGCATTACTCCAGATCAATACCCTGATCCCAGTAAGGTTCGGGGCCGAGGCGCGTTGCAAGAAAATCGACGAAGGCGCGCACGCGCTGCGGCACGAAGCGGTTGCCGGGAAACACGGCGCACATGTCCAGCATCGGAGCCGGGAACGCCTTCAGGATCGGTACCAGTTGGCCCTGACGAATTGCGTCTGCGGCGATGAAGGTGGGCTGATAGGCAATCCCCATGCCCTGTATGGCCGCTTCCTGGAGGACAGTGCCGTTGTTGGCGGTGAGCGGCCCGCTGATCTCGACCGAATGCGGCGCCCCGTCGATGACGAAAGCCCAACTCGAGCGCGAGGTCAGCGAATAGGCGAGGCACGCATGCTGCGCCAGTTCGTCCGGATGCCTGGGCTCGCCATGGCGCCGCAGATAGTCCGGGGAAGCCACGACCACCGAGCGGCAGCTCGTCAGGCGCCGCGCCACGGTGGTTTCGGGCAGGCGGTCGGTGATGCGCAATGCGAAATCCATGGCCTCTTCGATCAGGTTGACGCGCCGATCATTGAAGTCGAGGTCGATGTGGATGTCGGGATGGGCCCCGGAAAACTCCAGGATCAGCGGCGTCAGGTGCAGCAGGCCGAAGCTCAGGGGAACGCTGGCGCGTATCGTGCCTTGCAGGGTTTGCCGCTCGCCGGCCAGATCGCCCTCGGCTTCGTCGATACGGTCGAGGATGTCGCGGCACTGCTCGAGATACGTCGCTCCGGCCGAGGTGAGCGACAACCGGCGCGTGCTGCGGGCGATCAACTTGACGCCGAGATGAGCTTCCAGGGCGGCAATCTGGCGCGTAATGGCCGAGCGCGCGACATTCATCTGGTCCGCCACGGCGGTAAAGCTGCCGGCTTCGGCCACTCTTACAAAGGTCTGCATTGCGGTCAATCGATCCATTGATGCACGACTCCGTCACAATTTTCCGGTCATCGGCCATTGTATGGGGAACGCTGTCATACAATTCCACTCGAAGCTACTTTCACTGGAGATATTCATGAAGCGACTCATCGCCCTGCTGTTTGCCGCCCTCGTATCCTCGTTCGCCCTGTCCGGCCCGAGCCTCGCAGCGGAACCGCAAGCCGGCCGCGAATTCAAACAGGTCAATCCGCCGCTGCCGGGTTCCAAGGGGAAAATCGAGGTCATCGAATTCTTCTCCTACGGCTGTCCGCATTGCAGCGACTTCCATCCCTTCGTCACTCAATGGGCGGCCAAGCTGCCGAAGGACGTGAGCTTGCGCCGCGTCCCGGTCAGCTTCAATCGTCCCGAGTGGGCCCGTCTTGCGCGGATTTACTACGCGCTCGAAGCCACCGGCGATCTGGCGAAACTCGATGACGCGGTCTTTATCGCCATCCATGAACAGCGCGTTGTGTTCAGGACCGACGAAGCCGCGGTGGCATGGGCGGCCGCCAAGGGCGCCGACGGCAAGAAGTTCGGCGATGCGCTGGTTTCGTTTTCGATGCAGAGCAAGGTCCAGCGCGGCGATCAGGAAGCTACCGCTGCCCGTATTTCAGGCGTCCCCGCGCTGGTGGTCGATGGCAAGTTCCTGGTCAACAACGAGGCGGCGGGCAACTTCGAAGAACTGTTGAAGCTCACCGATGCCGTCATCGCCAAGGCCCGCAAGGAACGGTCGGGTAAATAGTCGATGCGGTTGCTGCGCCTGCTATTCACGCCGCGCGGTCTGTTCGCCGCCACGGGCCTTGCCGCGCTCGGCTTGGTTGCCGGCGGCGTTTTTCTGGCGCAAACCATGAATATCGCCGCCTGTCCGCTGTGCATCCTGCAGCGCATGCTTTACTTGCTGCTGACGTGCGAGGCCATTGCGGCATGGCTGCTGGCCGGTGCAACAGTACCGCGGCGTGCCGCGGCTCTGGTCATGATCGCCACATCCGCGACCGGCGTCTGGATTGCCGCCTATCAGACCTGGCTGCAACGCTTCGCCAAGGGAGTGAGTTGCACGGCTGACCAGCCATGGTGGGAGGCCTTCGTGAATTGGACCGGCAGCCAGTGGCCGCTGCTGTTCGAAGCCAGCGGCCTGTGCTCGGAGGCCGGCTGGAAATTTCTCGGCCTGTCGATCGCCGAATGGTCGCTGATCGCCTTCACCTCGATGACGATCGCGATGCTGATCGCGCTGCTGCGCAAGAACTGATCGGGGAGCGCCCATGCGCTGCCGGCCAGGCAGCCGCCTTCGGCATCAGGGCGCGTCGGAGCGATCCATCAGGAAGGCCGCCTCGCTGGCAGTCAGGTACTTCCAGGGCAGCGGGATCAACCCGGGCACCTTCGCCATGTACCTGCGGTAGGTCTCTCCATAGATGGCGACCAGCTTGCCTTCCTCCAGTTTCGAGCCGACGACAAAATAGGCGGTGATCATCAGCGCGGAAACCAGCAGCGGTCCGTTCATGTCGCGGGTCCAGATCATGACCAGGCCGATGCAATACCAGGGATGTCGAACAAAACGATGCAGGCTTGAAAGGGTGAAGCTCTCCGGCTGATCGTTGCCGTGCGCGCCCAGTTGACGCAGTCCGAGAAACTCGCCCATGTCATAGCTGCGGCCCGAGACAAGAAGGCCGAGGATTGCCGTCAGAGCGACTCCGTTGCCCAGCCAGGCCCAGGCACCCCGCCATTGCCAGAGCCAGTCGCTCTCGACGCCATATATCAGCCAGAGCACCGGGATCAGCGTCAGCGTGGACAGGACATTGAACACGATCCGGTAACCGGGCATGAATTGCGGCCAACGGCCAGCGATCCAGGCCTTGACGCTCAGCGCCGCCAGCGCGGAATGCAGGGCGAAATAGCCGAGCCAGGCCAGGGCGATGGCAGCCAGTCTCATGACGATGATGTCGCAAGCATGATTTTTCCTACCGTTGTCGACGCGGCCCGATGTTCGCCGTTGCCTGCCCGCGAAGCGGGAATCCCAGGTACGCAGAGCGCCGCCAGCGCCGACTTCCGAGTTCTCGCTCGGCGCTGCGCTTAGGGCTTCTGCCCGATCATGCGGCGATAGAGCGCCAGCGATTCGCCGACAATCCCGCGCCTGAAGGCCAGCACGCAGATCACGAAAATCGCGCCCATGATCACCGTGACCAGGGAGCCCACCTTGTCGGCGAGCTCGTTTTGCAGGGTGACGATCACCGTCGCCCCTACCACGGGGCCGAACACCGTGCCCATGCCGCCCAGCAGGGTCATCAGCACCACCTCGCCCGAGGTATGCCAGTGGGCGTCGGTCAGGGTGGCGAACTTGAACACCACCGTCTTGGTAGCGCCAGCCAGCCCGGCGAGCCCTGCCGAGAGCACGAAGGCCAGCAGCTTGTATTTCGCCACGTCGTAGCCCAGTGAAATCGCCCGCGGTTCGTTCTCGCGGATGGCCTTGAGAATCTGGCCGAAGGGCGAATGGATGGTGCGCTGGATCAGCCAGAACGAGCCGGCAAAGATTGCCAGCACCAGGTAATAGAGATTGATATCAACGCTCAGATCAAGGCCGAACAGCGTGCCGCGCGGCACGCCCTGCAAGCCGTCCTCGCCGCCGGTGAAGGGCGCCTGCAGGAAGAGGAAGTACACCATCTGCGCCAGTGCGAGGGTCACCATCGCGAAGTAGATGCCTTGGCGGCGAATGGCCAGGCTGCCGATCAGCCAACCCAGCGCGGCGGCGGCAACGGTGCCGGCCAGCAAACCGACCAGAGTCGGCAGTTCCCATACCTTCAGGGCATGTCCCGTGACATAGGCGGCGCCGCCGAGAAACACTGCGTGACCGAAGGACAGGAGGCCCGTATAGCCCAGCAGCAGATTGAAGGCACAGGCGAACAGCGCAAAGCACAGCACCTTCATCACCAGTATCGGATAGATGAACATCGGCGCCAGCATCAGCAGGGCGAGGCCGGCAAGGTAGGCGATCGTGACGCGCCGGCTCATTTCTCTCTCCCGAACAGGCCCGCCGGACGAAACATGAGAACCACCGCCATGATCATGAATACCACCGTTGCGCTGGCCTCGGGCCAGAACACCTTGGTCATGCCCTCGATGATGCCGAGGCCGAGACCGGTAACCACCGAGCCGAGAATCGACCCCATGCCGCCGATCACCACGACGGCGAACACCACGATGATCAGGTTGGACCCCATCAAGGGGCTGATCTGGGAAGCCGGTGCGGCAAGCACGCCGGCAAATCCGGCCAGCCCGACGCCGAAGCCGTAGGTCAGCATGACCATCAGCGGCACGTTGATGCCGAACGCCTGCGTCAATTTCGGGTTTTCGGTGGCGGCGCGCAAATAGGCGCCGAGTCGCGTTTTCTCGATCATGAACCAGGTGAACAGACAGACCGACAGTGAGGCCACGACGACCCATGCGCGATACTTGGGGAGGAACATGAAACCGAGATTGAAGGCGCCCGAGAGTTCTTCGGGAATCGAATACGGCTGCCCCGCGACGCCGTAAAGGTCGCGGAACAGACCTTCGATCATCAAGGCCAGGCCGAAAGTCAGCAGCAGGCCATAAAGATGATCGAGCTTGTAGAGCCATTGCAGCATCAGCCGCTCGATGGCGATGCCGATCAGGCCGACGCCGATCGGCGCCAGCACCAGCATCCACCAGTAACTGATGCCAAGGTACTCGAGGCCGATCCAGGTCAGCATGGCGCCCGCCATATAGAGGGCGCCATGGGCGAAGTTGATGATGTTCAGCATGCCGAAGATCACGGCAAGCCCGAGACTCAAAACGGCATAGAAGGACCCGTTGACCAGGCCCAGCATGAGCTGGCCGAACAGGGCCTGTATCGGTACGCCGAAAATCTCCGTCATGCGAACATCCCCTGCATCGTCAGCCGCGGCTTATTTCTTGACCGCCGGGCAGCGCGACAGCGCCATCGGCTGGAAGGCCTCGTCGCCGGGAATCACCTGCTTGACGTTGTAGTAGTCCCACGGCTCCTTCGACTCGCCGGGCTTCTTGACTTCGACCAGGTACATGTCATGCACCATGCGGCCGTCCTCGCGAATCTTGCCGCCCTTGGCGAACGCGTCGTTGATCGGCGTAGCCTTCATCTGCTTCATCACCGCCGCGGTATCGTCGGTCCCGGCCGCCTGCACCGCCTTCAGGTAGTGCAGCACGGCCGAATAGGTGCCGGCCGGCAGCATGTTGGGCATTCCCTTGTGCCTGCTGAAGAAGCGGCGGCTGAATTCGCGCGTTTCCTTGTTCAGGTTCCAGTAGAAGCCCTCGGTGAACATCATGCCCTGCGTCGTCTGCAAGCCGAGGGCGTGGATGTCGACCACCGTGGTGAGCAGGCCGACCAGGGTCTGGTTCTTGGTGATGCCGAACTCGTTTGCCGCCTTGATCGAGTTGATGGTGTCGCCGCCGGCGTTGGCGAGGCCGATCACCTTGGCCTTGGACGCCTGCGCCTGGAGCAGGAAGGACGAGAAGTCGGAGGCATTCAGCGGATGGCGGACCGCGCCGAGCACCTTGCCGCCGCTGGCCTTCACGGCATCCATCGAGTCCTTTTCCAGCGAATGGCCGAAGGCATAGTCGGCGGTGAGGAAGAACCAGCTGTCCTTGCCCTGCTTGGTCACGGCCTTGCCGGGGCCGTTGGCCAGCGCGTAGGTGTCATAGACGTAATGCACCACGTTGTTCGGCGCGCAATCCTCGTTGGTCAGGCGCGTCGATGCTGCGCCGGTGTTCAGCATGATCTTGTTCTTTTCGGTGGTGACTTTGGCGACGGCGATGGCCACGCCGGAATTCAGCACATCGGTGACCATGTCCACACCCTGTGTGTCGTACCACTCCCGCACCTTGTTGGAGCCGACGTCGGCCTTGTTCTGGTGGTCGGCGGAAACCAGCTCGATCTTGAATTTCGGCTTGAACTGCGCCTTGAAATCCTCGATGGCCATCTCGGCCCCCAGCACCGAACCCTTGCCGCCCAGGGCCGAATACACCCCGGACATGTCCGTCAGCACGGCGATCTTGACCACGTCGCCGGAAATCTTGCCGGCTTGGGCCAGCGCGGAACCTGCAGCCGGCAGCAACAATGCGGAAAGTGTCAGGGCCAGCAGTTTGCGTTTCATCATGGTGTCTCCTCCTTGGTAAATATTGACGGGGTCCGAAGGCTCAGACCCCGAGGTACTCCTGCAACAGATTCTGCTTTTCCATTATTTCGTGCTGTGCGATTTCCTCCATGACCTGCCCATGCTCGACAATGAACATGCGGTCGGCCAGCGGCGCGGCGAAGCGGAAGTTCTGCTCCACCAGGATGATCGTGTAGTCGCGCTCCTTGAGCATCCTGATGACTTCGCCGAGCTTTTGCACGATCACCGGGGCCAATCCCTCGGAAACTTCATCGAGCAGCAGCAGTTTGGCCCCGGTGCGCAGGATGCGCGCCATGGCCAGCATCTGCTGCTCGCCGCCGGAAAGCCGCGTGCCCTGGCTGTTGCGGCGATCCTTGAGGTTGGGAAACATTTCGTATAGCTCGTCGAGGCTCAGGCCGCCGCTGCCGACCTGAGGCGGCAGCAGCAGGTTCTCCTCGCAGCTGAGGCTGGCATAGATGCCGCGTTCCTCGGGGCAGTAGCCGACGCCGAGCTGGGCAATCCGGTGCGAGGGCATGTTGATGACTTCGCGGCCGTTGAGCATGATGGAACCGGTGCGCCTGCCAGTCAGACCGAGGATGGCGCGCAGCGTGGTGGTACGCCCGGCGCCGTTGCGACCCAGGAGCGAGATACACTCCCCGCGCCGCACGGTGAAATCCATGCCGTGCAGCACATGCGATTCGCCGTAGAAGGCGTGCAGATCGGATACCCGGAGGAACTCGGTTGCGCTCATTTCAGTGTCCCGGCGAAGCCAGTTCGTCGACTTCTGTCCCCATGTAGGCCTCGATCACCAGCGGGTTGGCGGCGACCTCGGCATAGGGGCCTTCGGCCAGTACCGATCCCCGCGCCAGCACGGTCAGGGTGTCCGAAATTCCGGCGACCACCTTCATGTTGTGTTCCACCATGAGGATGGTGCGGTTGGCCGAAACCTGCTTGATCAGTTCCATCACGCGGTGCACGTCTTCATGGCCCATGCCCTGGGTGGGCTCGTCGAGCAGCATGAGTTCGGGATCGAGCGCCAGCGTCGTGGCGATTTCCAATGCGCGCTTGCGTCCGTAGGGCATTTCCACGGTCACCATGTCGGCATAGCCCGCCAGGTCGACCGCGGTCAGCAATTCCATGGCGCGGTCGTTGAGCAGATTCAGGCTGCGGTCGGACTTCCAGAAATGAAAGCTGGTCCCGAGTTTGCGCTGCAGGGCAATCCGGACGTTTTCCAGCACGGTGAGATGCGGAAACACGGCGGAAATCTGAAAGGAACGGACAATGCCGCGACGGGCAATCTTCTGCGGCGCTTCGCTGGTGATGTCGATGCCATTGAAGTGGATCTGCCCACGCGTGGGCTCGAGGAATTTGGTCAGCAGATTGAAGCATGTAGTCTTGCCTGCCCCGTTGGGGCCAATCAGCGCGTGAATATGGCCGCGCCTGACCTTGAGGTCCACGCCATTTACCGCGACGAAACCACGAAACTCCTTGACGAGACCAGTGGTTTCAAGAATGCAATCTTCTGCCATCAAACTCTTTTTGAATTGTCGGAACGCCGACGATCAGCGCGCCTTCTCTGGTGCGAATGATTATGCGGTGGGGTGCGGGTTTGCGCAAGTGATTGAGATGCGAAATGTTCAGAAAGCTGCGCTGCTAGCCGTTTCGATGGCGTGCTCGTTGCGCTACACTGGAATTTCATTGCGGGGGGAGATTGCCATGATCCGACGTGCCACCATTGTCCTGCTCGGCGCTGCGGCATTTGCGCTGATCGGAGCGCGCATGGTGAGCGCCCAACCCGTCATTCCGGGATCGACTGCGTTTTGCCTGTTCGAGGTGCCGATCGACGAAACCGGCAAGCGGCGCTGGATCAATCTGGGCATCGTCCAGTATGTCGAGGCGACGCAAACCGAGGTACGAATCTTCTATGGCGCCGGAAGCCTGGGCAGCGGTCACGAGGCCAGGGTCGCCGTCACCAGCATGGATGCCGCTTTGCTCGTGCTGGAAAAAATGCGCCGAGTGGCCACCGCCTGCCGCTGACCAGGCAGCCCGTTCAGCCGCGCTGCGCCGCGTCGCGTCCGCGCTTTTCGTCGATGCCGAGCAGCAGAAACAAGCCGGCGACAAAATAGAGCCCGGTAACGGCCAGAGCCAGCCGGTGATTGCCGCCGGAAAGCCAGGTCGTGAGGCCATAAGTCATGGGGCCGGCGATGGCGGCCAGCTTCATGGCCAGGCCCCAGAGCCCGAAAAATTCAGCCCGCCGTTGCCGCGGCGCGAACAGGCCGACCAGCGCGCGCGATGCCGACTGGCTGGAACCCAGGCACAGCCCGGCGATATTCGCCGCCACCCAGAACTGCTCGCGGCTGTCCGAGCTCAGCGCGATGACAGTCATCAGGAGCCAGCCCGCCAGGGTCAGGGCGATGGTGCGCACATGGCCGAGCCGATCCTGCAGGTAGCCGAAGGCGAAGGCGCCGATGGCGGCCGTGCCATTGACCACGAAGAACAGCTTGATGTTGTCTTCCGCGGTGAATCCGATCGCCTCCTGCGCGTAGATGGCCGCCAGGGAAATGGCCGCGATGACCCCGGATTGATAGAACAGCAGGCAGGCCATGAAGCGCGCCATGTCGGGAAATGCCTTCGCCTCGCGCGCGGTGGCTAACAACCGTTGCGCCAGCACGGAAAATTCGGTGGCGACCTCTGCCACCGGGCTCGCCTGCACCCGCTCGCACAGCAGCAGGAAAGTCGGCGCTGACGCCACGGCGAAAAAGACGGCGGTGATCAGCATGGTGGCCGGCACGAAGCTGTCCGCTCCTTCGCCGCGGCCCTTGGCGGCTACGATCCAGGCCAGGCACAGGCCCAGGCAGGCCATGCCGCCCAGATAGCCCCAGCTCCAGCCCCAGCCCGACACCTTGCCCAGATCCTCCTCGCCCGCGAGCTCCGGCAGAAAGGCGGCAATGATGTTTTCGCCGCTGCCGAAAAAGAAACTGGCGATCACCACCAGGGTCATCGCCAACAGGACATCGCCGGGGCCGACCCAGAACAACATGGCCGTGGCCGCCACGCAGCCGACCGTGGTCACGGCCAGCAGCTTCTTCTTGGCGCCGTGGCGGTCGGCATAGGCGCCGACGCTGGCAGCCGTCAGCATGATCGCGAGGCTGGCGACCGCCTGCGTCGTGGTCCAGGCCAGCGTCGCCCATGTTGCGCCGCCCGCCACCACGGCGACGAAGTAGGCGTTGAAAATGGCCGTCACCACCGTTGTCGTATAGGCCGAGTTGGCGAAGTCGTACATCGCCCAGGCCCAGACTTCGCGCCCCCTGACGCCGTCGGCAAGAATCTGTCTGGTCACGGGACGCTCCGCTCCAGATCCGGTTCGCCGCAGTGCCTGAGGATTTCCCGCCGCGTGGCATCGCGCAGCCGCAAGGCGGCCTGCCAGCCCTCGCCGTCCACGGCGATGGGCGCGCAGACGGTGACGCGAACCGCGCAGTGTCGCGGCAGCAAGGATTCGTCGCGCAGGATTTCGCGGGTTCCGGCCAGTGCCACCGGCGTCACGGCCAATCCATTCTGCACGGCGATCTGGAAGGCCCCGAGGCGGAAAGGCCGCAAGCCCGGCTGACGGGTGAAGGTGCCCTCGGCGAAGAAGAACAGCGGCCGCGTTGCATCGCCCTGCGCCAGGCGACGCACATCATCGACGCCCTGCCGCGCATCGAAACGCTCGACGAAGACCGCTCCGAGATGGCGCAGCAGCGGACCGGCGAACGTATGCGCGGCCAGTTCCTGCTTGGCCACGAAGGTGACGGGCATAGGCAGCGCCGCCGCCAGCACGATGCTGTCGACATAGCTGGCGTGGTTGGCGACGAACACCCCCGACCCCGGATGCACATGTTCGAGGCCTGCGACCTGCAGGCGGATGCCGCACAGGCGCACGCAGGTCCGCGCCATCGCGCCGACGAAGCGCCAGCGCAGATCAACGCCCGGCAGCAACAGGATGCCCGCCACGGCGGGCAGCAGCAGCAGGCCATAGACACACCAGGCATAGCCGCCGTAGAGCAGTTCGCCGCCGCGACGCAGGGCGGCCACGCAAGCCTGCCAGAAGCCGGCCAGGCTCAGCCGCACGACTTGCAGCCAGAGCGCGCGGCCGCCCGCGCCGAAGCCCTCGCCGCAATAAACGTCCCGCGTCGCCGAACGGCGGATCTTGCCGCTGGAAGTCTTCAGCACCGCATGGGGCGGCGCCAGCACCACGTCGTCGGGCGGCGTGCCGAGCAGATCGACCGTCAGGCCATTGATGCGCCGGATCAGCTCCTGCCGCGCCGCGGCGCCGGTCTCGCGGCTTTCGGCCACCACCACCAGCTTCTCGGTGCCCTGCCCCGCCACCGCCACGCCGAACACCGCGACGCAGCCGCGGCGCACGCCGGGAATCGCGCCGACCGCTTCTTCCAGTTCGTAGGGATAGAGATTGCGTCCGCCGCGAATGATGGTGTCCTTGATCCGCCCGGTGATGACGATGTCACCCTCGGCAAGATAGGCGAGGTCGCCCGAATCGAGCCAGCCGTCGCGGATCAGCTTGGCGCTGGCCTCCGCGTTGCGGTAATAACCGCGCGTCGCCGACGGGCCGCGGAATTCGAGGCGGCCGACGCGTCGCGGCGGCAGTTCGACGCCGGCCTCATCGACAATGCGCACCTCGTGGCCCGGCAGCGGCCGGCCGCAGGCCACCATCGCCAGCGCATGGACATCGTCAGCCGCGGCCGGCACCGCTTCGCCCGCGGCCAGCGGCTCGCGCTGCACGCGGTCGATCAGCGGCCCGCGCCCGGGCGGCGACACGGCGAGGCCGACGGAACATTCGGCCAGGCCATAGACCGGCGCCAGCGCTGCGGCGCGAAAACCATAGGGATGGAACGCCGCGGCAAAGCGCGCCAGCGTCTCGGCGGCCACCGGTTCGGCGCCGTTGGCGGCATAGCGCCAGGAACTCAGGTCGAGACCCTGCAGCCGCACCGGGTCGAGGTGCCGCAGGCAGAGCTCGAAAGCGAAGTTGGGTGCAGCGGTGACCGTGCCCCGATGCCGATGGATGGCCCACAGCCAGCGTTCGGGGCGCGCCAGAAAATCCAGCGGCGACATCAGCACCAGCGGGCACGCATGGTAGAGGCTGCCCAGCCAGGCGCCGATCAGGCCCATGTCGTGATACAGCGGCAGCCAGCTGACCACCACATCCGCTGGCGTCAGCTCGACGGCCTGGCCCCAGGCACGGATGTTGGCCAGCAGGTTGCCGTGATCGAGCGTCACGCCCTTGGGATTGCCGGTCGAGCCGGAGGTGTATTGCAGAAAGGCAATCTCGCCGGATTGGCCATGATGGTCCTCGACCGGCGCCGCCGACTTTCCCGCTTCGCGCAATTCATCCGGCGTCGTCACCTCGCGCAGGCTCGGTACCAGCCCGGAGAGAATGCGCGCCACCAATCGCGCCGCATCGAAGCTGATCAGCGCCGCGGCTTCGCAATTCTGCAGGATGCCGGCCTGGCGGCGCAGATGGTCTTCGATCTGACCGGGCCGCGTCGGCGGGTAGATCGGCACCGGCACCGCGCCGGCCAGCAGGATGCCGTAGAAGCTGTGGAAGAATTCCAGCCCCGTCGGCAGCATCAGGGCCACGCACTGGCCGGGAACAATACCAATTTGACGCAGACCGCCGGCCACCTGCCGCGCCGTTGCCAGCAGCTGCCCGTAGTCGAGCGTCTCGGTTTCGGTCGCACTGCGCTGAAACAGCACATGCGGCCGCTGCGGATGGCGGCGGGCATGCCATTGCAATACCTCCACCAGCGTCGCGGCACTATCCGGTCTGCCTTCCTCGACAGGCTCCGGCGCCAGCCAGGGCGCCGCGGGGCCGACATCTTCCGCCACCGGCGCACCTGCCGCGACAGCCATGAGCAAGTCACGCGGGGTTTCGGCCGAGCCCAGCACCTCGTCGCTCAAGCGAACGCCGAAGGCCTGCTCGATGCGCGCCAGCAGTTCCACCCGCGCCAGGCTGTCCAGCCCAAGATCGCGCTCCAGCGAGCTGTCCAGCGCAGCCTTCGAGCGCCCGGCAGGGCGCACTTCGGCCACCAGCCGATCGACGATGGACAGCAGTTGTGCGGCCTGATCGAACGCGGGAACCGGCTCCATGGGGTCAGCAGTTCAGCCGACGCCGTACCGCCAGCGCCGACTTTGACAGGCGTTCAACAGCCTTTCCACTCCGGCTTGCGCTTCTGCATGAAGGCATCGATGCCTTCGGCCGCATCGGCCGCCATCATGTTGCAGGCCATGGTCTCGACCGCCAGTTGGTAGGCGCCATCGAGCCCCATTTCGAGCTGCTTGTAGAACATCTGCTTGCCCATGCCGACCGCGACAGCCGACTTGGCGCAGATCGAATCGGTGAGCTTTTTCACTTCGGCGTCCAACTGCTCCAGGGGAACCACGCGATTGACCAAGCCGCGGCGCTGCGCTTCGGCGGCATCGATGAAATCGCCGGTGAGCAGCATTTCCATCGCCTCCTTGCGGCCCATGGCGCGACCCAGCGCGACCGATGGGGTGGAGCAGAAGAGGCCGACGTTGATGCCGGAGACGGCGAACCGCGCGCCCTCGGCCGCCACCGCCAGATCGCACATGGCGACCAACTGGCAGCCGGCAGCCGTGGCAATGCCGTGAATGCGCGCGATTACCGGCTGCGGCATTTCGACGATGGTCATCATGAGCTTGCCGCAAGCTTTGAACAGCTTCTGCATGTAGGCCTTGCTGTGATTGGCGCGCATCTGCTTCAGATCGTGGCCGGAGCAAAAGGCCTTGCCGGCGCCGGCGATGACCACGGCGCGCACCGAAGTGTCAGCGGCAATGGCATTCAGCGCCGCCTGCAGCTCGGCCAGCAACTCCTCCGAGAGCGAGTTGAACTGCGCCGGACGGTTGAGCGTCAGGGTCGCGACGCCATCCCTGTCTTCGCGCAACAGGATGGGCAATGTGGTTTCGGGTGCGTTCATGGTGCTGTCTCCTTGCGGTGTTCGATGGGCTCATTTTGCCGCAGAGCGGCCCTGCAACACCAGCGTGCGATTTCCCCTGCCCCACAGCGGCAAATCGCCAACGGCGAGCCAGGGCTCGATGAAGCGGCGATAGTCGGGCGCCAGCACCAGGCCCGACTGGCCGCTGGAATGCATCACGCTGGAGTTCGCCGCGTCGCCGAGATCGTAGATCGCGCGCAGGCTGGCGGCGTGCTCGTTGAGATAGGGCTCGTCGCCCTTCAAATGATAACGGGCGACGTTGACCGTGTAGTTGTCGCCGCCGGTCGCCGCGCGCAATTCGAACCAGGGCGCGATTTGCGGCACTTTCGAGAACGGCCGATGCTCCGAACGCGCCTGATGCACTGCGCCCCACTGCCAGCGCGCGATGTCCGCGCCGAGGCGCAGCTGCAGTTCGTCGAGCGCACGATCCAGCGAACGATTGACCAGTTGGTCGCAAGTTTCGACTGCCGGCGTGGTTTTGTCGTCACACCACCAGGCATCGTTTCTTTCGAGCACGCCTTCGAGTCCGGCGCGGAAATCGCTGCGGCCGACTTGCCGCAGGTAGCTTTCGTCGCCGCCCATTTCATCGGCGAACACCGCTCGCGTCATTTCCCGCGCCCAGGCCGCGAAGATCAGCGGCGCCGCATCGCCGGCGCGCATTTCGCCATCGAAAGCCGCCAGCCGCTGCATCGCCGCGATGCCCAGCGCATGCGCCGGCTTGGCCTTTCGCAGATGGGGCAGCAGGCGCTGCGCGGCGAGCGACAGCACGTCGGCCTGAATCAGGCGCAAGCTTTCCTTGTCATGCTTGGGCCGCGCCCTGAGCAAGCCTTCGATGCGCTGTTGGCGATAGGGCAATGCCCATTCGCTGGTGAGGTAGTGCGGAAAGTCGGCGCTGGCGATACGGTGATTCGCGGTGGCGATCCAGCCGCGCGGCGGATTTGTTTCACGCGGCGTCTTGCCCGCATCGAGAAAGCCGGCCCAGTCGTAGCGCTTCTCCCAGCCGGGCGCCGGCGCGACGCCGCGCAGGTCGTTGTCGGCACGGCGCAGCGGCACGCGACCGGCGGCGATGAAGCCGATGCCGCCATCGACATCGGCCACCACCATGTTCTGCATCGGCGCCACATGCTTTTCCACCGCAGCGATGAACTCCGCCACCGATCCGGCGCGATTGACCGCCAGCCCGGCCTCGATGCCGCCGGCGTCGACGTCCAGCGCCGTCCAGCGCAAGGCCAGCGCATAGGCCGGGCCGGGGGCGGCGCCGGTCAAGCCGGCGACGACGGCGGTGCCTGCATCCGAGATCACCGGCCCGTGGCGGGTGGCGCGCACCGTCAGCTTGACGTCGGTCTGGCCCTTGACGCGTATGGTTTCGTCGAAGGATTGAAATGCCGCCCAGCCATCCGGCGTGCGATAACGGGAGGCATCGTCCGCCTTGATCTGCTCCAGATAGACGTCCTGCACATCCGGGTTGGTGTTGGTGGCGCCCCAGGCAATGCGTTCGTTCTGTCCCAGCACGACGAAGGGAAATCCGGGCATGGTCGCCCCGGCCACCTTGAAGCCCGGTGCTTCGAGGCGTGCGACATACCAGAGCGCCGGCGCCGTCAGCTTGAGGTGCGGGTCATTGGCCAGCAGCGGCTTGCCCGATACGGTATGCGAGCCGGCGACCACCCAGTTGTTCGAGCCGACGCCCTCGATGCCGGATTCCGGCGCATCGAGCAGCGCCCGCTGGCCGAGGTCGCCGCTCAGCTTCAACTCGCGATACAGCGCGGCGTAATCACGCACCGCCAGCGGCTTCTCGCCCGGATAGGGCGGCAGCAACTCGTTGACGCGCGCGACCGGCATCGTCCTGGCCAGGCGCATCCGCAGCAACTCGTTGGTCCAGTTGGCGCCCAGATCCCAGGCCATCATGATGCCCCAGGCCAGTGTGTCTTCCGGCGTCCATGGTTCGGGCTGCAGGCCGAGAATCACGAACTCGGGCGGCCGCGCGCGCAGGTGGCCGGCGATGAAGGCGTTGATGCCCGCGGTGTAGGCCAGCACCGCGGCACGCGCGTCACCTTGGATCTGCTGCCATTGCGCCGCTGCGGCGCGGCGTACGCCGAGCGCACGGAGGAACTTGTCGTTGTCCAGAGCGCCTGGGCCGAAGGCTTCCGAAAGCCGCCCGGCGCCGATGCGGCGGTGGTTGTCGAGCTGCCACAGGCGGTCCTGCGCATGAACGAAGCCGAGTCCGAACAGAACTGCATCGCGGCTCGCGCCGCGCACCGTCGGAATCCCGGCCGCGTCGCGTTCGATGCTGACTTCGCCGGCCAGCCCGACAACCTCGAGCCGGCCCTCGGTCGCCGGCATCACCCGCTGCCACCAGACCACCACGGCACCGGCGACGGCGACCAGCAATATCAGCAGCGCCGCGGCGATGCGTGGCATCCAGACCATGGTTTTCCCCTACTCGAAGGACAGCGTCGACTTGGCCTTCTGGCGCAGCACGAACTTCTGGATCTTGCCGGTCGAAGTCTTCGGCAAGGCTTCGAAGATGAAATGCTTGGGCACCTTGAAGCGCGCCATGCGCTGCCGGCAGAACTCGGTCAGTTCCTCGGCCGTCACGTCGGCACCCTCGCGCAGCTCGATGAAGGCGCAAGGCACTTCGCCCCATTTCGAATCAGGGGTCGCCACCACCGCCGCACCCATCACCGCCGGATGGCGATACAGCGTGTCCTCGACCTCGATCGAGGAAATGTTCTCGCCGCCGGAAATGATGACGTCCTTGCTGCGGTCCTTGATCTTGATGTAGCCGTCGGGCTGCATCACGGCCAGGTCGCCGGTGTGGTACCAGCCGCCATGAAACGCCTCGGCGGTCGCCGTCGGATTCTTCAGGTAGCCCTTCATCACGATGTTGCCGCGGAACATGATCTCGCCCATGGTCTGGTCGTCCCAGGGCACCGGCTGCATGGTTTCCGGGTCCATCACCGTGACACCCTCCTGGCAGTGGTAGCGCACGCCCTGACGGCCGTTGAGGCGCACCTGCTCGTCCAGCGGCAGGTCCAGCCAGTCCTCGTGCTTGGCGCAGACGGCGGCCGGACCGTAGGTCTCGGTCAGGCCATAGACGTGGGTGATGTTGAAGCCGATCTGGCCCATGCCTTCGATCACCGCGGCCGGCGGCGGGGCTGCGGCCACCAGCGCCGACACCTTGTGGTCGATGCCCTCGCGCCACGCGGCCGGGGCGCTGATCAGCATCGAATGCACGATCGGCGCGCCGCAGTAATGGCTGACCTTGTGCTCGCGGATGGCATCGAGGATCAGCTTCGGGTCGACGCGGCGCAGGCAGACATTGGTGCCGGAATTGGCCGCCACGGTCCACGGAAAGCACCAGCCGTTGCAGTGGAACATCGGCAGCGTCCACAGATACACCGATTGCGGCGGCATGCCCCAGGAGACGATGTTGGACAGCGCGTTGAGATAGGCGCCGCGATGGTGGTAGACCACGCCCTTGGGGTTGCCGGTGGTGCCCGAGGTGTAGTTCAGCGAAATCGCCTCCCACTCGTCCGCCGGTGTCTTCCAGGCGTAGTCGGGATTGCCATTGGCCAGAAAGCTCTCGAAGTCGATGCTGCCGACGCGCTCCCCGGGGCCGGTGTACTCGGGGTCATCGACATCGACGACAAGGATCTTGCGGCCCAGTTCCGCCAGGGCTTTCTTCACCATCGGAGAATACTCGCGGTCGGCGATCAGCACCTTGGCTTCGCCGTGGTTGAGCATGAAGGCGATCGACTCGGCATCGAGGCGCGTGTTCAGCGTATTGAGTACCGCGCCGCACATCGGCACGCCGAAGTGGCATTCGAACATCTCAGGCGTGTTGTTGAGCATCGCCGCCACCGTGTCGCCAGCGCCGACTCCTTGCGCCGCCAGCGCCGACGCCAGGCGCCGGCTGCGCTCGTATTCCTGTCCCCAGGTGTAGCGGCGACTGCCGTGGATCGTCGCGACGCGCTCGGGATAGATGTAAGCCGAACGCTCGATGAAGGTGAGCGGCGTCAGCGGTACGTAGTTGGCCGGATTCTTGTCCAGTCCGGTGGCGTAAGGATTGC
>Ga0172380_10003186_pt1 | contig 23194 bp, 30 predicted proteins | sample Leawe162metaG_FD_119747 | JGI IMG/M metagenome (GOLD analysis project Ga0172380, IMG submission 119747) | Leachate microbial communities from a municipal landfill in Southern Ontario, Canada - Leachate well 162 metaG | ecosystem: Engineered > Solid waste > Landfill > Unclassified | place...
GCCCTCGCAAGGAGGGCTCTGATAAATTGCGCAGATGATTCGCGCGCTTGTTTTGCTGTTCGTGGCCGGGGCGGTTTGTGCCCAGCCGATTCACCGTGATCCGCGTGTGGTGCGGGAGTTCAGAAAGTTGGTGCCGTGCCCGTCAACGGGAAGGACTCGTGGAGCGTGTCCGGGCTATCAGGTCGAACATGCGCACGCTTTATGCGCAGGCGGGGAAGATGCCGTGTCCAACCTTCACTGGCTTGACGTTGAAAACCATCGCTGGAAAACTTTTATAGATAACCGCGAGTGCCGCAAGCTGCGACGACTCGCCAATACTCCTGCTATCGAGCGTTAGCCGCCTAGACGGTGCCGTCTTGAATCACGGCGAAGCGGTAAACATCGGTCATGGGGTTACTCCGGGGGTTGCTGGTTGCCACGTCCTGCCACCATCGTCTGAGCGCATCAATTGAGCGCCAGGGAACAACGAGGGGTTCATCATGGAAAACAACGGGCCACGTATCGAGGACAACCCATCAGCGCCGGAGATATTCGTATCCGATCTGTTGAGGTCCAACATAGAGGCAGGGGAAATAGTCAAGCTCACGTTTGGCTCCTTGCGGTATGACATGACGGGCGACGGCGCGCGGTTCGATGTAAATCTGAGGCTGGTGATGTCGCTGCCCAGCGCGCACGCCCTGCACGCAACCTTGGGCCAATGGCTGCAACGCATCGCCCTTGCCAAGACTGACAAGCCGGACGACATGCCGGTTCAGTGAGCGCCCTTGGGGTGATAACGTGCGCCCGCTTAGAGCGTGCAGCCCTCGTGCAACTTGCGCTTGGCGGTTAGGTAGGCTTCGTGGGCGGCTTGGGGGTTATCGAAATCACCCAGAAACCGGTTTCGGTTGTTGATGCTGATTTGGGCGCGCCACCTTCCTTTTTTTGACGGTGATACGCCCAGAATCCCCGAAATTGACTGAGGCGAAGCGGTTCGCCGATTTTGCAAATTAACCGCCTGCGACACATCGCGCAGGTTATCGAACCGGTCATCGGATCTGATGCCATTCCAGTGATCAATCTGACCCTCGGGCCATCTGCCAGTTACATACAGCCAGGCAAGCCTGTTGGCGCGATATGAATGACCGGCAACTGATATTTTTCTGTACCCCCACTTGCTGCAGATTCCGCCTGCAATGTCGCCTTTGCGCGCAATGACTTGCGTCCCATGTCCACCCAATGAATCACATGCCCGGGTAAAAACCCCAGTCTCCGGGTCGTAGTGCAGCAACTCGCGCAGCCGCTCGGCGGTCAGTTCAGGCTTTGGCATGGAGAAACCGCTCACAGAGTTTTCGGTACGACGCGCAGAATTCCAATTGCTCGGCAACCGTCCGGCGGTCCCACTTCGCACCTGCATCTTTCAGGCTCTTGACCATTTCAGGATCGAAACCAGCCCACGGGCCAGAAGGGATGCACTCGGGAGCCTTGCGCCGCGCTTCTACTTGGCTGCGGATGTAGCGGGCCTCCGCTTGCCGGATGCATTGCCTAGCCATGCTGTACCTCCTTGTCCGTCCGCTCCGTGTGCGCGCGATACCGCCTGATCGCCTCAATCACGATGCTGTTCATGGAGCGGTACGTCTCCGACGAGTGCATTTCCAGCCAGCGCCGCGTGTCGGTCGGAAACCTGATTCCGATAGGTGCCGCCTGCGGAGGCAAACGATGTTTTGTAGCCATTCTGATCCTTTAAGGCACTAAATAAGCACCTGCGTAGCATACAGATATGGTGCTGTTTTAGTGCCTATTCCTACTGCGACGTAGGGGTATATATTTCGTCGCATGGCTGTTCAAGATGACTACGTCCGCCGCTCTGTAAGGCTCCCTCCTGGCCTCTACGAGCGCATCGCTAATTCCGCCGCTCAATGCGAGCGGTCGGTGAACGACGAATTCATTTCCCGCCTAGCAGGCAGTTTTGATGCCGAACAGATCAACGCTCGCCTGGATCGCGTCGAGGGGCTGCTGCATCAGCTTTTGAAAGGTAGGAAATGACCGAAGCAGAGTGGGGGCGATTCATCGGAACCGCCATCGTCGTGGGCATCATCGGCCCGCTGTTCTGGCTGGGCGTCAACGTCCTTGAGGGAAAGATCAGGCGCTTAATCAACGAGCGAAAGGCCAAGAAGCCCGCCGCCCCTGACAGCCGATTCCTCAAGTAGCCTGCGCATCGCCGGGTACTTTTCCAGCAATTTCCGGTCGGCTTCGCTCATCATCTTTCCAGCCGCTGCCGGGTTCAACAGCGAGTCGGCCAGCAAGCCTTTCACCTTTTGGTCTGTGTCGCGGTACAGCCAGTTCGTGGCACGGTTGACACCCGGCAAACTCAGCAACCCGCCCACGGCGCGCGGCATTCCGCTTTGGGCCGCGATGTTGTCCATTGCGAAGTTCTGGAAACTGTTAGAGCCGACAGGCCCGCCGAGCGTTTGAGCGTTCGACTTGCGTGCAAGGTCTTCCGCGACGGCGCGCATGGTTGACATCTGATCCGGCGTCATCACATCAGACATCTTCGCGCCCTTGTAGCCGGTAGCGCGCGCCGCCGTAACATCTGCCTCGCGCAGCGCCTTGGCAAACGTCGCGCCAGTCTCCCGGCCCAACCCGCCGAAGTCGGCCATTGCGGGCTCGACCTTTTTGAGCAGTTCTTGGCCGACTTCCATCTGGTTGATCGGGCGAGACATATCCGCGTATGTGCTGCGAGCGTTGCCGTACAAGGGCGCAACCTTTGCGAGTTCATCTGCCAACTTCGCTTTCATGCCGCCAGCCGCCGCCATCGCGTTGCGGCCTAGTGCGTTGGTAGCTGTAGCCTCAGACATATCATCAAGGGCCAGTTTGATGTAGTGCAGGCCCTGCAATGACTTCGTCGGGTCGTCTAGTGCAACGCCGTTGTCCGCTGCGAGGTTCTTAGCCACCTGCGCGGCCTTCTGAAACATCGGGCGCTGCATCAGGTCGCGCAGCCCCGGCGTGTCAAGTGCATCGACGTGGACGTTGCCTCCAACCCCGTTGAGGGATCGCGCTGCGGCTTCCTGTTCCACGACGAGTCCACGGCGCATGGTGTCGGAATCAAAGGCCCTTCCGTACAGAGCTTCTGCCGCACCATCCCTTGCCTCGATTGCCGCCTTCATGGTTGCATCATCGCCAGCAATACCGCGCAACGCGGAAAGTCGCGCCGACGATTGCTCCATTGCCCGCTGTGTGAATGGGGTTGGATTGGACGACATGGCTGCACGCTCAAGCGCCGCGATGCCGCCGTTCTCTGCCACTTGTGCCGCCGTGGGCATCGAGCCGGGGACGAGGGGTTGCGCGGCCTGCAATCGAGCCGCTACGTTTCCCGCCTCGTCGCCTGCAACGCGATTCAACGTGCGCGCAGCAATAGTCTTGCGCCCGCCTTCATACAGCGGCTCAAGTAATGACTTTCCGGTCTTGAATCCTGCCACTGCAAGCGGAACCGCCGCACTCCCCGCAGCCGCGAGAGCGCCGCGCCGTAGACGTTCCTCGGGCGTGCCGTATTCGAGTGCAGCCGGAAGGCCGCCAGCCAGCGCCATGCGGCCCGCCGTCGAAAGCGTGCTGGCTCCTGCACCCATCGGGACCACCATCGAGGGAATCGCCTCACCGATGCCGGTGGAATAGGGGCGCACTTCCTGCAATCGCTTGTAGGGCGCGGTCTTTTCTTCGACGTTCTGCTTGAGCCCGCCGAGTGCGGAGGTCTCGCCCCTAGCGCCCAGGTACATCTGCGTCATGCCGTCCAGCAGGCTGTCGAACGTCTTGCCCGTGCCGATCTGCATCGACCGCAGAAAGCCGGGGTCTTCGACTGGCGGCTTTGCGACCGGCGCAGGCTTGGCCTGTTGCTTGCCCCACTGCGATTTGGCGTACTCCAGCACCTGATCTTGGCTCGCGCCCTCCGGGGCGTTCACCTCAAACATTTGCCCATCAGGGGATTGGATGCGGTATGAGGGCATTTACTTTCCAATCGGGGTAATCGACCAGCCGTTGTTGACGTTGTTTTGCGGGTCGAGGATGGCCGCTGGGTTGAGGTTGTATCGCTGCGCCTGATCGGTGTAACGCGAACGCTGAGGGCCGATGCGGGAGGCTGCGACCTTTTCCCATGCCGTCCCGAGATTGAGCATCTCCTGACGCTGTGCAGGCGAGAGCTTTTCGCCTTTCAGCAGGCGGTCGGTGTAGCTGCGCACCCGATCAATCAGGCCCGCACTGTTTGCGATGGCCGCATAGTCAGCCTCACGGACTGCGCCGTCAGGGTCGAGCGTCTTGGCAAAGGCGTATATCGCAGCCTGATCCTTGAGTGCGCCGTTTTGGTCAAGCGCGGTCTTGATCTTCGACACTGCGCCGAGAATCTTCCGGTCGCCTTCCGTCGCCTTCATGTAGTCGTCCGCGAGTTTGCCCTCCATCTCGAACCGGTCCTTTGGCTTGAGGCCCAGGTTATCGGTGTTGACGCTGAGATTCGTTGCTCCGGCCCTCTTGCGAGCGCGATCCCACTCATCAAACGAGCCTCTGTAGCCTTGGCCTACGGCAAACTGATACTCTTGAATCGCGGCGGGCGGAGCTGTATCTTTGGGCGCGGTGAATACCGGCTTGAGCGTTGCGCGATCCACCAACGATGAGCCTGCAGCCACCGTGAGCGGCGAATTGTCTTTCGCCATTGACTGTTCCAGTGCAATCGCCTTCATGGGGTTGATGCCGTAGAGCGCGGACAGGAACCCCTTTTGGTCGAATCCGGGCTGCACTGTCGGCACGGTTCCATCGCCAGTTTGCAGCGGCCCCATGCTCATGGCATTTGCTGCGGCAGGCGAGCGATAGGCCGAACGAGCCGCATCATTGATCTGGACTTCCTGCGCGTCGTCGCGCTTGAACTTGTTCAGATCCATCATTGCTCTTTCCATCTGCATCCGCGCGAATTCCTCGCGGCGCTTACGTTCAGGTTCTGCGGCCAATAGTCCCATTGCGGCCTGCGCTCCACCCGCAAAATCCCTGCGCATCAAACCTGCGCCGAGCAGCCCCAGGGCTTGCACGTTCGCTGGATTGTCAAAGGCGTCGAATAGACTCATGTGTGCTCCTTAGCCCAGAAGGCCCATGCTTTTTGCGAGCGCGTAGCCTTGCATTCCGCCGCCTAGCAGCCCTTGCCATCCACCAGACTGACCGCCCGTCGTCTGATTCGTCGTTCCCTGTCCGCTGTAGGGGGAAATGAGACCGTTGTAGTTGTTCAATGGTCCCCACTGACCGTTGACGCCCTGTCCGTACAGCGCAGCTCCGAGACCCAGATCGGCGCGATCCTGGTTGCGCATATCGCCGTAGAAGTTCAACTGCTGGCCTTGATTGCCCAAGGCGTAGTTGTTCGCCACTTGTTGAGCCTGCGTCGTGTTCTGTTGCTGACCCAGGTAAAAAGCGTTGTTGTTGGCGTTGGCGTTGTTCTGATTCGCCACCGATTGAATCTGGTACGAATTCGCGTTCTGATTCGCCGCGTTCTGATTGGCAACGGTGCCCAATTGGTAGGCATTGGCATTCGCATTGGCAGTGTTCTGATTCGCCACAGTCCCCAACTGATAGGAATTTGCTAACCCCGTTGCCTGATTCGCGTTGCTCTGCGAGCCCAGCGTGAAGTTGTTGTTCGCGTTGAGGTAGCCGAGCCCGAGCTGACCCTGCGCGATGCCCGTCTGTGCGTCGGTGTTGTACTTCGCCTGATCGAGCCCCGCGAAACCGAGCGCACCTTGAAGGGCGTTGTTCGCGTAGCCGAGCCCCAGTTGCCCCGCTGCCGTGGCGCTCTGCGCGTCGGTGTTGTACTTCGCCGTATTCGCCCCAGTCGTGATGCCGAATCGAGCCGTGTCATTCGCCTGATTGCCCAGATACAGCGACTGGTCGAGCCCCTTGTTTTGCAGGTTTCGGGCCATCTGTGCCTGATAGTCCGCGCCGAGCATGTTGGTTGCTGCATTGGCGAATCCGGTCTGCGAGTCGGCAATCGCCCTGCCTTGTGCGAGTCCTTGACGTGAGCCGCCCAAGCCACCGGCTGCGACTGCGTTCGACTGAATGCCCGGCAGGATGTTCTCGGTCAGGTTCTGGTTGAACTGACCTTGCAAGCCGTCGAGCCCCTGTTGCAGGTAGGGCGATGGGGTGTACTGATTCCATGCGCCGCCCATGCCGAGATTCTGGCCGGTGCCGCCCATGCCCAGGGGTTGACCGTTACCCGGCTGACCCTGCATGGAACCCATCTGGCCTGCATGATTCGGCCCGCCGTTCGGGTTCGGCCCCATGCCTTGCTTGTACGTCTGGAGGGCGCGATAGGCTTGCGTCTGTGCGTCGTCGGCCTCTTGCGATTGGCCGGTGGATGCCTTGGATGCGGCCATCAGATCGGCTTGCGTCCAGCCGGGAGGCAGGTTGTAGCTGCCGCCTTGATCCTTCGGCTTTCCGGCCTGCATGAATGCCTGTCGGTCTTGATAGAGTTGCGCAAGCGTTTTCGGAGCCTGCGAGCCGCCCGCCAGTGCTGGATTGACGCCCATGCCGCCCTGCCCCATCGTTGGAGCGCCGGAGCCGTTGAAAGGCGTTCCCATGCCGGGTGCCGTTTGGGGCATGGTTGCCGGTGTGGTTGGCGACATCCATGCAGGGGTTGATCCAGCCGTAGAAGGCTCAGCGCCCCCCATCGTCGGCCCGCCCATGCCGAGATTGCTGGTCTGCGGCTGCATGGATTGCGTCGGAGCGAGAGAACCACCCAGCGGTTGTGGACCCGTCGCCTGCTGAGGATTCAGCCAGCTACCTCCAGCGCTGCCGCCACTGCCATAACCGGGCGGCAGATTGATCGTGGACTGTCCGTAGCTGGATGGCAGATTGACCGAGGGTTGCGTGGTCGTCAGCGTGCCCAGCGTTTGCGCTGTTGGAGCGGCCTGAGGCTGCGGTCCCATCGTCTGCATGGTCCCCGTGCCCATCCCGAGGTTTTGAATCATCGGGTTCGCCATCGGCTTGGCGGTCATGCTTGTGGTCTGGTTGATGCCAGTGCCGCCCGTTGCAAGGCCCTTGAGGTATGGATTTGCTGTAGCCATGTTCTTAGCGTCCGGGGAAGAAACGAGAGAACCCGTTTCCTAGTTGCGGGGTTTGGAGCAATCCAAGGCCCTTTTGCTGCATCAGGTCGTAGCCTGGAAGCGCGCCGGGTGCCATCTGCTTGTCCAGCAGTGACGTGCTGTAGCCGAGCATCTTTTCGACCGGCTCTTTGAGGTAGTCGGGTAGCTCTTGCTTGCGTGTGGTTTCGGTGCCGGGGGTGCCTTGAGCGCCAGCCAGACCGCCAGCCAGTGCTGCGCCTGCGCCGATCAATCCCTTTGCGCCGCCCAGCGCCGACATCCAGCTTGAACCGGGCATCGTGAAAGGCTGGGTGCCTGCGAATTCAGCCGCCGAAATGCTTGGCACATCCACGGCTGACAAGGTGCCGTAACCGCCGCCTCCACCGCCCGCGCCTGCTGCGCCGCCCGCCGCACCACCAGCCGCGCCGCCTGCTGCGGAATAACTGAACGGCTGCGATCCGGCAAACTCCGCTGCGGACCATGTTGGCACCTCGACTGCGGGAAGCGTGCCAAATCCGGTGCCAGCGCCCAAAGCACCCGTCCCGGCGTAATAGGCGCTACCAGCGGGGCCGAACATGCCAGCCCCGCCTAGCGCATTGGTTGCGCCGAAAGCGCCTTCACCGGCCATCGCAAGTTCAGCCGCCGTGCCTGCTGCGCCGCCGCCCGCTGCGCCGCCTGCCCCTGCCGCGCCAAACCCCGCGCCCATCGCCTGCATCGCAAGCGGGCCGAGCATCATCATGAGTGGCAGCATTTCCTGCCCGCCGCTCAGACCAGACCACTGATCCGTCTTGACGTAGTTGCCCTGCGCGTCGTACTCATCACGGTTCGCGCCGTTGTACTGATCGGACCATTTGTTGGTCTTGCCGTTCTCAGTGCCGTAGTAGCCGGTGAGCGGGCCTTGCTGCCAATCGCCGCCCTCCGCACCGCCGCCACTCATCTGGCCAGGTCCGTAGATCGGCGCGTAGTGGCTTGAGCCGAATTGATCGCCCATGTAGGAGCCGGTATTGCCTACCTGCTGGCTTTGAAGCAAGGCCAGCAGTTCGGGGGTTAGGTTTGATGGCATGTAGATGCTCCAGAAATGCGAAAAGCCCTCATGGGGAGGGCTTTGGGGTGTTGGTGGCTGGTCAGCCTATGAAGACCCACGACCCAGCGAGATTGAATCGGTACTGACCCTCTCCACTGCCTGGATTCCAGTCCGATCCGTCCGCATAGACCACAAGTCCGGCGCGTGGTCGTTTTGGCTCGCTGTGGAGCACAGTGAAAAGAACGCCCTCCACAGCCTCATGCTGCGATCGGGAAACGCTGTCCAGCTCTGCGGCGATGTAGGTGGCGAGTTGCTGTAACTCCTTGTCGCGCTTGAAATTCGGCGGGAAGATGAGCGGGCGCGGTTCGTACATCAGTAGCCCCCCATTGGCAAAACATCAATCTCGCAAGAGCGCATCCGCCACGGCGAGCCGGTCGTGGTGTAGAACTTCACCGCACCAAACCTGCCGCTCGCGAAGCTGTGAACCTCGATGTCCGTGCCGACCGTGAAGTCCACCGCAGTGGAGTACGTGGGCGACGAATAGGGCGTCATCGCCGCTCCAAGTTGGCACTTGATGACCGTTCCGTCAGCCGCCTCGAACTTCGGGCGAATGCCCTTGAACAACTTGACAGTGCCCGGCGCATCCAAGTGCAGGCCGGTGCGCTCCAATGACGTAGCAAAGTCAGTCCCGAAATCGGTTGTGCCCGCGTCGTAGATGGATAGCGCAGGAGTCGAGCGAGCGAGCACAAGGCGCGGACTGTTCGGCGCGTAATCGCTGTAACCCCAGGTCCGGCCAATGGACGCCCATGTGTCAGTGCTTGCCGCCCATGTAGAAGTCGTATCGGTGATCGTCACCTGACCTGTCGAGCCGTAGGTGACGCCGTTCAAATCACGAGTGCCGAACGTGTTGTCTTTCCAGTTCCACACCAGCGCCTTGTCGCAGGCGGTTGCAGAGCCTGATGGAAAGCAGATCAGGATTTCATTGCTGGCCGGACTCTTGGCAAGGAATGCCCTTGCCGCATAAGTCGCGTTGATGTTCGATGCGAGCCAGCGTTGCATCCGGCCCTCAAGAATGGAGGTCAGTCCCTGCCCGCCATGCACGACCACATCAAACCCCGGCGTGAGGTACACATGCCCACCGGGAAAGCTCTGGACGCACCCGCGAGCGAGCAATCCGGTATCACCGGGCAAGCGGCCAAACTTGAAAATCTGATTTCCGCCGATCAGTTGCTGATAGTGCAGCGCATCATCCTTGTACAGGACGTTCATGTCCCCCAGCGGCATGGAGTCGATGAAGTTGCCGTTCGTCTCAGCCTGCGCAACATCACCGGCATCCTTGGTCGCGTCGGCAATGTTCCAGCTTGACGGAATAGCCCCCGGCTCAGTGGAGGATGACCACAGGATGGTGTCGTACTCACGCACGCCAGAGCGGGTAATGTCCAGCGCGACGATGTAGTTGCCAAATGCCCGCATCGAACTGCACAGATAACCAGCGGGCCAGCCGGTCAGGTTCGCAAGGTTCGACCCGGTGCTACCACCCCAAAATTGCGGAACGTCAACGCCGTTGTTCTGGATGTAAACGCCGTTGAACACAAACCCGCACCAGCGGTCATCAATCGCCCCGGTGTTGTTTGCGTTGGTGATGTCGGTCTGCGTGGTGCCGTCATCGACGTAGGTTTTTTGCAGGCCGGTATAGACCATGAACCGGGTTGATCCGACCGTGTAATGGCAGTTGTGATACGGCGTGATGACGGGCGTTGTGTAGGCGTTCGCCATGCCTCGGAAGGTCTCGGCAAAACCATTGCGAAACCGCACGTTGCTGGCGTTGCTGGAAACGCCCAGGGGCAATTCTTCGGCCAGCGTGTCACGGTTGAGACCCTGCCCCCAGTCACTGATAGCAACCCACGTCATTTGTAGCCCGCCTTCACTTCTGGCGGTAGCGGCTGGTGGTATTCGTGCGGCAGGTACGTTCCGTGGCGGGTCTTGATGTACGCACGTATGCAGTGCGATGGATGCTCGAACGTGCGACCGTCCGGAAGTTCGATGACAGGGCCTTGGAACAGCGAGAACACGCGATCCACGCACCAGCCAAAAGCGCGCGCCGGTAGCTTGCCGTTCACCATGCCCCGGCCCGCCCTTGCGCTCATCGTCTCGAACGCGCTAGGCGGTGCGCCCTCTTGCCCGGTAGCCACTGCCCAGACCATCAGGACTGCGGACAGGATCAGGTTGCCCAGCAGATCCACGATCAGCCAAAAGCACACGCCGATGGCGGCTAGCCTGGAGGTGAGGATTTGCAGGCGGGTCATAGCGCCAGTTGCGAGCGAATAGCGGCAACAAAGCCTTCCCAGCTGGCAGTGACCGTGTTGAGTTCCTGCGCCGTTGCCGCATTGCGCGCCTGCTCTTTTCGCAACAGGCGGGCGGCTCGAATTGCAGACTGCGCGGTGCGCCAGGCGCTTGCAGTGGCCAGGATGTCGTCGCACGCGGCTGTAGCTGTCCAACCTTTTGCCGAGGCCCACGAAGCCACGCTTGCCGGGACTGCGCCTGTGTAGCCTGCGCCTTTGAACGCAATCGCTTCGGCTTCCGCTACTCGATACTCTTCAGCGCGATTGCCAATGACGGCGGCATAGAGGGTGTCCACGTCGCTGTCGATTCGCGTCAAGGTCGCGGCCACTCGGCTGGCGAGCGTTGGCGCTTCCGCTTGACGCTCTGCAATGATGGTGGATTCTTCTTCCGGCGAGCATTCCACGCTCATGCCGTTGACGTTCTTGAACATGGTCATTTCTTGATCCTGTAAAGACGAAACTTGCCGCTGGCGATGTCTCCGGTCGAGAACATGAAGCGAATGGCGTCGATGTCCGCCGTAGAGTTGCGGTGAGCAGCGCCACTAGCGACCGCGCATGTAGATGCGGCAGATGGGTAGTAGTTGCCCTGCCAGACCACCGTCTTGTTGTGGGTGGTGCCCGCAGGATCTACGATGCGAATTTGCGCACTGAACCCACCCAGTGCCGCAGTGTTTTCGACAGCGCCAGACATCTCAATTCGGGCGGCTGACGTTGTGCCGTTGTCATTGCCCAAGCCAAAGTTGCCCGAGCTGTATCCGGTGACTTTGCTCCACGAATAGTCTGCGTTGGCTGCAGCGAACGTCGAGCCGCCGTCAGTTGATGTGCGAAGCCACGGCACGGCGGCGTCAGTTGCTGGAACTGCGTTGATGACAGCCAGCACCCACTCATCCGACGCATTCGAGATGCCGGTGAAATCGACTGTTGCCGTAGAGCTGGTGATGTCGGTGGATGCGACAAGCACGAGCCCCGAGTCGCCCCAACTAACAGACGATCCATCGGTCGTCAGCACCTTACCCGCGTTGCCCGTTTGAGATGGAACCCCGCCGTCCAGCACGGCATCAGTGATTGCTGTAGTCACAAATGCGGTTGTTGCCGCTTTGGTCGAGTTGTCGCCTGCCGTCTGTGTGGCGAACGTGTGATCGCCCGTCCATGCTTGGCCGGTGATCGCGCCCTTGGCGTTGATCTGCGTTTGAATGGCTGATGTGACGCCATCAAGATAGCCAATCTCTGTCGCTGTGAGCGTGCCGGGAATGCCGTCAAGCACATTGATTTCAGCGGTCGATGCCGTCACGCCATCAAGGATGTTCAGTTCGGCAGTCGAGGCCGTTACGCCGTCAAGCAGATTCAGTTCCGTTTGCGTTGCCGTGACAGCGCCGTTGATGTTGGGGAATGTGGTCTTGATGACGCTCTTGATTCCCCGGATGTGGTTGTCACCCTCGGGGATGGCGTCGGTCGAATCCGGCAGCGAGGCGTTTAGGTCGCTGGGATATTGAAAGGCTGATTCGAGGGCCATTTGTAATCCTTGGGGCAATGCAGCAGCGCAGGCCGTGGGCCTGTGTGCGAGGGATGCGGGGTATTAGCGGGTGGTCGAACTCAGGGGCGAGCCGCTGAATTCTTCTTCGTCGTCGCGCTCTTGCAGTCGGTCGCGCAACTGGAGATATTTCAGCTCCCACAGTGCGATTCGCGGGTCATTCACCACGAAAGCCTCTGCTTCAACCAAAGCGGCGAAAAGTAGCATTTCCGGCGCATCGGTGATGAGCCAGTTCGATGTGTTGCTGTCGCTCAGTGCGTCCAGGCGCTTGTAGTACGTGCCCTTGAGCGTGTACGTGTCGGTTGGGAATGGGCCAAAGATGAAGTTCCCGGCGTCTCGCGCGATGAACTTGGGCCGACCGTCCGATGAGCGGGTTGGGTAGTTGTGGTAAATCCACTCCGCATCCTTGCGCTCAAGCTTCGCAACCGGCGTGCCGTCAAGGTAGGCATTCTTGAGTTCTAGATAGCCTGATGGGACCGCCGCAACTCCGCTGGAAATCGCCACGGACATGGCCGTCTCCATCTGCCGCACCCGAAGGTCGCGATAGATGCGGTTCTCACCGAACGCGATCAGGTCGGGGACGATTGCGGTCGTCGTTGCGTCAGTCCGATGCAGCCATGAGGCCACCGAAGTCTTGAGCGATGCGTAATCAGTGATTGCCATTGAGCCTCCCGTATCGCATCGCGTAGTCGTATTTCGGATTGCTCTCGAACTTGCACAGAGGGCTTGAATCCGGGATGTGAACCTTGATGCCTTTGCCCCTTGCAAGGCCAATCAGGTATTCCATGTTTGCGCGCTGGTAGGCGTATTCCTCAGATGCCTTCATGTCGATGCCGTACAGCCCGATTTCCTCGGCTTGCTCATGGATCGCCATGGCCGTGACATAAGCCAGGCTCGAACACAAGTAATCGCCCACGGTCTGCGCAACTTCCTCGAACGGAAACCGCCGTGAGCCGGGAACTTCTGCGTACTGCTCTTGCATGTACGGCGCGAGGTCCGACAATTCCGCGAGGTATTCCGGTGGATAGGCCTCACGCAAGATGGACAGGTCGTGCATCTCAAACGTCCGGTGCAGCCGGTAGCGGTCTGTATCCCATGTCAGACCCCACAATTGCCACGATGGATCGCCCCAAGGTGCCAGGTCGTGAGACGAGGGAGACAGGCCGATAACGGCGACTTTCAGACCCATTTTTGCTTTCTGTCCGCGATCAGCTTCTTGTCGCTGGTCAGAAACATCTGCTGGTTTTGCTGCACGTACAGCATTGCCCTTCGTGCCTCGTCCGGGTCAGCGGAAAGCACGTCGTAGCCCATGTTTCGCAGGGCAACAACATGACCCATAGGCAGGCGCATCGCCAGCACCAGCTGTTGACCCTTTTGCCCCATGACGGCAGGGCCATTGGCGCGGATCATCGCGTTTTCTTCGATGACCGGCAATGCGTCATAGATCGTCTCGGTGACGAGCTTGTCGCCTTCTTCGATGTAGTGGAGCTTTTCCACCAATCCGTCGTCGTTTGGAATCATCTTCGCCCCAATAGAAAAGGGGGCCGAAGCCCCCTTGTCAAACAACAAGCCCCGAAGGGCTTAGACCATTCCATAGTCCCCGATCACGAGATACGTGATCTGGATTTTTCCGCTGATGGTCTGGGTTGCGTCGGCATCCACGTCGCCAGTGGTTGCATAGGCGGTGTTGAGGTACATCGCCTTTGCAGTGCCGGTGCCGTCGAACTGCGCGGCTGCTGCCAACGCTGCATTGACCGCCGTGCCTGCAACGTTGATCGTTGCGGACGAGGTGAATGCAGTGGATGGGAGCAGATCAACCATCGTGCTCGTGAGAGACACATTCGATGCCGTTGCCGTGCCCAGCGCGATTGCGCCGGTAACGCTGGCGTTGAGCGTGCTTGCAATGGTCGATGTGGTCTTTTGCTGCAACGTTGCCACGCAGCCGAGCACATGGATACGCGCTTCCGGGAACGTGTAGATCAGCGTGCCCTGGTACTCCGTCCCGTTGACGACGGCTTGCGGCACGTTGTCAAGGTTCAGGATTGCGGTGACGAATCGCCCGGACTGCTTGTGGGTGACTGAAATCGAGCCAGTCGCCGGGGGATTGACCACGCCGACTGGATCGTCTGAGTCCGCCAGCGCAAAGCCGGTTCCGGCGTCTTGAGTGAGTTTTGCCATGATGTTTTCTCCAGATGAACAGAGCCCGACTAGCAGGCCCTGTCCGGGTTGGCTTTAGCTCGCTGCGAGATCGCTCACGACGCCATGAGCTTTCTCGTTGCACATCTCCATCGTCCACTCCACGATGATCTGCTTGCGCGTCGAGTCGCCGGTCTTGGCGAGTTCCGATGTCTGGAAGTCACGCAGCACGCCGAACTTGATGTGCTCCATGTCGAACAGATAGACCACATCGGTGGGGGCCTGACGGGACGGCACAAACTTGATTTCGTTGCCCAGCGGGTCCACGTAGATGTCCACGCTGTTCGTGACCTTCTTCTTGTCGCCGTCGCTAGTCTTGGTGGCGGCGCCGGAAAAGGCTGCGATCTTGCGCTTCTGGAACTTGCCGCAGATGCCCATCGTGGGCTCGCCGCCCGAGTCCCAGCAGTCGGCCAGGACTTGTTCGAGGAACGTCTCTTGCAGGGCGCGTTGGGTGCCGTCCGTGTGGATGTCCGAGCCATCACCCGTGCAAGCGGTCGCGTCTGCGGCCTTGCTGATGTTGGTCTTGATCCATGCCTGCGCGCCAGCGACCTTGCGGGCCGTGGTGTCGCCGCCTGCGACGTAAGCTTGATTTTCAAGCATCGCTTTTTCCACGTCGCGCTTGATTTCCTTCATGCGGTTCGCCATCTGGAAAGCCATCTCGCTGTTGCGACCCGCCTTCTTGATGACATCGACGGTCCCCGACACCAGTGCCACCTTGTCGGTGATGCCGGTGTAGTTGTACAGGCGGGACGTTGCCGTGCCTGCGTCGGTCGTGGCGTCGTCGCCTTCGATCACGAAGTTGGACGACGATGCAGCCGTGAGGGAATGCACTTGCCATTCGTGCTTTGTGGACGTGACGGGCACGCGCTCCATTGCCGAAAGAACAGGGGTTGCGGTGGGCGACACGTCATAAATGATCGCGCCGAGGTCTTCGCGGTTGCCAACGGAATCGTTGGACGAGAAGGTGTTGCTGGGTTGTGCCATGACAGGCTCCTATAACTTGGGGTTCATGCTTTACCGGTGGCTTGCAGGTAGGCCGCAAGGGCCTTCGTGCTGTCGCCGCCGGAGCTTCGGACTTGTTGCTTGAAGGTTTTCAGTTGCGCGCTGTTGCCGTCGCTCTGTGGCGTCGAACCGGGCTTGACCAGCTTTGGAGCCAGTCGCACCTTGTTTTCCACCGCAGGTTTTTGCTTTTGCAACGTGTCGTGTTGCCACGACCTGCGAAGCGCGTAGACGCTTGCGGCGCGGTCCAGGTCAATCTCGCTCTTGTCGATGCCTGACTTTTCCAGCCAGCTCACGAGCTCGCGGGCTTCGCGGTCTCGTACTGCCGGGTCTTTCCAGTCGGGAATCAACTCAAACAAGCGGGCCTGCTGGCGCTGCTTTTGCTGTTCAACAGTGGCCGCTTGGTGTTGCTGCCACTGCTGCTGCGCTTGCATCTGACGTTGGCCGATGTCTTGCAGCGTCGCTTGAATGCGATTGCTGCGCTGCTGGAACTGGTCCCGCAGGATTCCGGCTCGCCCAGGGTCTGCCTGCCACAACTCACCCCAGTTGATGGAGTTGTAGTCGTGGCTTAGTTCCTGCTGTGCGATGTTCGTCAACGATGCAAGGTGCTGCATCTGCGCGTCGGCGTGTTGGAAACGCTGCGCGATTGCCTGATCTGCCTCTTGCAACTTGCGCTCGGCTGCGGCCTCTTTGGCTGCGACCTCGCGCACTCGGTTTTCGGCATGTCCCTGAAGTTGGTAGGTCTTGAGGTAGTCGGCGAACTTGGCTTTGCCCTCCTTGCCATCGACCTTGTTTTTGAATACGGGCGAGCCGTCTTCGTCTACATCAATGAGGTCTTCATCAATGCCAAGTGCCGCTGCGAGTTGAGCAGTGGTTAGCGGTTGCTGGCTATCCCCAGGAGCATCGCCGTCAGGCTTGTCCGGGTTGGCTGCGCTTTTGGGGTCATCCGATTCATCACCGGAATTCCCGCTGTCATCGCCGTCTTGCGCAGCCAAAAAGGCTTCAATGCGGTCGATGGGATCTGCGGTATTGACGCCGTCATTACTGACGGTAGGGTTCCCGTTTTCCATTTGATTTCACTTTCTGTGCCAGCCCCCGAAGGGGCTTGCCCTGCGTCTCGCGACGTTTTCCACGCTTATCAATGACACAAGCCCCGTGGCGGACTGGGTGTTAGTAAAATGCAAGCCTCACTTCGGAGGTTCGGAATGATTCAGATCTACAGCGGTAGCTTTGGCGATAGCACTACTTGCCGTCCATCTGCAAAGGTGCGCCGTCTATCTAAGCGCCGACTTAAAAAGCGAGTGGCGCGCGATTTGCAGGCCGTCTGGAATAGCTCTGTGTCAGCGCCATTCGCTGGCATAACGCAGCAGCGGATTGGCTCTTTCAGCGCAGCGCGCCGAGCGGCAGGCCGGGTGTTGGGTTAACTGATCGTTCCAGTTCTCGGTCGATCTCGACAATCACCGCATTTGCCAGCACGCCGCACTCGTCGCGGTCGGCTGCGCGCCATTCGGCAATCTCTCGGCACTTCGAGAGCAATGAGCGCAATGGATGCTCCGCCCCGCAATCACACTCCGTCAGCCCGCAGCTGACGCCGCAGTCGTCCGCGTGATGTGTAGTCACCGCCGAAACTCCAGCCAGCGGCGCTTGCGCTCAAGCTCGACAATCTCGACTTCGGCCATGTAGCCATCGTCCAACTTGCGCTCGATCTCGCGGCGAATCGACACGAATATCTGCTTGGCAATCACGACTCGCTGCGCCTGCTCTTTGTTGTCTGGATCGCAGGAAAGCGCCTTGTTTTCAAGGTACTCGCCCACCGCCTCGAACGCCTCTTTAAAGTGCTTGTTCTCAAGCAGTTGCCGCGCTTCGTTGGCATTGATTCGGCGCTGTTCTGGGGTGGGGTCGTTCATGCCGCCTCCAGCAATTCGATGCACCGTTCATTCACGCTGATCCGTTGCTTCGGAAAGGCGGCATCAGCAATCTGAATGCGCCCCGCCTTCGTTCGCTTGACCATCACGCAGCGCGAGCCGATAAACGGCTGAATTTCCCAATTCGCTGCGCTCCAGCCAAACGGTCGGATCGCGCAGGGAGCGCCCGGTCTCAGTCGCTCTTTCCACATGCGGCGCTTCTCCGCTTTCAGGTACTGTGCGGCCACATACGCGCCTTCTGATCTTGTAGCCCCCTGCCGTGCCAGCACCAACGCGCTACCCATCAAGGCCCGGCACTCATCATCAGTAAGAGGAAGGTCAATCGGCGCGACGCGACGGACTATTTCCCAGTTTGCTGGCGTTTCGTTCATGCGATTGGCGGCTCAGGGTAGTTGATCGGTCCCGGCTGCTGTTGCGGCTGGGGTTGCATTTGTTCAGGAGGCATCGGCTGGGCCATCGGCTGCTGCATTCCAGCACCTAGGCCCTGTTGTCCGAGGTCAATGCGCATTCCGTCGCGAATGCCTTGCATCTCGGCTTTCATCGTCTCGATGGCCTCCTTGCTGGCGAGGCGCATTTGCTCAATGAACACCTGCGTCTGCCGGTCGGCCTCGTCTCGCTGCGATTGCAACCGAGCATTCAGCATGGCGCGCTCGCGCTCGAATGCGTCCTTAGCCTGCGCCATCTGCATGTCCGTCTGCGCCTTCACCTCTGCCGCGCCCTTCACGTCAGGAACGCCGCCTTGACCTTGAGCGGCCTTGGCTTGATTCTCTTGCGCGAGCTGCTGGAACTCGGGCGAACCGGGGGTGAGAACGTACTTTTCCGGGCTGTCAAAGCCCATCGCCTCGGCAATGTCGGTGAACAGGTTGTACATCTGGGCCGGACCAACAAGGCCCATTGGCAACAGTGTTTGAAGCATCCCAAAAAGCATTTCCAGCTTGGCGCGCTTTTCTTCTTCGCTGCCAGTGCCCAAGCCGACGCGGACGGTCAGGTCTGTGCGCTCTTTCCATTCCTTCGGGTTGACCGGAACCCATTTCCCGCGCAGTTGAACGGTGCGGGCCTGATCCTGGTGCCGCATGAGGATCGCGTGCGCCTGGAGAACCGACTCCTTGACGCCGGTCTCGCCCAGCATCCGGGTAATCATCTCCATCTTCTGGGACGCCTTTTGCAAGTTCTCAATGAACGCGCCTTTGGTCGTCTGCTTCAAGATGTCCGGGTCCAGGCCGGTCGTCGCCTTGCTGATGCCGGTGCGCGATTCCTTGCTCGACTCAAAAAAGTCGATGACCGGCAGGAGTTTGTCGATGATCGGCGTGGTGACGATGGGAGCGAATGCGTTCTGTACCGAGTCCGTGCCCTTGATGCGCTTCACGCCGCCCGGTGTGGAGGTCATGAAGTCGCGCAGGTTGGCGTTTTGGTTGACTGCCATCTCCGCGTTGTTCACGCGGTAGATGTTGTCCAGCAACTGGCGCTTCAGCACCGTCATGATCTCTTGCAAGTCGCCAATCTCATCGTCCAGCGACTCACCCACATGGCGATGTGGGACGCGCTTGGCAACAAAGCCGGTCATCGGAACTGCTGAAATCGGCTCGTTCCAGTCAGAGCCCGGTGGAATCTGATCGGCAACCGTCACGATCTTGCGCAGTTCGGCAATGCCGTCGCCGTCTGCGTCCACCTTGAGATATGCCTCGCAATAGAGGATTTCGTCCATCGACTTGTCGCCAACCTGCCCGGTCGTTTCCGACTCGTCATCAGTTGAATCGCGCGACAGGGCTTGCGTGCTGTATTCGCTTTCGCCGTGCGCCGGGAGTTCATCCACGAACGCGCGGGGCATGCTCATCTCGATCAACTCGGAGCGGGTCTTTTTGGTGACGTGCTCGGTGAATGGCGAGTCCTGCAACGAACCCCGGCACTTCTTGGAAACGCGCACCTCCTCTGCGGGAACCGCCATCCAGATCAACTTGCCGGTCTTGCGGGTGATCTTGAGCTTGATGTCGAACATCTCGACGGGCATCGGACCCGTCGGCTGGCCGGTCATTGGGTCTATGGGTGGCGGCTCGCCTACGGTGTAGCTTTCCTGTCCGAGCACTTCGACCTTGGCCTTGGCTTTCTCAAGGTCCGCGAACATCATGGCGATGGCGTCCATCGTCAAGCCGGTGTACTCGACTTCCTCGATCTTGTCGGTGACTTCCCACCAGTGCTTTGCATACCCGTTCTTGAGCAGCAGCGTGTCCTTGATGGCGTCGTGCAGGACCATGAAGCCGGGGTTGTCCTTCATCAGCACCTGATTGACGTAATCGGACTCCTGCTTGGCAAGTTCCTCGTCTTCCGGGCCGACAGGATCGAACTCGGCAATCTTTCCCGACTGCGTGAACACGCGCAGGATTCCGGGCAACGCCCAGTCCACCGCCTCAGCCAGATCGCGCGATACAACCTGCGAGCGGCCCTCGACCTCGTTCCCGTAGGGTCGGCCATGATAGTGATTCATCGCCTTTGCTCTCTCGTCGGAGAGCCGCCCATCCTCAGCGCCCAAGCTGTTTGCCCGATGCCCCTTGATGATGGAGACGAGTTCGCGGTTTGACAGCTTCACACAATGCCCTCATCCGAGCGACGAAACGACACCACAACGGGGGCCTCGTCCTCTGCGGTCCAGTCGTCGTCATCCACGCCTTCACCGGGCAGCTTGATGCCGTCCGTGGAATAGCTCTGCCCTTCAAGTGCTCGCATGACGCGGGCAATTCGTTCCGACCGCTTGAGCGATTCGGATTGACCGCCCCACACGCGCATGGCATAGGCTTGAGCCTCCTGCTTGCGAACGTCTGCGCCGATGATGGATTCAGTGACGGGCGCGGGCGCTGCCCCGGTTTGCTCGGCAAGCCAGCGCATGAAGACCTCGTTGTCTTTGGCTCGCCTGTCCGGTGCGCCCGATTTGGTGAACTTCGTTTGCGCGAAGATTTCATCAGGGATCACCACGTCTCGCCCGTCAGGCAGGGTGTAAACGTTGATGGATTTGCTCATACGATGCCTTTGGTGCTGTGTTTCAGGGGCTTGTCCCAGTCGCTGTCCGACTCGTTGCTCATGTCGTCAACGCAAAGGGCCAGATAGCGGAATGCGTCCGCGCCGTGGCTGAATTCGTCGTGAACCGGCGAACCCGGCTCATTCGTGCTGCTGTTTACGTTCCGGCGATAGCGCTTCAAGCACTCAATCAGCCGCTCGGCTCGGACCTTGTTGAAATAGATGCGGGAGAACGCCTCACGCGCCCGCTTGATGCCGCTTTCAACGTCTAGCTGTGGCGTGCGCTTGACCTTCCAGCCCAGCGCCTCCATCACGTCTGCATCGCGCTTGCCGGTCTGGTGCCTGCGGGCGTAGCCGTCATGCGGTAGGAAGTGATTGCCCCAGTTGATCGGCTGGCCGTCCAGGCGCAGCGCCTTTAGCTCGCTGCTGTAGTCCGCTAGCGTGCGCTGCGAGCCCTCGATGTAGTGAACGATGCGAATCTCGCTCGCCAGCTTCTGGACAAGGATGATCGACATGGAATCGTTGAAACCCAAGTCCCAAACCGCGTGCGTCTTGAGCAATCCATCGTGCGGAATCGCGCCAATGCGACTCCCGGCATTCGCCATCTGGTCAAAGTAGATCGCCCCTTCAACCGCTGGCTTGCATTTACCTTCCCAGATGTGCGCGTAATCTTCCGGGCGCATCGTGGCTTTAGCGTGTTTGCGCTCTGCCTCAAGGACACTCGGAAAGAACGGGTTATCGCTGTAATTGACCTCGACGTTGATGCAGTCGGGCGGCGGGTTGATCGTGAACCGCTGGTGCGTCTCGTCGCTTTCCAACTGCGGGTTGTAGCTCACCCAGATTTCAGAGCCATCCTTGCGAATCGTTGGAATCAGAATGTTCCAACTCGACTTGCTGACCGACTGCGCTTCCTCCACCCAACAGATATCAACGCCCTCGAATGACTTGAGGCTTTCCGCCGTCATGTCCGACAGGCCGGAGAACAGGAACAAACTGCCGTTCTTGCCGCGAATCTCGGTTGCCAGGACTTCGTAGAACGCCCCGAGCCCCAGGTTCGATATCTGATCCTTGAGCAGTTGGTGAACCGACTGCTGGATGGACTTCTGGACTTCCCGCGTGCAGAGCACTCGCAGGGGCCGCTGCGAACCGATGATTAGGAGCGCCCGAGCGATTGACCACGACTTAGCCGAGCCCCGCCCACCCCTTGCTACTTTGTACCGACTCGCCTGAAACAGGAACCGCAGCTTCTTGGGGAAGCGGGCAACCGTCTCACTCAAAGGTCACTTTCAGGGAATGGGCGATGGGCGGCATGTCATCCGCTCCGCCGACAGCAACCTTGTCGCCGTACTTCTTCGGAGCCATCTTGGAGGCCAGCCACTTGCGGGCGTCCACTCTCAGGCGCGAACGGGCAATGACGTCATGGTCAATCGCTGGGCCGTTTTCTGTCTGGTAAGTGTCGTTTGAGCCGTCATCCGCTATCTGGATGATTTCCTCTGCAAACCGTTCGGCCTGCGCATCCCTCGCGCGCGCGTATTGTTCGGGGAAGTTCGCAAGCCAAGTCGTCAGCGTTCCCAACCCTACTCCGGCATCCTGCGCAATCACCCGAAGCGACTTGCATTCCGCCATCTGATCGCAGATTGCTTCGATGCCGATGGCGTCCAGCTTGCTTTGTGCTGGTGCTTCCCGCTGCTTGCGCTCTTTCGCCATATCTCAACCCTTGCGGGCCTCTAGTTGCTTACTGAACCGACAGCGCAGCGATTGCAGCCTTGACCGAAGCAAGGCGCTCGGACAGGTCGGCAATCTCGGCGGTGGTCTCGGTCTTGGCTTGTTCCATGTCGGCAATCTCGCCCTTGAGCCGCTTGGAGTCGGCTGCGATCTGCTCGCGCTCGGCTTTGGCCTTGCTCACGGCTTCGACTGCGGTGGCGAGTTCTTTCTCGCGCTTGGCAGATTCGGTCTTGAAAGCCTTTTCAGCCTTGTCAGCATCCTGCGTGGCAAGGTTCGCGGCGACAGTGGCAGCGGATTGGATGCGATCCAGATCGGCCTGAGCAGTGGAAACGCCTTCCAGCGTGGTTGCCAATTCACCCTTGGCTTTGGCGAGTTGGTCGAGCGCTTGGTCGCGCGCTTCCTTGGCTGCGTCAGCGGCTGCCAGCACGGAAAGTGCGGCGTCCAGTTGTTCAGCCATCGCCAGTTCAGCCTGCATTGCAGCGGCTCGGCGGCGGATTGAGTCGATGGCGTCTCGCATTGCTTGCATGGCTTTAGCCCCTCCGGGTCAGTTGGGTTTTGCGAACAGTGCAGGTCACAGTCACGGAAGCGTCCGTGCCGGGAGTTGTGAGCTTTGGCCGCTGGTACACGGGCTTTTGGCCCTGCTGCTTCGTGGCCTGACCGTCTGCCGTAAAAGTGATGGCGAGCCCGCCGATGATGTCGTTCACCGGGCCATAGTGCGCCTCTGTGTCTGTGTTCGATCCTTGGGCGGCAACAGTCGCACTACCCCACGTCGCGCCAGCGTAGGCGTGCCAGCACATATCGACGCCCTGGAGGACTTCGGGGCCGAGCGCCTTGCCGGTGTGGTCGGCAGTGGTCAGGACCCATGTGTAGAGGACTCCCTCACCATAGCCCGGGCCGATTGCAGTTTCCGTTGGAGTGACGATTGCCATAGATGGCCTTTCAATGCAAAACGCCCGCGAAGTGCGAGCGTCTGGGTTGGTTTGTGCGAGAGATCAGTGGAGTCGTCCGCCGACCCATTCCAATATCGGGCTATACCCGTTGATGAAATTGCGCGGGAACTTGTCCAGTGCGTCCTGCATGTCGTCTGCGTAGCCGAGGCGGATGTAGTCCAGGTCGCACCAGTCGATGACCTTGCCGTCGATGTAGTTTTTCTTACCGTTTAGGCGGTAGGTGGGCTTTAGGACGCGGAAGGTCATGTCTTGCCTTTCGGCTCTACGTTGGGGGAATTGGTGCCCGAGCTTGCAAACCGCTTTTGTCACTGTGCAGGTAAACGATTGAACGGATGCGCCCGGGCGTAAACAAGAAAGCCGCCTGCGGGGTTAACGGGGCGGCTTGGGGGTGTGGAGCGGACTCAGGGAATTGAA
>Ga0172380_10003187_pt1 | contig 23182 bp, 32 predicted proteins | sample Leawe162metaG_FD_119747 | JGI IMG/M metagenome (GOLD analysis project Ga0172380, IMG submission 119747) | Leachate microbial communities from a municipal landfill in Southern Ontario, Canada - Leachate well 162 metaG | ecosystem: Engineered > Solid waste > Landfill > Unclassified | place...
CAGTCGGCACGGTCACCAACGCCGCCCTGGCCAACAAGGCCGAGCGTCAGGACAATTCGAACGGCACGCAGGGCAACGGCGGCGGCCTGCATTGCGCTACAGGTGAGAAGGCCGTGGCGGGCTCCACCGGGGCCTCGACCGCCAACCTGACCACGGCCGCCCAGCACGCCCGCATCACCCTGGCGCTGCAAGAGCCGCAAGCCGGGGGCTACGTCCTGACCTGCGCGAGCGGGTCCTACAGCACATCAGGAACGGCCGCTGCGCTTCTGGAAGCCAAGCGGACGCCGGGCAATTCGGGGTCCTACAGCCTGACCGGTGCGAACGCCGCGACGATGAGGGGCCGTCCGATCACGGGGGCCTCGGGCTCCTACGGCCTGTCGGGGACCGCCAACGCCCTGCGTCGCACGCGGAACCTGGCGGCCAACACGACGAGCTATTCGGTCTCGGGAACGATCGCCGTCCTGAAGCGCACGCGGATCATGGCGGGCGCGACGGCGAGCTACAGCCTGGCCGGGACCAACGCGACGCTGCGCAAGGGCGTGTCGATGGCGGGCGCAAGCGGGTCCTACGCGCTGACAGGCACGGCCAACGCGCTGAAGCGAAGCCGGATCATCGCCTGCGCCACGGCGGCCTATTCGCTGAACGGCACGGCGCTGACGCTTTCGACGGTCAGCGCGAAGACCCTGGCGGCCGATACCGCCAGCTACGCCCTGACCGGCTCGGCCTTGGCCCTGAAGCGGGGACGGCTCCTCGCTTGTGCGACGACTAGCTATGCCTTGACCGGAACCGCTGCGGCGCTGAGGTTTGGATTCAGGGCGCAGGCGAACTCGGGAAGCTACGCCCTCAACGGATCGGCGGCGACGCTCACCAGAACCCGGCTGATCGCCTGCGCGACCGCCTCCTACAGCCTCAGTGGCGCGGCGGCTGCGCTGATAAACAGCCGGCCGATCCCGATGGGCTCCGGGGCCTATGTCCTCACCGGCTCGGCGCTATCGTTCCGCAGCTACAAGCTGGCGGCAGACGCCGGCATCTACGCCCTGGCTGGCGTCGCGCTCACGATGACGCTGAGTGAACAAGCGATCTTCGCCCCTCCGCTTTCGGGCGGAACGGCCTACGCCCCGGCCTTGAGCGCCGGGTCAATCACCGCCCCGCCGCTTTCTGGCGGTTCCATCATCGCGCCACCCTTGGGAGGCTGACATGTCCGGTCTCCCGCTCGTTTTCGGCTATCACACCCGGCGAACCGGCCGCTTTCCACCGTTCGCCAATGAGAACCTGTTCGCCGAAGCCGCGCCGTCCAATCAGGACAAGGGCCTGGCGCTGATCGGGCGGCCTGGCCTGACCGACTTCACCGGCGTTGCGACGGGTCCGGTTCGGGCGCTGTTCTATCAAGCCGGCCTGTTCGGCGGCGACCGCTTCATCCTGGCGGGGCCGACGCTCTATCGCATCGCTACGAACGCGACGGTGACGGCGGTCACGGGGACGGTGGCGGGCTCCGAGCGGGTCAGCGTCGCGGCGGGCCTGAACAGCCTTGCGGAGTCGGAACTGCGCATCGCCACGGGCTCGGAACTCTACCTCTACGACGGGACATCGGTTGCGCTGGAGACGTTCGCGGGCACGGCCGGGGCTTCGTCCATCGATTACATCCGGGGCATGTGGATCGCCTCGCACACCGACACGCAGGAGCTTTACTTCCGCTTCCTGGACGATGCGACCTGGACGGCGCTGGCGTTTCAATCGGCCGAGTACACGCCGGACAAGGCCGTCGCCGTGACCCATCTGGGCGATCAGGTGGTGGTGATGGGCGAAACGTCCGTCGAACTGTTCGCGCTCTCGGGCGACGCGGTCAACCCGCTCACGCCCTATGGCGCCGGACTGATCAACGAGATCGGCTGTCGGGCCAGGGATAGCGTGGTCCGGCTGCAGGATGCGCTCTACATGGTCGGCGACGACTGCCAGGTCTACAAGCTGACGCCTTCGCCGAAGGTCATCAGCGATCCGGGCCTGACGGAAATCCTGCGCGGGGCCGCGGCGAACACGCTGGTCGCCTGGGGCTATCTCCTCGACGGCCACGAATATTACGTGCTGGCCACGGAGGTCGGAAGCTTCGTCTATGACAGCCTGACCGGCTTCTGGTCGAAGGCGTCGAGCTATGGGGAAACCTACTGGCGGCCGTGGTTCGGGGTGCAGATCGGCGCATCCATCCTGGTGGCGGACGGCAACCCCGGCAACGGCACGCTCTGGAACCTCGACCCGGAAGCCCTGACCGATGACGGCGAGCCCATCGTCGCCCGCTTCTGCGCCTGGCTGGAAATCCCGGAAGGCCGCCTCGAGGTGTTCAACCTCGTCCTCAACTGCGCCACCGGCTGGAGCCCCTTGGCAGGCCAGGGAAGCGCCCCGCTGATCAAGTGCCGGGCCTACCGCGACGGGACGGTTCCGGGGCCTTGGCGGGAAGCCTCGCTCGGCTCGACGGGCCAGTATGACGGCGAGGTCCGCTGGAACCGCTGTGGACAGTTCAAGGGTTCCGGCGTGCTGTTCGAGTTCGAGGTGAGCGACCCGGTTGTCCGGCGGATCACGGGCGTAAGGGCGAACGTCGCATGATCCGGGGAATAGCTGTCACCGTCGATCGCAAGCCGTCGTTCGCCTTCTGCCGCGACTGGTCGGTGGCGATGGCGGCGAAGAAGGCGTTCGACCCGACGTTCGAGGTCATCCCGCTTCCGCACTGGCTGGCGATTGTCGATGACGAGGGCCTGCCGACGCCGCAGTTCGTGCAGCTCACCCGCAAGTTCACGCCGCCGATCGCGCAGCAGGCGTTCGCGGACAAGCAGGGGCGGCCGACCGACTACGCGCTGAGCTGGTGGAAGACCAAGGCGTGATCCGCCTCGCCACTCTTGAGGACATGCCGCGCCTGATTGAAATGGGCGAGCGGTTCTTCGTGACAGCCGGCTGGGAAGACGTCGCGGAGTGGGACGAGGCGTCGATCACTCGCACGCTGACCCATCTTATCGAGCAACCCACGGGGGCGATCTTCGTCCTGGAAGACGGCAAGCAACTGGTCGGCATGGCGGGCGGGATGCTCAACCCGTTCTATTTCAACATCCACCACATCACCGGGCAGGAGTTGTTCTGGTGGGTGGAGCCGGAACACCGAGGCCAGGGCGCGGCGCTGTTCGACGCCCTGGAGGGCTGGGCGAAGGATCGTGGGGCGCACAGCTTCAGCTTCATCGCCGTTGATAAGATCAAGCCCGAGGTGATGGGCCGAATTTACCGGATGCGTGGCTATCACGCCGCCGAACACAGCTACATCAAGAGGTTCTAGCATGGCGATCGGCACGACAGCCGCCATCCTGGGGTCCGCCGTCATTGGCGCGGGCGCCAGTATGGCCGGCGCAGGCGCGGCATCCAGCGCCGCGAAAAAGGCTGCGGCTGAAAACGCGCGCATCCAGCAGCAGCAGTACGAACAGACCCGCGCCGATCTGGCCCCCTATAACCAGGCGGGCCAATCGGCGCTCAACACGCTGTCCGGCCGGGTGAACAGCGGCCCCGACATGGACGGCCGGGCCTACGTCAGGGGCAACGCCGACGTCCTTGAGGCCTACAACCAACCCGGCGTCCGCGAGGCGTGGGGCGGGGACGAGGACGCCTACGGGGAGGCGCACTACGGCTCGTCCGGCCGGGATGAAGGCCGAGAGATGGGTTACGAGCCCGGCCCGTTGGACGAGTGGAGCGAGCGCCCGACAGGCTCCCCGCGTCCCGACTTCGGCGAGGCTCCCGACTTCGGGGCCGCTCCTGACGCCAGTTCCTACTTCACCGGCTATGAGCCGACCGAGCAATATCGGAACGAGCTTGAGCGCACGACGCGCGGCCTTAATGCCAAAGCTGGCATGGGCGGCGGCTACTTCTCCGGAGGCCGGGGCCTGGCCTTGCAGGAGAACGCCGACAGGCTCTATCAGGCCGACTACGGCAACTGGTGGAACCGCCAGAACACGCTCTATCAAACGGCGCTCGGGCAGTTCAATACGCAGAAGGCGGCGGGCCTGGGGCAGTACAACGCCACCCGCAACTTCCTGAACAGCAACTACGACGTGGACACCTCGCGCGGCGACGCCCGGTTCGACACTGACCGGGGCTATGCGACGGGCCGCCAGGATCAGCAGACGCAGAACCTGTTCGGGCTCGCGGGCATGGGGGCGAACGCGGCCGGCGCGCAAGCCGGGGCGGGGCAGAACTACGCCAACAACGTCTCGGCGAACAACAACTCGGCGGCTTCTGCGACGGGCAACGCGGCGATCTACGGCGCCAACTCGGTCAACAATCTCTTGGGCCAGGGCATCCAGGCTTACGGGCTCTACAAGGGCGGGCAGGCCTATGGCGGCTCGCCCCAGAATATCCTCTCGGGCCGCACGCCGGAGTATTCGCTCTATGGCTAGTGTCAACATCGACTGGGGCGCGCTCCAGCAGCCGAACATGCTGGGCGGCTACCTGCAAGGCCAGCAGGTCGCTCAGGATCGCCAGCGCAACGTGTTGAACCAGCAGCGGCAGGCGTCTTCGGACCAGATGCAGCGCGAGCAGTTCGGCATGGAAAAGGAGAAGTTCGGCTTCGATAAGAAGCGGGCGGAGCAGGCCGACGCGCTGAAGCGTGGCGAGGTGCTGACCACGGTCGCCCAGCGGCTCAAGGGCGTGCCGGCCGGTCAGCGCAAGAGCGCCCTGGATCGCGCCGCGCCGCTGTTCCAGGCCTCGGGCATTGACCCGTCGATGTTCGGCCAACTGTCCGAGGACCAGCTTTCCGACGAGGCCCTGGACACCTTCACGGGTCAGGTTGCGAAGGAGCTGCAGTTCTTCCAAACCGACCGGGGCATCTATGCCGGCGACAGGGCCACGGGCGAGGTCGGCCTTGTCAAGGCGCTACCCGGCAAGCCGCAGCAGTTCGGCGACTATCTGTACATCCCGGAAGACGGTGGACAGCCGCAGGCCAGCCAATCGCCCACGTCTGGCGCCTCGGGCTTCAATGCGCACATCGACCCTCTGCTGAAGCGTGAGGGCGGCTTTACGGCGAGCGATGGTCGCTCGGGCGCCCCGGCGAACTTCGGCATCAATCAGAAGTACAATCCCGACGTGGACGTGCGGAACCTGACGGCCGACAAGGCCAAGGAACTGTACAAGACGCGCTATTGGGATGCGATCAACGGCGATAGCCTTCCCCCGGAAGCGCAGGCTGCGGTGTTCGACGCGGCGGTGAACCAAGGGCCGGGCCGGGCGAAAGCCTGGTGGCAGCAATCCGGCGGTGATCTGCAGAAGTTCAACGAACTGCGCCTGCAGCATTATCGCAGCCGGCCGGACTACGAACAAAACCGCAAGTCGTGGGAAGGGCGCGTCGCCGAGACGGGCGCTGGCGCGCCGCTGCAAGGTGGGGCCGGTGGTGACACGCTTGGCTCCGCGCCTCCTTCCGTGCCGGGGTTCCGCGTAGCGGGCCGCGTTAAGGCCCAGGAGCGTAACGCCCCGCCTTCGGGCTACCGCTGGGCGGCTGACGGAAATCTGGAGGAGATCCCCGGCGGACCCGCAGGTCGCAAGGACACGTCCAAGGCGTTCGATCAGGAACAGAAGCTTCGCGCGCAGTTCGGGCAACTGCCTCAAGTGAAGGACATGGCCGCCGTTCAGGCGCACGTCCGTACAATCGGGTCCATCGCTCAGAAGGCGCGCGCGGGCAAAGCCACGGCGACCGATGACCTGGCGATGATCTTCGCTTTCATGAAGATGTTGGACCCCGGCTCTGTCGTCCGTGAGGGCGAGTTCGCCAACGCCCAGAACACGGCGGGCATCCCGGATCGGGTGGTGAACGCCTACAACCGGGCGCTCAAGGGGACGCGGCTATCCGACAAGCAGCGCGCGGAGTTCTTCAATACCGCGACCCAGGTCATGGACAGCTATACGAACTCCTACGCCGACCAGAGCGACCGATACCGGGGCTTGGCGGGGCGCTATGATCTGAACCCCGACAACATCGCCGCTCCGACGAGGCGACCGGCCGCGCGCAACGCGCCCGCGAAGGCCGCGCCGACCAGCGGCTGGGGCGAGATGAAGGTCCGCTGATGCCGACGTACAGTCTCCAGGGTCCGGACGGTCGCACCTATGAGGTGGAAGGGCCTGCGGGAGCAACGCGCGCCCAGGTCATCGCCGAGATTGAACGCCAGCAAGGCGGCCCGATCCAGGCGAAGGCCGCGAAACCCAACGTCGGCAAGGACGTGGCCAAGTCCGCGCTGACCGGATTTGCCAAGGCGGCGGTCGGGTTTCTGAACGAGGCCGAAGGCGTGACGCCTACGGGCATGGCGCGCAAGGCGGTCAACCGGCTGGGCGGCGATCTGGCGGACCCGCTGGCGATCCCCAAGAACCTGCTGGCCAAGTACGGCCACAAGCCGGAAACCCGCGCCGGCCGCTACGCCGAAGCCATCGCCGAGCAAGCGCCGAACATGCTGGCGCCTGGTGGCATCCCCCGCAAGATCGCCTCCGTCGTGGTTCCCGGCGTCATGGGCGAGGGGGCGCGGGAGACCGCTTCGGCGATGGGCGCGGGAGAGACCGGGCAGACCTGGGCGAAGTTTGGCGGCAACCTGCTGGGCGGCGCTGGGGCCTCGATGACCCGCATCCCGTTCACGGCGCGCGGCCCTGCAGAAGTTCGCCACATCCCCCGGCAGGACCCGAACACGCTCAGGCAGCGGGCGCAGGAGTTCCGCTCGGCCGGCATCAACCCGACCCTAGCGGACGTGGTGGACGATAGCGGACGTGGTGCGGTGCGAGCCGCCGCTTCCCGCATGACGCCCGCCCGCCAGAGCGCGACCGACTTTCAGGACGCCCGCGCCCTCGACCTTCCCTCCCGCATCGGCGGGCAGGCTCGCCGCGTCATGTCCCAGGACCCGCGCACGCCCGATCAGATCCGCGAAGCGATGGGCGCTCAACGCTCCGCCAACGCCGAGCAAGCCTTCGGCGCGGTGCGGGGCGAGGCGATCGACATGGCGCCGGAAACCGTGCAGGCCCTCCGTTCCGACTATGGTCGCCGGGCGATCACGGAAGCCGCCGCCCGTGAGCGTGACCCCAACGTGCGCGCCGCCCTTCGCCGGCTGGCTGGCGACGCCCTGGACGATCCCTCGACGCAGATCACGGTCGGCATGGCGGATCGGGTTTCGCGGGTGCTCCTCGGGCAGGCGCAAGAAGCCGCGCGGCGGGGTGACAACGACCTTGCGGCCACGCTGGGCGGCCTCGGCCGCTCCGTGCGCGAACCTACCCGGCAGGCCTCGCAAGGCTACGGGCAGGCCCTCGAAGGCTTCGCAGCGGACAGCCGCTTGCAGGAGGCGGCCGGCGTCGGCGAAAACCTGCTGACCCGCAACACCGACGAGTTCGTTCAGCAGGCCGGCGGGCTTGGTGACGAGGAACGTAACCTCGCCCTGGCGGCCGGACGTCGGGCCATTGAGCGCGCGGCTGGAGAGAGCCCTGGCGCTGCGCCCGGCGTGGCCCGCAAGATCGCCAATGCGCCGGAACAGCAGGCCCGTAGCGCCGCCCTGATGGGTCCGGAACGCGCCGAGCAACTGCAGACCGGGATGCGGCTGGAGGAGAGGGCCGTCCGCAACGCCAATGACATCGCCCCTCGCTTCGGCTCGCAGACGCAGAACAAGGCGCAGGACGCCGCGAACATGACGGCTGGCGTCGTCCAGCGCGGCTTCCAAGGGATGCGCGACCCGCTCGGCGCGGCTGTCGGCGTCGGCGTGGATTGGCTGAGGTCCAGGGGAATGAACGACGCCCAAGCCGAGCAATTGGTCAACATGGCCTTGGACCCGGCGCAGACCGATCAGGCCATTGCGCTCATCGCTCAGCGGTTCGGTCCCGAAGCCGCGCAACAGGCCGTCGCCTGGCGCAACGCCGCACTGATCGGGGCGACGGGCGCGGCGACGAGCGGCGTTACTGCGTTAGGCGCGCAATAAGCCCGGCGAGTGACGTCAGGACGATAATCCCGAACACCCGCCAGTCGAGCGTCCAGCCCTCCCACCAGTGGCGGGTATCGCGTTCCTCGGCGGGCTCGATCACCTCGAACTCGGCGTCTGTGTAGTCGGGTTTCTGTCTCTGCATATCCCCACCCATACCATAGCTTGATGAGGCCCGCATGGCGGTTCTGTCACCCCCATTCCAGAGGGTAGAAACGGCTGCTGGCGCGCCGATCAGCGGCGGCAAGCTGCGCATCTACGACGTCAACACGACGGACCTCGCCGACGCCTTCTCGGACGAGGCGATGGCGACGCCGCTCTCAAACCCCGTGGTGGCCGACTCCAACGGCTTCCTGCCGATGATCTTCTGCGCCGAAAACACCTATGACATCGCCTACCTGAGCGCGGCCGACGTCGTTCTGACCGGGCAGTCGTTCAACGATTGGCCGACGATGGCGGGGGCCTCGGCGAACTCCATCGAGCGCACGCTGTCCGGCGCCCGGCTGGACATCGACGGCGGGACGATCGGGGACGGGAACACCGGCGTCCGCATCCAGGCCGGCTCGCCCAGCCCTGACGATACGGGCGGCTATCTGCGGCTCGGCGGATGGAACGGCACGCAGCTCGACGGGGCCGTGGTTGACTCGGCCTATGTCAACTTCATCGAGCCGAAGTCCATTCAGGAGAATGGCCAGCGCCTCGCCCAGGTCATCGAAACCGAGCCCACGGCCTTCTCCGGAACCGAGCTGCTGATCGCGCTTCCGGAAGACCCGGCCGGAACCCGAGGGTATGAAATCACCCTCTACGACATGACCTGCGCGGCCACGGCGAGCCCGTTGGCGCTGGGCTTCCAATTGTCCTACGACAACGGCGCGACCTACAAGTCTGGCGCCTCGGACTACGCCCATCAGTTCCTGTTGCTGCAGGGCTCCACGGTGGCCCTGACCAGCGACGACGCCAACACCTACGCCCGCATGAGTTCGTCATCCCGCATGAAGGCGGGAACGACCGGCCGGGTGGAAATGAAGATCGTCACGCCGGACAGCGGAACCGAGCCGACGATTGTCGATGGGATCGTGATGGCGACCTATGACACCGGCGATGCCAACCTGGCGACCTGCACGTTCCATTGCCGGGGCCTGGGGGCTTTCGGCCGGGCGACGCACATCCGGATCTATGACACCAACACCGGGACGTCGATCGCCGGCAACTACGTCCTGCGCATCCTCCGAGGCTACGGCGAATGACCGCAATGGCGATCGGGCTGTTCCTGGGGAGCGGGCAGGGGGGAAGTCTCCTCTCGCGGCTTCTGGCGGTTCCGGGACTGGTGGCGGCGTATGACGTTGCGGATACGTCGAGCATGTACCAGGGCGGTGCTGGCAACAGCTCTGCGGGCGCCATCGGCTCTCCGGTGTTCTGGATGCTCGATCAGGCCGAGCTTGCCGGCAAGACGGTCGGGCAGTACCTCGACGCCGCGCCGAACATGCTCTCAAACGGCGATTTCAGCGGCGGGGTGACGACCGGCTGGAGCGCGGTCAACGCGACGCTCTCCGTCGTTGGCGGCCGATTGAGGGTCACAAACACGTCGGCGAACTTCGGGCGCGCCGAGCAAACCGTGACGACGGTCCCCGGCCGGGCGTATTTGCTCAAATGCGACGCCTACGTCGGCACCGCATCGGTGGCGCGGGTGAACGTCGGCACCGCCACGGCGGGCGCTCAGTACGGGCAACTTCTGGTCAGCGTTTCCGGCGCCGATAAGCACTTGGCCTTCGTCGCCACGGGGACAACGGCCTATATCGGGCTTTGGAGCGACAACGTCTCCGGGACCTACAACGAAGGCGACAACTTCTCGCTCCGGGAGTTGCCGTCGATCCTGGCGACGGCCCCATCCACCACCCGCCGGCCCACGCTGCACTCCGGGCCGTATCTCGATTTCGACGGGGTTGACGATCTTCTGAACGCCAACATCGTCACCGGCCTGGGATCAAGCTGCTCCGTCTATCACCGCACCCAGGCCGGCGACGACGTCTGGCTGGACGCCCAGACCATCAACTCGGGGAACTATGCCCTCAGCACCACGGATTGGGGCCGGGCGGCGATTTTCAGTTCCCTTCCCTCAGACGGCGATAAACTGGTTGTGCAGGCCTGGGGGGCTGCCTATCCCACGCCCCCTTTTGAGGATGGGTTCCTGGCGCTTTACGCCGACTTCGAGAACGACGAGTTCTCGGCGGCCGGGGCGCCGGAAACCCTCGCGGCCTGGACCGACAACGGCGATGCGACCTTCACGCGCACGACCTTCCCGGACTTCTATCGAAGCGCATCGTTCGACAACGCCGTGACGATGACGATCGAATACAAGATGACCAGTCTGACGGCGGCCGGCATCCCGTTCCACATGTCGGCCGGCGCCACCAATGAAGCCTGCTTCAGGATCAACACTGGCGCGGATGACGCTCGCCAGATGTACAACCGCTACAACGGCACAAGCTACGCGACGCCGCGCTATGCCTGGCCCGAGGACGGCGGGACACCCCCTTGCCTGGGCCGGCGACGCTCGACCGTCACCTGGGTTGAAGGCGATTTGCCGTGGGGCCTGGCGGACAACTTCATTCCGCGTGAGGAGACCGTTCAGCCCGGCGTTCCGACGATCGGGGCGCCCACGAAGATGACCGTGGGTAAGGATAGCCGGAACATCGACCCGAACGTCCCCGTGAGCGGATGCGAAGTGTGCAAGGTGATGATCCATGCCGGCTTTGCGGCCCCGGCCGATATGCGGGCGATCCATCGGCTTGGCGAGATTTGCCCGCCCATCCACATTCTCGGCGACAGCTTCAACAACAACAACCGCATCACGGACGCCTGGAACCTGCGGACGATGGACCGGGGCTGGATCGCCTGGAGCGCCGATCCCGTTGGCGGCTCGACGGTCGCTGATCAATGGACGCGCTTCCTAGAGTACATCGACGACTATCAGGACTGTACCCTGGCGTGGATCGACGGCGGCCTGACCGACAGCGCCGCGACGGTCAAGGCCAACTTCGACGCCGCCATGGCGGCCCTTCCGCATCAGCGCATCCTCTATTTCGAGCCCGGCCCCCTGCGTGACGACACCGCGCCGGAGCGGGCCGCCTGGGATGCGAAGGTCGCCGAGATCAAGGCCCACATCGGCGCCCGTTGGGTCGATACCCTTGGGCCGATCTGCAACACCGACGCAGGCGCGGGCGTCATCTTCCACGACGGGTCTGCGGAGGATCTGGCAGACATCGCGGCCGGTCTGTGGCCTCGATCTCTCTGTGTTTCGTCAGAGGACTTCCACCCGAACGCCGTTGAGAACTCAGCGGGATGGTCGGGCGCAAAGGCGTTGGCCTACCTGGGCGACGTGAAGGCGGTCGCTCTCGGTTACATCCCGGCCGCCTAGGAGCTTCCATGGACATCCTGACTACCTTCGCTGGCTTCGGCTGGCCGCTTTCGCTCGCCTTGATTCCGCTATTCGGGTTCCTCGACAGGTTCTGGGGATCGGACGGCGGCTTCAAGGGCAAGAAGGCCGTAATCCTGGTCCTGGCCATCGTAGGCCCTGCGCTCGCCCTAGGGCTTGCCGGGGGGCTGATGGGGCTGGCGTGGGTGATCTATCGAAGCCTGCCGTTCTTCGCCTCCAGCGCCACGAAACCGGCCTCTGCGTTGATCCGGCATGGGGTGGTCATCCCGGCGGCTCTGCTGGTGGCGTTCTGGACCGATCACGCGCTGGACCGGGCGGGGTTCGCGTTCGGGGCGTCCACACTCTGCGCCGTCGCGTTGGCCGCATTCTACGGCGCCGCCGAGCGTGAGGCTATCGAGGAGGGCCGCGCGATCGGCGACGCGAACACGCTCGTTGAGGTCGCTCGCGGCCTCGCCTTCGGCCTCGCGCTGGCCTTCGGGCTCACCTGATTTCCATCAGTAACCGCGCGGCGGACGCCCTCGCGCCAGTTCCCACACCGGGGGGTAGTTAATGGACGCTGTCGCCGTCATCACATTGGTAATCACGGTCGGAGGACCAGTATGCGGAGTCATTTGGTGGGCGTCGCAACGGGTCTACGGGGCGTTCGTTAAGTTGGGGGATCATGACCGTAAGCTGGGGGACCACGATGAGGAGCTTTCAGAAATGCGAGCCACACAGGACCAGCACGACGCACGTATCGAAAAGACGGAGGAAGGCGTGCGCAACATCGCCAACCTCGCCAACACCATTGAACACCTGGGCGAGATGTTCGGCGAGAAGCTGAACGGCCTGGGGAAACTCATGGGCGCCCATCAGGAGCGCAACATGAAGGACTTCGAGGATCTGCGCCAACGGATAGACGAGCGCCGCTCGTTCCGCGCGAACGACTGACCGAACATCGGGGGGCATATGGCCAGGATTTCAACCCGCGTCGCGGGCGTCGCGGGCGTGGGCGCTGCAAGCTCCGCCGTCATCGCCTTGACGCTGACCTTCGTTCCGCCTCACGAGGGGACGATCCTGAAGGGCTACAAGGACCCGATCGGGGTCGTCACGGCCTGCACGGGCCACACTAAGACGGCCATTCTCGGCAAGCGCTACACGCCGGCTCAGTGCGAAGCCTTGCTGCGGCAGGACGTGCTGGAGCACGCGGACGCCATCGCGCCGTGCATCAAGCGCAAGCTGCCCGTCGAGACCCACGCGGCGTTCCTGTCCTTCGCCTTCAATGTCGGGCCGAAAGCATTCTGCGCGTCCACCCTGGCGGCGAAGATGAACGCCGGGGATCTGGCTGGCGCCTGCGCGCAGCTCTCGCGCTGGACGCTGGCAGGCGGGGTCAAGTGGCCGGGGCTGGTCCGACGCCGGGCCGATGAGCGCAAGCTCTGCGAAAAAGGCCTGGCGTGACCCTCGGCCAATGGGCCGCTGTCCTCGCCGTCGCCGTCTTCGCCGTTGTCGTTTTGGCCGCCTGGATCATCCGCGCCGTCTACCGCGACCTCGTTGAGGCGATCCGCAGCGCGAACCTTTGGGGGAAGTGAAATGTTCGGCATCAGCACACTCCAGCTCGGAATTATCGGTCTCGTCGCCTCTCTCGCCCTTGGCTTTGCGGGGGGAGGTAAGTACGCGGAGCGCCACGAGCGGGCGGTGACGGCTCGGGCCGAGGCTGTCTGCGGCGCGGCGCGGATGGGTTTTGTCGAGCGCGTCGCCTCCAAGAAGAAGGGCGAGCCCGGCAAGACCTTGGACCGCAAGCGCTGGGGCGCTCAGTGCGCCGAGCGGGTCACGCAACTCATGGCCGAACACGACGCGGGCTTCGAGCGGAAGGAAGCCTCGGCCGGCGTGACGCAGACCGTAGGCGCTACCGCTGAGAAGCATCAAGCCGAAATCGAAATCCGCTATCGCACCCTACAGCAGAAAGTGCCGGTCTATGTCCCTCAAGCTGTTGATGATAACACTATCGTTCCCGTTGGCCTTATCCGCCTGCTCGACGAAGCCGCCGCCGGTCAAGATCCAGATGGTGTTTCCTTCGCCGCCGGCCTCAGTCATGAAGCCGCCTCGGGCGTTAAACTCTCAACACTCAGTTCCGTGGTCGCCGGCAATTACGGCGTCTGCAACGCGACCCGGCAGCAACTGATCGACTTCCAAAGCTGGGCGGACGCGCAAAAGGCGCTCAACCCATGAGCTTCCTCTCCTTCTGGTTCAAGCCGAAACCCAGGCCGGTCACCGTAAAGCCGAAGCCAGCGCCCGCTCCCCCCAAACCCGAGGCCCCGATGGATCTAGGCATTGGTCTGTCGATCACCACGCCGCAGAGGGCGGACTCGTTCATTCCGCTGGCGCTGGACAATCCCACGGTCTTCCAGGAAGGCTTCGTCGGCGTTCAGATGGGCGGCCGGACCTTCTATCAGGCCCGCGATCAGGACCCCGAAAAGACCTACTCGATACAGCGCGCGGCTGGCGACCACTTCCGGTTCGAGGTCCAACAGAACGATCAGGCGCAGAACGACGCCGCTGACCGTTCTCGCGCCGAGTTGGTCGAGTGGGGCACGACCTGGGCGAGGGGCGATCGCCACCATATCCGGGTGATCGTCAAGCGGCTCACCGAGGTCACCGACGAGGCGAGGTGGGCGGGCATCCTGCAGCTTCACGGCGCCAACGGCCAAGGCGCTTACAACCTGCCGCAGTTCGTGATGAGCCTATACCCCGGCCGGTTTCAATTCGAGTACCGCTATGGCGCCACGTCTCCCGGCACGTGGGCGATGCTGGACCCGCTCTACGTCACCCCAGGCTCAACGTACACGGTGGATCTGGACTGGATCACGGACGCCACGAACGGGCTTCTGGAGGTGAAGGTGGGCGGAGTCCTGCATGACACCTACTCGGGACCGCTCGGCTTCGCCGACGAGCCGCTAGGCCCCAGGCTGCAGACCGGGATCTACGCCAAGAACGATGTCGAGCCGATAGCGGTGGAAGTCGAGTACGTGTTGGGGTAGAATCAAGGGGTTGCGTGAGGCGGGGAAAGCAGACCCGCAGGAAACAGCACAGGCGGATACTGCAACTGCGCTCCGGCCCGCGTCCTTCGTAAGATCGGCGCGACCGGAGAGGGGCGGGGCAGTCCTCGGAAGGCCGCCTAGCGGGAGTAGCGCCCCGCCCGCAACTCCTCGCCAAGCCTCTTCCCGAGCCCGCCACCTCAACCGAGGTCGGCGGGTTTCGTCGTTTTAGGGCTCAACGACGCTGAGATGAGCGTCAGGAGCAGCAGCTAGCTTGTGAAAAACCTCCCCCTTGAAATCAGCCCGCCCCATCGCGCCGACACGGGCCTCGGCTTCGTGTCGATCAACAGCCTCCACTGGCAACGCCCAAACCGCGCCGGCGTAGGTGTATTCGAACAGGAACGTCGTCATTCTCTCTCTCCAATCGGAGCAGGGGAGGGGGACAGCTTCTCGCGTAGCGCCATCGCATCCCACCATGCGTTGTGCTGAACGGCGCCCGGAAGCGTCGTCGGATAGCAGTCGACGTTGTGAACCTCAAAGGTGATGCGGGGGAAGTCAGTGGACGCCCACCCGCCGTCGCGCCCGGTGGAGATCGCCGCGCAGAACCTGCCGATGTCCACCGGACTGTCCGCGATGATGACGGGCTCCAGATCGTTCCGCAGGAAGGACCGCAGGTTATCGCCCACCCAATCCGGGGGCACGTCGAGCGCGCGCAGATGCGCGTTGTGCTCATGCATCAGCGGTTCCACGTGCTGTTGAACCCACGGATCTAGGGCGCGCGCCGTGGTGCGGACGTAGAGGCTGATCCCGCTCTCTTCCACGAGCGCGATGCTCAGTAGCTGGCCGCCATGTCCATCAAACTCAGTGTCGAGATAGTACCTCATGAGGTTAGACACTCCCCGCTCAACCCATTGATTCAGTTGCGACCGTTTTTGGCCGGTTAGACAAATACAGCGTTGATTTCGTTCAGCAGTGGCCTTCCCCTAGGGACTGCCACGCGTGAAATCAGCCCTTGAATATACTAGGCTTTTTGGCCTTTTTGTCTACCCGGTTGGAAGGGTTAGTCACTTCTGTTCGCGCTATGGCCTCAGCGGCGAGCTTTTGCTGATCGGCTGACGCCGTATAGAGCGTCAATTCGGTAAGGTTCTTGTGGCCCGTCACCGCCATGATCTGGCTTGCCGAGCAGCCCGCCTCGGCGAGCCGTCGTGCCGCCGCTTTGCGCAGACCATGGGCGCGGCAGGCGTCCGGTAACCCGGCCTTCTTCGCTCGATCGGCAAACCAGTTGCCGAACCCGGCCGACGAGAACGGCTCACCATACTGCGTCGTCAGGAAGTTCAGGTGGGCCTTTGGTGACGCCTCGATCTCAGCTTTCAGGTGAGAGTGTAGGGCGATCCACAACTCGGTTCCGGTCTTCTGCTGGACGACGCGGATCGTGCCGCCCTTCACATGCTGGCGGCCCATCAGGATCACGTCAGACCGGCGCTGCCCGGTATACAGCAGCAGGGCGAGCGCCAGACGCTCCCGCGAGCCCGCAGGCCACTTGGCCTCGAACGCGGCTATCTCCCCCTCGGACCAAGCGTGGAAGCCCTTCAGCGCCTTCCTCGGCCGGCGCATTCCGGTCATCGGATGCGTCTTCCGGAAGCCGTACAATATGGCGTGGGTGAACAGCAGGTGGAGCACCTTGCGCAGGTTCTCCTGGCGTCCCGGCAGCCCATCCAGCAGCGACTTTACGTGGCGCGCCTCCATGGCGTTGACGCTCATGTCGCCATGCTTCGCGCGGAATTTCTCGATGGCTTGGCGGTAGGTGACCTTGGTCTTGTTGCCCAGGTCGGCGAACTCACGGGACTTGTAGTACATGACGATGAGGGCGCTGAACGAGCCTGGCTTCGTCCGGTTGGCTCCGATCTCGCGCGGCGCAGCGGTCTCGGCGGCGTGGTACGCCTCCATGAACTCTTTCGACCCCGGATCGCCGGGCAGGGTGACAGAGGGCGCGCCCGGCCGCCGGTAGTAGTGGCGCCGCTTCCCGTGCCGATCCGTGTATGCCTTGACGTGTTTCAAGCGGAACGTCGTCACATGAGCCCCAACGCCTTATCCCAGTCCGTGTCGGCCTGATCGGCGTCACGTTGGGCTTCGGCGTTGGCGACTGGCAAGATGGCCGGGTGACCATTCTCCACCACGATTTTGTAACTACCCACAGGCAGGTGCTTGGCGGCGCTCTTGACGGCACGGTCCCACTCGGCCTGCGGAATGGATGCTCTACGGCTCACGGCTTCCGCCTCGCATCAGCTTCTTGGGGATGGGGGTTAGGGGTCCGCCCGGAGTTGCCGTGCGCTCGCTTTTGCAGAGAGCGAGCAGATGGGCTGCGGCTAGTCACCATCAGGCGGCCTCGCGGATCATGTGACCGATCACCTCCGCCATCCCTGGCGGGTTCGAGTCGCCCAGCGCCTCTATCCATTCGACGCGCTCGGCGGACATGGCGGATCGGAACTCGCCGGCAGATCGAGCATCCACAGGTAAAGCTTTGAGGATATCCGGGTCCCAAGCACCTCGGGCATCTGCTGCCCGCGCGACGCGCTCAATCGCGGATGGTCCCGCGCGCCAGGCGATCTCCAGTCGCGACAGGCTGGAGCAGGAAATGAGGAACACGCGCCGACGCTCATAAGGCGCGCCAATGTCGCGAGCCTCGAACTCAAGCTTAGCAACGTGCCTTCCAGCACGCGCGAGACCTTCAGACACGTCGGCTTCCCAGTCCGGGTTGCCCGAGGGCTGCTCCACGACAAACCATTCTGCGCCGGCGTCGAGCCCGACCCGGAGCATCTCTGGCCAGAGACTGTCGCCAGTGCGATAGCCGTGGATGGCGGCAGCGACAGAGGTTTCCTGGCAGGGCGGTCCTCCGAAAACAATGTCGGCTGAAACACCTTCGAGCGTGCACACGTCGTCATGGATCGGAACCCCCGGAAATCGCGCGGCCAGGCGAGCCCGGCGCCAAGCCTTGGCTTCGCAGAAAGCAACGGTCTCAAAGCCGCCGACCCGTTCCAGGCCAATGGCGTGGCAGCCGATGCAGGAGAACAGGTCGAGCACCTTCATTCCTTCCCACCGGAGAACATCCCATCCCCCTGGGAGAGGTCCGGATCCCAACCGCCCTTGCCGCGACAGACGTCGCAGCGCCGCAGGCACAGGTCGCAGCCGCTTTCAGGATCGACGCAGGCGTATTCTTCCCAGCAGTCGGCAAGCTCGCCTTCACCGCCGCACTGCCAGCAATCGATCCAGTCGCCAGCGATGGCGTGGTCGATATCGAAGTCGGGCTCACCCGGCATCACCGTCCCCCTTCTGCCTGTCCTGTCCGACGAGAGCTGCGGCGCGACGGAGATGGCCCCAGGTGATCACGGAGGCCGGAAAGACCTGATCGTCCGGCGGCACAACGGTGACCATGGCCTTGCCGACCAACTGGTTTACGCGCAACCCGGCGGCCTTCGCGAACGGCTCCAGCACGTCCAAAGCCTCCCGCTCCCACGCCTCTGCGGCTGTTGCGCGGGCTTCGGCGGATCGAAGCTTGTCAGAGCATCCGTTCCAACCGATCGCCATCTGGTCGGCGTCGAAGTTGTTTTGTCTGGAGTACGCCTTCGCCTCTACAAGCTCCCGCTCCAGAGCCTCGGCCTTGGCAAACAGAGCGAGCACGGCATCGGCCTTAACCGCCTGCTCGAACTTGCTCAGTGCGGCGCAATCGTACCAACGCTCGCCATCAGCATCTTGCGTGAAAGCAGCAGCGGCCTCGGCAACCTCTCGCAGCCCCTTCAGGTCCAGTTCGTCAGTTCCCATGGGGAGAGCCTTCCTGCGCGAGGAGCCGCGCCGTGCGGGCCAAGGCAAGGTGCCTCCTGACTTCAGCGTCGGCGCGCTGGCGGTACAGAAGCCGTCCCTCCGTCTCGTCGGGATCGTTGCGCCGGTAGCCCAACGGGGTTCGATCAGAGCTACCCATGGTCCTGGCCTTTCGAGAGAAGGGCGTAGGCCTCGGAGGCTTCTGGAAAAAGACGTCGCTCGATCAACCCGGCAAGCTCTGTGGCCGCGTGCGGATCGAACTCTGACGCAATGGCGTCCTTCCAACGGCGACCCTTTCGTGGTCCCGCGCGCGACGGCCAATTGGCGCGCGCCCGGTCGATGGCGTGCAACCACTCAATCTCATGTGCGAGGTAGATCACGGCGTCCATGTCACGCCCCCGTTGTTGGGGTGGATAGAAGCCGGCGCAGCTTGTCGCGCTCGCGGGTCAGATGCGTAATCTGCTCGTTCGCCCGTCTCAGCGCCTCCATCGCCACCCCGATAGGATCAGGTTGTTCTAGGGGTGGGGGTTGTTTGGCCTCCCGGGAGCTGTCCCGTTCTTCGGCGTGGGCTGAGGCTCCGCTCTCCGCTGAAGGAAGGATCATCGGTTCGTCGGCGCGCCACTCGCACCACAGGCGGTGCGCGTCTGGGATGTAGGCCCAAAGGCCATAGCCGCCGTCGTCCAGATTGTTCGCGCTCTCGCCGTCACTGTCGATCAACTCGCCGAAGTCGGTGACGTAGAACAGGTTAGCCCCGCTACCATCGTTGTAGAGGGCCACGATCTTGCGACGGGATGCGGGCGCTGCGAGGAAATTCCGCCATCCAGAAGGCTCGGCTTCGGGGGCAGCGCGGGCTGTGGGACCCGCGTCGCCACTGGGCAACTCCGGGCGCTCCCCATCCCCTTGACCCGGCAACTCAGGGCCGCCCCCAGCTTGAACAGCAGAGAGGATGGCGTCGATGGCTTCAAGCTCTCGGGAGTGGTCGATGAACCACTCCATACGGTCGCGCGGCACGCCGTTGGCGATTTGCGCCTCAAAGTCCTCCACGTAGAGGTCGCTGGCCCGCAGATTATGCGTGGTGGTCAAGGCGTGGTGCGCGAGTCTCAGGGCATTCAACGTGGCGATCTGTTCCCGCAGGTCTCCCCCATCACCCCGCCGAGCTTCAAGGGCGTCGGCTCGGGTGTTCCAGGCGGTGATCCGGGCTTCATTCGTGCGGCTCTGTTCAATGAGGGCGTCCAGCACGTCGAGGTGGTCTCGCCACCAGAACACGTGGCCGGACGCGTCACGCTCTCCGAACCATTTGCCATCGAGCGGGCCAACACCGGACAGGAAGTCGCGGAACATACGCGCGCGGTCTTCCGCCAGGTCCTGGGCGTCACCGAGGGGGGTGGGGTCGGTCATGGCTCGGAGCCTTCCTGAAAAGCCGCATAGAGCGCCGCAACGACCCTTTCCCAGGCTTGCCGGTTATGGTCGCTCGGGTGGTTGATCCATTCCTGCGCCGCTGGCAGTTGGTCCGGCCGGACGTTGACCCAGGCGGCCAAGGCGATGCGGGCGAGGCGGGTTAGGGCCTTGCGCGCTTTGCGGCCGAAGTTGTGGTCAGGCATGGGTGGCCTCCGCCTTCGGTTGGCAGGCTTCGACGACGCGGCGCGCGGTGGCGGCGTCCATCATGCCGATGTGGCAAGCCTCGGGATCAATCCCCAGGCGCTCCGCCAGCCAGCGATAGCCGGCCCCACGGGCTACGCTCTGGGCACAGCCGTCGCGGGCGATCTTCCGGCGCCAGAGCGGGTCGAACGCGGCGTGGGCTGCGATGCGCGCGGCGCGAGTCTCAGGACCGCAGGGCGAGCCCTTGGGCCGGTAGGTGCCGTCGTGGCAGCCGACGTAGGCGAGGCAGCCTGCGCAGCGCCAGAACGCCTTGCCGTGCAGGTCCGGGCGGTGGGGATAGACGATCTCGCCGGTGACCAGGCCGGCGGGCTTGCCGCATTCGCCGCAGTCGACCCGCGCGAGCTTTTCGGCCTCCGCCTTCTTCTTCCCGTGATGGCGGCGCCGGGCGCCCATCAGCGTCCCTTCCTCGACTTGGCGGGCACACGCCGGGGCTCACCGAAACCACGGGACCGGATAGGCGTGGCGGAGACCTCGCGGGGGACGTCGAGGCGGAGCTTCGACTGGCGCCGGCGCTTGTCGATCTTCTGCCGGTCGGAAGCAGTTTTGATCCTGTCGCAGGGCTCTCGGTGCAGAGGCCACAGATTTTCGTCGTCGTCAGACCCGCCGAGATCGATCGCCAGCTTGTGGTCGTATCGGACCTCGGGGCCAGTCTCAGGGACGGGGAAGTTGCACATCCAGCAAATCCCCTTTCGGGACTTCCAGATGCGGGCCTTCCGCGCGGGGGTCATCGCCCTGCGGTTTTCGGGGATGACGGGCTCGGGGATTTGGGCGAGGACGCGGCTCATCCGGGATGGTCCTCCAGCCAAGCGTCGCACTCGGCGAACGTGCCCGAGAAGACGACGGCGAAGCCCTTGCCGCCCTCATTGGCCGGGTCGGGATTCGGCTGACGCACGTCGACCACGCTGCAGGACAGCGGCGCGCGCCACTCCGCCGGGTTGGTTGGCGCCTCAATCCAGAACGGGCCTGGGTCAGGTTCTTGGGGGCCTGTGAAGCGCCCGCGCTTGTCGCGTGGCCGGTCCATCAGGCGGCCCTCGCGTCTTGCTTGGGCTCGCTCCAGATGACGCCGTGCTCGTCGCCCCACTTCAGCATGTAGGTGATGACGTCGGCCATCTCCTCGACGTCCATGTCGGACGTGTGGAGACCGAGGATCATCAGGCCACCTTCAAGACCGGGAACGGCTTCCAGCCCGGCGGCGACCTTCACCGCAGCGGTCATCAGGTCTTTCCAGTCGTGTGTGGAGCGCTTCTTGCCGGCCCACTCGGCTTGCTCCTCCAGGTCGGTGAGCATCGCCCAGAGCTTGCTATTTTGATCGAGCGTCCTCGCCGGCCCTTTGATCTCGACGCGCGAGAACTTCGGAAGTTGGGCCACGACCCGTGCGACGTTGGCGCGCTGTTCGGGCGTGTAGAGGGTGAAGGCTTTGCGGCTCATACGACCCGATGCTCCTCGACCACGTTGAAGCCTGGGATGGTCCGCTGACCTGCGCGCACGTCCTGCTCGGCGAGCGAGACGAGGAACGCCTTCAGCTCGTCCGGCCGGCGCGAGACGTAGTACTTCAGCGCATCGCTGGGCGTCACCAGCTCCGGCCGGTAGGTCGTGCGCAGCGTGGCGGCCCGTGCGCCTCCAGCAGCTTGCGGGCGGGCTTTCTCAGCCCTTCCGGCGTCGGCGTCGGCGCGCTTGGCGTCGGCGACCAGCGCCTCGGCGGCTTCGCGCCCAGCCAGGTCGTCCAGCGTGGTCGTGCGCATGGCGTCAGCGGCGGCCTTGGCCTTCGCGGCGGCGTCCTGGCGGGCCTGTTCGGCGAGTTCGCGCTGCTCGTTGGCCTTCTTCGCCAGCCAAGGGGTGAGGGCCTTCTTGCAGGTGTCCACGGCCAGCTCTGCGCGGTCCAGCAAGGGCTTCCACTTCGACTGTACGGCCTTGCCAGCATCGTCATGCGGCTTCTTCTCGGCGGCCCTGGCCTTGTCCGCGTCCTTCGCTGCGGTGCGGATCGCATCCATCAGCTTGGCGACGGCTTCGGCCTCGGCTTCCGATTGCACGCCGGCGCCGTCGAGGTGGTTCTTCGCCTCGTCAAACAGGTCGCCAATATGGGCGTGGAAGCCGGCGAACGCGCTCTCGTCGGGCGGATTGTTGTGGCCCATGAGGACGATGGCGGCTGTCATTTCTGGACACCTTCCTTCGACGGGTTCGGAGCGCCATTGCGCATCAGGCCGAAACACGTCTGCAGCGTCCCGCAGCGCCGACATGCGCGCAGGCCACCTTGACGGCGAGAACGGCCTTGTTGATCAGAAATATAGCGGTTGAATAGTTCATTGGCTGCTGTCTCCAAAGTCGGGAATGTCATCACCGTCCAAGCCGAAGTCGTCCTTCGGCGGCGGAGACGGAGGCTTCGGCTCTTCCTTCGGAAAGCCAGCCGCAACCTCCTGCATCACCTTCACCACGCGGGCGTAGGCGGCGGGTTGCAGGAAGTCTTTCCAGCCGACCTTGTTCTTCTCCCAAGCTTCCTTGAAAAGCCCCTTGTCGGAAGAGCAGCCGCGCAGGAGGTTGATGGCCAGTTCCTCGGCGCTGGCGAGCGCGTGCGTACTGGCGTCGGCGTCGTTGTCGCCTTCAGTCGGGATGCAGAACTCCTGCATCGCCATGTATTTGTAGGCGGCGCTCATGGCCTTGTTGGTGGCCTTGTCGGCGCTGTCCATGGCCTCGCCGAACATGCGGGCGGTCTTGGTGGAGCCGTCCACGGCCGAGGCCAGCTCAAACTCCATGTCCACGGTGACGTAGAACAGTGTTCCGCCCTTCTGCGTCTGCACCACCTCTTTCTGGCGGCTCAGGCACTTGGGCGTAATCACCAGCTTGTTGCGGGCCAGCACGCCTGACAGGGCGTTGTAGACGTCGTCAATGCCGCGGAACTTGTAGTTCTGCTGCGTATTGCTACGATCCTTGCCGATGCCATCGCGGGACAGCTCGGCCATCACGGCGCTGATCGCGGCCAGGACGTGGGGCGCCTGTGACGCGGCTTCGGCTTCGGGGTGCAGTTTGACGGGCGCGTTCACAGCGGCAGCTCCGTCAGCCAGAGCGCGAACGCCAGGGCGGACGCGGTTGTAGCTTTCTCGCGAAGCCGCATTCGGCGCTTGGCGTCGATCGAGCAGCGCCTGCAGTGCCGGACGCCCTTTGGGTCAACGTAGGTGTTGGCTGCGTCGAACGGATGTCCGTGATCGCAGTGCGTCTTCCGAGCTTGAAAATGGCGACCTTTCTGATGACGATCCGCCATGTTCTCTTGATGCGTTCCAAGCCAAAGGTGCGAG